>JGI994J12354_10002667_pt1 | contig 17137 bp, 13 predicted proteins | sample IntmicLarv3ML3BL_FD_12354 | JGI IMG/M metagenome (IMG submission 12354) | reverse complement strand
TGGCCTACCGTTCCAATTATCTTGCGGTTATTGAACTGATTTACAAACAGCTGTGCAACACCCTCGTCCATCAACTGGTCTATTCCTTTGTTAAGCTGCTTCGCTTTCATAGGATCTGCGTTTTCGATGTATTTGAACATCTCGGGCGAAAAACTCGGCAGCCCTTTGAAATGCAGGTCTTCACCCTCAGTCAGGCTATCACCTATCTTAAAATTCCCTGTGTCGGGCAGGCCGATTATATCTCCTGCAAATGCTTCGTCAACCACCTCTTTTTTTTGCGCCATAAATGCTGTCGGACTGCTGAAACGCATCATTTTTCCGAAACGGACATGTTTGTAGTTGGCGTTACGCTCGAAACGTCCGGAACATATCTTAACAAAAGCAATGCAACTGCGGTGGTTAGGATCCATATTGGCATGTATCTTAAATATAAAACCGGAGAAACGTTCTTCTTCGGGAATAACCTTACGCTCAATCGTTTGGACAGGACGCGGTGATGGCGCAATGCGTACAAAACAATCGAGCAGTTCACGCACACCGAAATTGTTCAACGCCGATCCGAAAAAAACAGGTGCCACATCTCCGCTTAAATATACATCTTCATTAAATTCAGGATAAACTCCGTTTATAAGTTCTACATCTGCACGAAGTTTGTCAGCAAGGACAGAGTCTATATGTTTTTCAAGATCAGGACTGTTTATATTCTTAAACTCAACACTTTCCGTGACGGTCTGTTTGCTTGGCATATACAAATCGAGTTTTTGTTCGTACAGATTATAAACACCCTTAAAGCGCTGCCCCATATCGATCGGCCAACTCAGCGGACGCACTTTTATTTGAAGCTCCTCCTCAATCTCGTCGAGCAGATCGAACGGGTCTTTACCTTCACGATCCATCTTATTGACAAAGACAATCACAGGGGTCTTGCGCATGCGGCAAACTTCCATCAGTTTTCGCGTCTGTGCCTCAACACCCTTAGCTGCATCAACAACGATAATTACACTGTCTACAGCAGTAAGCGTACGAAACGTGTCTTCCGCAAAATCCTGATGCCCCGGAGTATCAAGGATGTTCACTTTATACCCCTCGTAATCAAATGCCATCACTGACGTTGCAACAGAGATACCGCGTTGTTTCTCAATCTCCATCCAGTCGGACGTAGCCGTACGGCGTATCTTGTTCGACTTAACGGCTCCTGCCACGTGAATAGCTCCTCCGAACAACAATAGCTTTTCGGTCAATGTAGTTTTTCCCGCATCCGGGTGGCTTATTATCGCAAACGTACGACGGCGTTTTATTTCTTCCTGTAAGGACATTTTTATTTTATTATTAATCGTTTATAATACCTCACACTCGGCATTTTTCACTTTTCACTTTTCACTTTTCATTTAAATTGTGCAAGCAATTTATAAGGCTGTCTTCCCAAACCGGGATTTGTATACTGTATGTATCTTTTATTTTTGATTTGTCGAGGATACTGTATGCGGGACGTTTGGCACGAGTGGGATATTCGGCTGTTGTAAGCGGCTTCACGTTGCATTTTATGTCTGACAACTCAAATATCTTAACTGCAAAATCGAACCATGTACATGCCCCTTCATTTGTGAAGTGGTATATACCCGGCACAAATTTTTCCGACATCAACACGACTTTTATCGCATCTGCCAAGTCACCAGCATAGGTGGGTGTTCCTTTTTGGTCCGCAACAACGCCTAAGGTGTCGCGTACTTTGCCTAAGCGTAGCATCGTCTTCACAAAATTGCTGCCTGTCTCAGAGTAAAGCCATGCTGTTCGAATGATGACTGAATCCGGGCATACCTGTAATAGCGCTTGCTCACCCGCAAGCTTTGATGCACCGTAAACAGAAGAAGGGTTTGTTGCTTCGTCTTCACGGTAAGGACTTACAGCACATCCGTCGAATACATAATCTGTAGATATATGAATAATTTTTGCTCCGGCAGATGCAGCAACTTCGCCTAAATATCTGACTGCGTCGCAGTTGATCCGCATACAAATTTTTACTTCATCTTCGGCCTTATCTACCGCAGTATAAGCAGCGCAATTAACAATTGTATCAATGCAGTGCGATTTTACAAAAGCATCAACCTGCGCTTTATCGCATATATCAAGAGTATCAACGTCCGTAAAATAAAACTCAAAGCCGTCTAAACCATCAAGTATATTGCGCAAAGCAATACCTAATTGCCCGTTAGCGCCCGTAACAAGTACAGTTCTCATAAAAAAACATTTTTAGGGAGTGCAAAATTAGATAAATTTTCCGATATATGTTCCTGTTTTATAATTATTGTATCTTTGCAGTCCAAAAATATTATTGTACGATGATTACGGCACGACAAAAAAGGAAAGAGAATATCTTTGAATATCTTATTTATATGTGGCAGGTCGAAGACCTGATACGGGCTTGCGGTTTTGATGCCGACGAAATTGAAAAGCGCGTCATTTCGCAATACACGCAACCGGAAGATATCAAACGTGAGATACGACAATGGTACAGCGAGCTGATTGACATGATGCACGGTGAAAGTGTGACAGAAAAAGGGCATATCAGGATAAATATTAATGTTATGGAAGAGCTTGCCGAATTGCATCTGCAATTGCTGAAATCGCCGCAGGAAACAGTTTACGGTGCGCTGTACTACAAAGCTTTGCCTGCAATAGTGCAGTTACGCTCAAAATCGGGAGGCAGCGATGTCTCCGAAATCGAAACGTGCTTTACAGCTGTTTACGGGTACCTATTATTAAAGATGCAAGGTAAAGAGGTCAGTAACAACACTACTGAAAGTATAAAGCAGATAAGCAGTTTACTTACTTTCCTCGCGGGAAGGTTTCATGAAGAGGAAAACCCTATAAAAGTTAAAAGTTAAGAGTTAAAATTAAAAATTACAATATGCATATACAAATGGATAGAAGATTTTCAAAACATCATTCCATAGTTAACTTAACAATAGTATGTTTAAACTGATAAACACAGGATACTTCTTTGCTGACGGCGGAGCGATGTTCGGCGCTATACCTAAGGTGACATGGAGCCGGAGCTATCCAGCCGACGAGCGCAACCTTTGTGTGCTTGCCATGCATGCAGGTCTTGTCGTAACCGACGATGGGCACGTAATTGTTGTTGATCCGGGCGTGGGTCAGGACAGGCTGAAAGAATCTCCTGCCATTTACTATCAGTTTCATGATACGAAAGATATTTGCGAAGCCCTTCGTCAGGAAGGGATAAAGCCGGAAGATGTTACAGATGTTATATTTACGCATCTGCATTTCGACCATTGCGGGGCTGCAGTACAAAAAAAATCGGACGGCACATACGAACCTGTTTTCCCGAACGCACTTCATTGGGTCAGTCGCGCACAATATGAAAACGAACGGAACCCGCATCCTCTCGAAGCGGAATCTTTCATGCCGAAAAACACCGAAATTCTTGACAAAGCAGGATTACTGCGGTTGGCGGAAAGTACGACAGCTCCGTTCGAAAGCCTGCATATGCGGATATTCGACGGACATACGACCGGACAGATAGCGGCATACATAAAAGACGGCCGTTCAACCGTCGTATTTCCGGGTGATATTATTCCGCTGGCTTCACATATTGTTGCGGAACGTATCTCGGCATACGACCTCTTCCCCACCCTTTCGTATAACGGAAAAGCCGAAATACTCGAAAAAGCTGCATCCGACAATGAAATACTTGTGTTTTACCATGATGCGTACACCCCCTGCGCAAGCATAAAAAAGATACGTTCTTCATTTAAAATCAACAAAAAAGTGGATTTTTAGATTTTTTCATTGTACCTTTTAAGTAAATTAGAAAGTAAGCTGCATCTCGAAACAAAAAATATGTGAACATATTTTGTTCTTCTCTCGATTTGCATTACCTTTGTCGACTTTTCAACAATTATAGTCAGTTTTCAACACGTCCGGCATGATAGCCGGAAAAACACCTATTTTTGCAAGCGAAATGAAAATGTCAAACGATTAAACAACATAAGAAAATGGGTAAAATTATAGCTTTAGCAAACCAAAAAGGCGGTGTCGGAAAAACGACTACAACTATTAACCTTGCAGCATCTCTTGCCGCTCTTGAGAAAAAAGTTCTTGTTGTGGACGCAGATCCGCAGGCAAATGCTTCGTCAGGATTCGGCATCGATATTAAATCACTGAAACATTCTATTTATGAAAGCCTTATTAACGGTTTGGAGCCGGAAAAGGCTATTGTGAAAACTGAAATGGACAGCCTTGATATCTTTCCGTCGCATATTGACCTTGTAGGTGCAGAAATTGAAATGCTGAACCTCGAAAAAAGGGAACATATACTGCGAAATCTTCTGCAACCGTTGAAAGAACAATATGACTATATACTTATTGACTGTTCTCCATCGCTGGGGCTTATAACGGTAAATGCCCTCACCGCATCGGATTCGGTTATCATTCCTTTCCAATGTGAATATTTTGCGCTTGAAGGCATCAGCAAGCTGCTTAACACAATAAAAATCATCAAGTCTAAACTTAATCCGACACTCGAAATTGATGGTTTTTTAATTACCATGTATGACGCCCGCCTGCGCGTGGCAAACCAGTATTACGAGGAGATAAAGAGACTGTTTCAGGATCTTGTCTTCACGACTGTCATACAGCGCAATGTCAAATTGGTGGAAGCGGCAGGCTCGGGAAAACCTGCGATCCTTTACGAAGTAGATTCGAAAGGCTCCGTAAACCACATGCAGTTGGCAAAAGAACTAATAGAAAAAGATTCAAAAAAATAAACGTGAATAAACAATGTGTCGCTTCCGCTTTGCGAAAGCAATTTTCAATTTTCAATTTTCAACTTTCAACTTTCAATTAAAAAAAATATGGCGACTAAAAGAAAACCGATAGGACGAGGGCTTGAAGCTCTGTTGACAAGCGACGGGCTTAACACGAGCGGATCTTCTTCGCTTAACGAAGTGGAAATTAACAAAATAGAGCCTAATCCAAATCAGCCGCGTTCGGTCTTTGAAGAAGAAACTCTCGAAGAACTTGCTGTTTCGATACGAAATTTCGGTGTTATACAACCTATCACATTGAAAGAAATTGACAGTGACAAATATATGATCATTTGCGGCGAACGCCGATACAGAGCTGCCATGAAAGCCGGCCTCGATCGTATACCGGCTTATGTGAAAACAGCCGATGATGAGAATATCATGGAAATGGCTCTTCTCGAAAATATCCAAAGGGAAGATTTGAATGCCATTGAGATGGCACTCGCTTATCAGAAGCTGCTCGACGACTCCGGACAAACGCAGGAACAACTGAGTGAACGCGTCGGCAAAAAACGTACAACAATCTCCAATTACCTGAGATTACTGAAGCTGCCGGCAGAAATTCAGGTTTGTATAAAAAACAGGAATATCGATATGGGGCATGCACGAGCATTATTGTCGATCGACGATCCCGAGATACAACTCGCTCTCAATGACCGCATACTAAAAGAAGGCCTGTCGGTACGTATGGTAGAGGAAATTGCACGCGGCATCAACGAAACGGGAACATATACGGATAACAAAACAAACAAGGTTCACGGGAAAAAACTTCCCGAAGAATTCAAAATACTGAAAGATCATCTATCGTCGTTTTTCGATACAAAAGTACAATTGAGTTATAACGCCGAAGGAAAAGGTAAGATAACCATTCCCTTCGACTCGGACGAAAAGTTGGAATACATCATGGGGTTGCTGGATCGTATGAAACAAGCATGAGTAAAGGAGGGAACAGTATATATATTCGCATGTTATTATTTGCTATATACCTTATTATAACGGGTATAACAGGAATAATACGCGCACAAGACACCATTCCTGCCTTAACTGCGACCGAAACAATGGCAGTGATTGGCGACTCAATACATTATCACGACAGTATCAATGTTACGATCGGAAACGACTCCATTCGTATTGATAACGGTATAGCTGTTTCAACTGCCGATTCTATCTCTTACATGCTTGATTCAATCTTCATTAATAACGGTGATAACTTTTTTACAAACTCCGTTGATTCGTCCGGCATTATCATTACTGAAAATAAAATATCCGGACTTAACGATAAATCTTCGTTCAAACCAAATCCTAAAATTGCAACACGAGTAGCGTTAATCTTCCCGGGATTCGGGCAGACTTATAACCGCCAATACTGGAAGTTACCTATCGTTTACGGTGGATTAATGGGTTTTGCGTATGCCATTACCTGGAATAATAAAACATACCAAGACTACAAAGATGCTTACTTCGACATCGTACAAGATTCGAGGAATGACCCTAAATCCGAAAATCCTGATTTATGGAGTCAGAGTTGGCAAGATTTCTTATCCGGCAGTACCGATCCGGCCTCAAGGTTGCACGACAGGACTTTCCGCGACAATCTTAAAAGAGGAAAGGATTATTTTCGCCGATACCGTGACTTGAGCATTATCTTAGGTGTCGGATTTTATCTTATTTGTGTTGCAGATGCTTATGTCGATGCACAGATGTTCGACTTCGACGTATCACCTGACCTGTCGTTCCGCTTCACGCCTATTTTTGTTCCCGAAACACTCGCAAGCTCACGATGCTACGGAATTAATGTTTGCATGACTTTTTAAAACCATATAAAATAAAATTACTATGAAACGACATTTTATACCGGTCATACCTCAATTTTTTGTCTGCCTGATGCGATTTCTGATTATAATCATTCCTGTTTTTTTTCCGTTCATTTCGTCAATAGCGCAGAATTATGAAGCTGAAGAGTATGAAATTGATACTATTTCCTATACTCAACAAATAGATTCCGTAATTGGATTTCTTCCGGAAAGCCTTGATGCTGACATGAATAAACTGCTCGAAGGCTGGCACGCGAACCATTTTGCCAATATCGAAGATTTCTGCGAAGACGGAGACGAGAACCCGTTTTTTTCCGATTCTGTTTACAGGTTACGCTTGAGGACAATGCCTACAGTAATACCAATGACATACAACGAAACGGTACGCAAATGTATTGATCTATACGCCGTACGTCTGCGTAAAACAGTACGATATATGATGGGAATGGCCGATTTTTATTTCCCTATGATGGAACAAAAGCTTGATGCAAATGGTCTTCCTCTCGAATTAAAATATCTTGCGGTAGTCGAAAGTGCATTGAATCCCGTTGCACAATCACGAGTAGGAGCAAGCGGGATATGGCAGTTTATGTTGCCTACAGGAAAAATACATGGCCTCGAGATAAACAGCCTCATCGACGAACGTTTCGACCCGGAAAGGGCAACAGATGCAGCATGTAAATATTTTAAGGATATGTATAATTTGTATGGCGACTGGCATTTGGTACTTGCGGCATATAATTGCGGACCGGGTAACGTAAACAAAGCAATACGCCGCTCGGGCGGAAAAATGGATTTTTGGAAAATATTCCCATACCTACCCCGCGAAACACGCTCTTATGTTCCGCTTTTTATGGCAGCAACTTATATTATGACATATCATTGTGAGCATAATATATGTCCAATACATTCAAATTTCTCCGTCGCCACTGACACAATCATGGTCGAACGCGCACTTCACTTTGACCAGATAGCAGAAATACTGCAAATGGACAAAGAGGCAATAAAATTCTACAATTCTCAATACAAACGTGAAATAATTCCGGGTAATATAAGACCTTCAATATTGAGACTGCCGATAGATAAAGCGTTTGCTTTCATTGACAGGGAAGACAGCATCTACACTCATCGTATGGAAGAACTTCTGGCAAATTGTACTCCCGTTGACGTCGGCGAACCGGAAAACCGCAAAGAAAGAATAACACACACGGTTAAAGCCGGAGAAACAGTTTATACAATTGCAAACCTGTACGGTGTGACAGCACAAAACCTCCGTAACTGGAACGGGCTGAAAGGCTCACGTGTGCCGCCGGGCAGAAACCTGAGAGTAAATATTGATAACGGAGGTATGACGTTTGCTCAGCAAAAAACAAAAACAGAATCTGCAACCGCTCAAAATAAATCCGGAACAAATTCCACAGTACAAAATACGGTTGTAGACAGCCAAGGATTTATATCGTATAAAGTGCAATCAGGCGATTCGCTGTATGCCATTGCACAAAAATACCCGGGATTGACAGCGAAAAAGATACAGGATGCAAACGGCCTTTCGACCACAAACCTGCGAATAGGTCAAGTATTGAGAATACCTAAAGTTTAATCTGCTTATTTTCACGTGCATGAGCGAACATAAAAAAAATGATAAAGATACCGAGGCCTTAGCTATAGCCAATGAGTATAAGATTCAGAAAGAGTTTGAAGCTCTTATGCATGAATATTTACGCTCTAACCATCGTCGCAAAATAGACCGCATAACAAAAGCGTTCAATTTTGCGAAACAAGCTCATGCCGGTGTCAAACGTCGCGACGGAGACCCTTATATCATGCACCCTTTGGCCGTAGCACGAATCGTATGCGGCGAGATGGGGCTTGGCTCTACATCTATCTGTTCAGCTCTTCTCCATGATGTTGTGGAAGACACCGAATACGAAGTGGTTGACATAGCTAATATGTTCAACAAAAAAATCGCCGAGATAGTCGACGGGCTTACTAAAATATCGGGAGGAGTATTCGGAAAAAACGATTCCTTACAAGCGGAAAACATGCGCAGGCTTCTCCTCACGATGAGTAGCGACATACGCGTAGTCCTGATCAAGATGGCAGACCGACTGCATAATATGCGTACTCTCGGAGCTATGCGCCCCGACAAACAATATAAGATTGCCGGCGAAACGATGTATATTTACGCGCCGCTGGCTCACCGCTTAGGATTGTTTGCCATCAAAACGGAACTTGAAGACCTGTGTTTCAAATACGAACACCCGGATGATTTCAGTGCAATAAACGAAAAATTAAAAAATACGGAAGAATCACGCCGGCGCTTGTTCGATAACTTCGCAAAACCCGTGCGTCAGCGCCTACAGGAACTCGAACTTACTTACGAGATGAAGACGCGCGTCAAATCTGCGTTTTCGATATGGAACAAAATGAATACGAAAAATGTTCCGTTTGAAGATATTTACGACATTTTTGCCATACGTATAATTTTCGAGCCTACGGGTGATGTTGATGAGAAGAACCTCTGCTGGGATATCTACGCAGCTATTACGGATATATACCGCACTCGTCCCGACCGCCTGCGCGACTGGATAAGCCGCCCGAAAGCAAACGGGTATCAGGCTCTTCATCTCACCGTAATGGGTCCTGACGGTCAATGGATAGAAATACAGATACGCAGCAAGCGTATGGATGAAATTGACGAGAAAGGGTTCGCTGCTCACTGGAGATACAAAGAAAGCAGTATCGAAGAGGATTCGGAGCTTGACAAATGGTTGCATACAATCACCGAAATTCTTGAAAATCCGAATCCGAACTCACTCGATTTCCTTGATACGATAAAGATGAACCTCTTCTCGTCCGAGATTTTCGTTTTCACCCCCAAAGGCGATTTGAAAACACTGCCCAAAGGGGCTACAGCGCTCGATTTTGCATATAACCTGCACACAAATATCGGAGATACCTGTATTGGTGCCAAAGTAAACCATAACCTTGTTCCTCTGAGCCACAAGTTGGAAAGCGGAGATCAGGTTGAGATAATAACTTCAAAATCGCAACGACCTAAGACTGAATGGCTCAACTACGTTACGACAGCAAAAGCGAAAACTAAAATTGAAGCAGTACTGCGGCGCGAAAGGAAAGAAATGGCCAAAGCAGGAAAAGAAAAAGTCAAAGAGGCTTTTAGTAAAGTAGCTATCGAGGCTCAACAATCGCACTTGGACAAGTTATCTATATACTTCGGATTCTCCAAACGTGAAGATTTTTATTACGCCGTAGAAAAAGGAGATGTAACGTTACCCGAAAACCTGCGGAAAACTATAAATGAAGAAAAATCCAATTATATAATTAAAGGACTGGGAAAAATATTCGGAATAGGGAAAAACAAATCTAACACAAATATTTCTGATGAATCGAAGAAGAAAAGTGAAAATATCGTCTTCGACAAAACAAAACCTTACGAACTGAAGGAAGATGCTTTAGGACGGCATAATTATACTCTGGCAGATTGCTGCAAGCCAATTCCCGGAGATGATGTGTTCGGTTTTATTAATGATGATAACACAGTAATCGTACACAAACATTCATGCAAAATTGGCTTACGTTTAAAAAGCAGTTTCGGTAACCGTATTCTCTCAACTGTATGGAGCAATCACTCAAGTACTTCGTTCGAGGCAACGTTGAAAGTTGTCGGTATTGATGCCATAGGAATTTTGATGGATATTGCAAAAACGATCTCCGGCTATAACGTAAATATAATAAGCCTGCTGATAGAAACAAAAGGTGGAATGTTCGACGGTAAAATAAATATGATGGTTCATGATGTGGAAGACATCCAGAAAATGTGCCTCTCACTATCGAAAATCAAAAATATTAAAACAGTATCAAGGGTTGTTGATTGAAGCTTTTATCTTCTCCGCTTCGTCCATAGCCTCTCCCAATGCTTTGATCTCGGCTCTTATGTTCTTTAGATGCCGGATAGCCTTAACTTGTCGGTGTGCATCATCCTTACCAGTTTTCATTCTTTTACGCACGCCTTCCAATGTCAGACCGCAGTCGCGGATAAGGTACTTCACGAGCCGAATATCTTCAATATCTTTTTCCGAATAGAAACGAACACCACTATTATTGCGTTTCGGAGAAATAATATCAGGAAACTCCTTTTCCCAATAACGCAAAGTAGGTTCAGTCTCCTCCAAAAGAGACGCAACTTCCTTTATGGAATAAAACATTTTTGAAACTGTTGTTGCCTTTACCACCTTTAAATTAAGAATTAAGAATTATCAATTGTGCATTGTTAATTGATTTTTCACTTTTCATTTTTCACTTTTCACTTTTCACTTTCAATAGACAATTATCAATTGTCTATTGAACTAGTCCATCACCTGCCCATGGTTATCCGCAATCTGTATCATCCGGTCAAATTCTTCGGGTGTAAGATCCTGAAAATAATATTTTGCAGGATTATCGTGGCGATTTTTGTACAACACTTCGTAATGTAAATGAGACCCTGTAGATTTCCCGGTATTACCTACGGTAGCGATAACTTCTCCACGCGTAACTTTCTGACCAACTCGAACTTTATACTTGTCTATATGACCGTATAGTGTTTTGTAATCATACCCATGATCAATAATAATACAGTTGCCGTATCCTTGCTTCCTCGAAACAAATGTTACTGTTCCATTGCCTGTTGCGTAAATCTCCGTTCCTATAGCAGCCGTAAAATCCATGCCCGAGTGAAACATCGGAATATGATAAATTGGATCGATACGCATCCCGTACCCCGAAGCCGTACGTTTTAAATCCTTGTTTGCAACAGGTTGTATAGCCGGCAGGCACAATAACTTGTTTTGCAAGTCTTTACCCATTGCAATCAGTTCTTCCAACGAATTAGACTGGATATATAACTGTTTTTTAAGTATATCCATCCTTTGAGTTGTCTCTATCACAAGTTCCGAATTAGGCAGACCCTTAAGGTGTTCGTAACGATTGGAACCTCCGAAACCCGATTTACGAATTGACATCGGTATAGAATCGGCATGAAAAATCGCACGATACAGGTTCTCGTCCCTTTGTTGAAGATCTTCAAGTACTTCATTTGCACTTTCAAGCTCCATTATCAACATATCATACTGAGTCTCAAGCAATTTATTCTCTTTCCTCAGCAACGCCTCCATCGGAGAATCAAAAAAATACTGAAATGCAAAAAAAGTAGCGACTCCAATAATTAATCCTAAAGTAAGGTTTCTTAATGCAACAACAAAACGCTCTTTCGCTGAAGGGTAAACCCTCTCGTACTCAAGTGTTGACTGATTATACTTATAGTATGCTTTCCGAGATTTAAATAGTCCCATGTAATACGTTCTTCTAAAATATTTTCATTATAAAGCAATGCAAAGTTAATGCAAACCGAGAGAAATACAAAAAACTTGTTTTTTTATTTCCGAGGTGAAGCTTAACTTCGCTTTTTTGGCAAAGTTAATGCAAACCGAGAGGAATACAAAAAAAGTTTACTTTTTTTTATTTCCGAGGTGAAGCTTAACTTCTCATATTTTGCAAAATTAATTATTTACAGTACTTTTGCAAACTGTTTTTAGATAATTAACAAATTACAAAGGTACAATTTATGCTTACAGCGAAAGAAATACGCGAATCATTCCTCCGGTTTTTTGCATCAAAAGATCATCATATAGTGCCGTCTGCGCCGATGGTTATCAAAGGAGACCCGACATTAATGTTCACAAATGCCGGAATGAACCAGTTTAAAGACGTTATACTCGGTAATACACCCATAAAATATCCACGCATAGCAGATTCACAGAAATGCCTGCGTGTCAGCGGCAAACATAACGACCTCGAAGAGGTGGGACATGATACATATCATCACACAATGTTCGAAATGCTCGGCAACTGGTCTTTCGGCGATTATTTCAAAAAAGAAGCTGTCGAGTGGGCTTGGGAATATCTTGTGGACACATTACACCTTAATCCCGAGCAGATGTATGTAACGGTTTTTGAAGGTAGTCCGTCGGAAAAACTCGATCGCGACGATGAAGCTGCCGGATACTGGGAGAAATTTCTCCCCGCAGACCACATTCTCAACGGAAGTAAAAAAGACAATTTTTGGGAGATGGGCGATACAGGGCCATGCGGACCTTGCTCGGAGATACATATGGACCTGCGCTCTGAAGAAGATCGCAAAGCGACCCCGGGCGCTTCGCTTGTCAACAGTGACAACCCGCTCGTAATAGAGATTTGGAACCTTGTATTCATGCAATACAACCGCAAAGCGGACGGCTCACTCGAACCGCTTCCGAACAAAGTTATCGATACCGGCATGGGATTCGAACGTCTCTGCATGGCATTGCAGGGTAAGACTTCCAATTATGATACAGACGTATTCCAACCAATCATAAATGCCATTGCAGGTATGACAGGTTCGCAATACGGGGCAGACAAACAAAAAGATGTCGCAATGCGCGTCATTGCCGACCACATACGAACGATAGCATTCTCAATCACAGACGGACAGTTGCCTTCGAACGCAAAAGCCGGATATGTGATACGACGCATCCTGCGTCGTGCCGTACGTTACGGATATACATTCCTCGAACGCAAAGAGGCTTTTATGTATAAGCTGCTTCCTGTCCTTATAGATACGATGGGAGATGCATATCCCGAGCTTATCAGCCAACAGGAACTGATAGGCAAAGTGATGAAGGAGGAAGAAGACTCTTTCCTTCGCACTCTCGAAACAGGTATTCGCCTGCTTGACAAGAAGATCGGTGATGCCAAAAATGCGGGTATCAAAACTATTAACGGTGCTGATGCTTTTGTCTTATACGATACTTACGGTTTCCCGTTAGACCTCACGGAGCTTATCCTCCGCGAGAACGACATGGATGTAGATATCGAAACTTTCAACGCTGAAATGCAAAAGCAGAAAGACCGCGCACGCAATGCCGCTGCAATAGAAACGGGCGACTGGACCGTTCTGCGTGAAGGTGATACGGAATTCGTCGGTTATGACATGTTCGAATGTGACACAGAGATTTTACGCTACCGTAAAATTAAACAGAAAAACAAAGAATTATACCAGATTGTATTGGATAAAACACCGTTCTATTCCGAAATGGGAGGTCAGGTTGGCGATAGCGGTTGGTTGACTGACAACGACGGAGAGAAAACGGATATCATCGATACAAAACGCGAAAACAATCTGCCGGTACATATTACTGCAAAATTACCGAAAGACATTACATCATCATTCACCGCAAAGATTAATAAAGACGCACGCATACGTTCGGAGTGCAACCACTCTGCGACACATCTTCTGCACGAAGCGCTGCGCGAAGTCTTGGGCGCCCATGTGGAACAGAAAGGATCGTATGTATCCCCCGACTCGCTACGATTCGACTTCTCTCATTTCCAAAAAGTTTCTGACGAAGAAATTCGCAAAGTGGAGATGATTGTAAACAGCAAAATACGTGAAAACATACAACTTGACGAACATCGCAATATGCCAATCGCCAAAGCGAAAGAGATTGGAGCTATGGCGCTTTTCGGTGAAAAATACGGTGACGAAGTTCGCGTAGTACGTTTCGGTACATCGGTAGAATTGTGCGGAGGAACGCATATTCCTTCGACAGGTATGATAGGCTCGATGTGTATCACCGGCGAGAGTTCCATTGCCGCAGGTGTTCGCCGCATAGAAGCCGTTACCGCCGAAGGAGCGGAAAAACAGTTCTATTTGCTTCAGGATGCTGTTCGCGAGCTACGCGCAATGTTCAACAATGTACCCAACTTATCGGCTACAATACGCAAATCAATCGAAGAAAACGCAGAATTGAAAAAGCAATTAACCGATTATCTGAAAGAAAAAGTAGCCACGATAAAAAAACATATCTTATCACAGGCAATCGACAGACGCGGAGTAAAACTATTTCTTTACAAAGGGGAAGGTAACCTCGATGCATTCAAGGATATAGCATTCCAGATAAAAGGCGAAATTATAAGCGACGAGAAATTCTGTTTCGTCGCCGGAATAGAAGATCAGGACAAATGCGGCCTTGTAATTATGCTTAGCGACTCAATGATTAAAGACGGTATTGACGCATCTAAACTTATAAGAGAAGGAGCAAAACATATTCAAGGCGGCGGCGGCGGACAACCGCATTTTGCAACTGCCGGAGGTAAAAACAAAGACGGATTAGATACCGCCCTAAACACAATCCTCGAAGCCGCAGGACTTAATTAAGTGAAAAATGAAAAGTAAAAAATAAAAAAACTCACTTTTTCCTCTACCGTTTTCCATTATTCATTTTGGCATAAATCGAATTTTAATCCGACTTTCAATTGAATAACATTTTTAACTCTTAATTTTTATTTCTTAATTCTTAATTTTATTAAGTCGTGGTAGTAATAACTGAAAATATCGCATCGGAACTTGAGTCCTACTTATCATCGCACAATCACGACAAGGTATTCGTACTCACGGACGAAAACACTTATAACAAGTGCTTTCCGGTACTGCTCGCTGTAAAAGCGATAAAAGATGCGAAGCACATTACGATCAAAGCCGACGACACAAACAAAAACATCGAACAGGTTGCAACAATTTGGGAGATACTCTCAACTAACGGTGCATCCCGCAACTCGCTGCTGATAAACCTCGGAGGCGGAATGATAACAGACCTTGGAGGTTTCGCAGGTGCAACATTCAAACGCGGCATACATAACATCAACATCCCCACCACCATTATGGCATCAGTAGACGCTGCAGTTGGTGGCAAGACGGGCATAAACTTCAACGGCCTGAAAAACGAAATAGGATCTTTTTATCATCCTGATTGCGTGATGATTGACTGTATGTTTTTAAAAACATTAGACCTCAACAACCGCCTTTCGGGATATGCAGAGATGATAAAACACGGTCTCATTAGCAGCGAAAAAGTACTTTATGATGTGCTCGCTTTCGACATAATCAACAACAATGTAGATACCGAAAGTTTAAACGCCCTCGTTAATACATCCGTAGCCATAAAAGAGCGTATCGTTGAAGAAGACCCCAAAGAAATGGGCATTCGCAAAGCATTAAACTTCGGCCATACTATAGGCCATGCCTTCGAAAGCCTCTCATTCATAAAGAACACCCCTATCCTCCACGGCCATGCAGTTGCCGCAGGGATGATATGTGAGATGTACCTTTCATATAAATGCTGTCAAATGCCCGTAGAACACCTTCGCCTCATAACAAATTTCATTAAGGATATTTTCCCGCCATTTTTATTCACCTGCGATAATTACGAATCATTATACGAGCTGATGACCCACGACAAAAAGAACGAAAGCGGTGAAATAATGTTCACCCTGCTATCAAACATCGGCGACATAAAAATCAACCGCAAAGTCGATAAAAAAATAATTTTAGAATCATTAGATTTCTACCGCGAAACATGTCTGTGATATAAACACACAATTCTCTTTAAAAAATTCACCGGAAGGCATATTAGATGAAAATGTCGTCTTTATTGAAAGATCTGAAGACTTGCATATATAGGTTAATATGTTAATTATTATTAATGCACGTAAAATAACTATATATAATAGTTGTTTTGTTTATTTTCATAGTTATATTTGTGCATTCAATCTAAAATACTTTTATAAATGAAGAGAATGACCCTCAAAGAAGAAGAAATAATGTTCCGTTTTTGGACTCACGGTCCCTTGTTCATTCGTGAACTACTTGAGTTGTATAATGAACCTAAGCCGCATTACAACACACTTTCAACCATGGTTCGAATACTTGAAGAAAAAGGATACATAGGATATAAAGTATATGGAAATACTTATCAATATTACGCTATCATTTCACAGGAAGAATACCGAAAAAGGAAACTGCAAAAAATCGTTGACACTTATTTTGGCAATTCCTATAAGCGCGTTGTTTCTTCGCTAATAGAGGAGGATGAACTTTCTGTTGAAGAATTGCAGGATTTAATCGCAGAATTAAAAAACAAGAAAAAAGATTAAAATGGCTGCAATACTACTATACATTATAAAATCAGGATGTTGCTTGGCGCTTTTTTACATCGGTTACAAATTATTGTTGAGCAATGAAACCTTTTTCCATTTCAACCGCAAAATTCTCGTAACAGGTATGCTGGTCTGTATGTTTCTCCCGTTGATAAACATTAGAACAGAAACAGTCGGATTCATCCAACAGCCTATGATACAAATAGAAAAAATCATAACAGAAGAAGAACAAATAAATAATATTGCTGCCAATGATGAAACAATCATTATGCCAACATCTAAAGTTGGCATGCGCAATCTTTGGGTTGATCTGCTTTTTTTGATTTTTGCAATAGGCTTTTTTGCAAACTTATTTTTATTGATTCGTTCTTATATTTCATTATCCCTGTTAATTCGTAACGGAAGAAAAATTGCTTTGGGTAATTATACGATTGTTTTACTTGACAAGCCAATCATTCCGTTCAA
>JGI994J12354_10002666_pt1 | contig 17150 bp, 17 predicted proteins | sample IntmicLarv3ML3BL_FD_12354 | JGI IMG/M metagenome (IMG submission 12354) | reverse complement strand
ATCCTTTATTACAACTTCACTTGCACCCGCCTTAAATGCCCCCTCTACCACTGCCAATACTTCTTTTGTCATTTGCTCGGCGTGGCGTGGGTACAATGGGGAGGTTGGGTTACATTCCTCATGGGTTGTAGTTGTTGTAATACCTTCAATATCAGCGCTTATGAAAACTTTCATTCTAATTCCTCCATCCTCTTAAATTAATTTCTATGTGGGGTTTGAGTAAAGAGCTTTAATTTGAAGATAAAGTAAATGTAAATATTGCTCTATATCCACATAGATTTCCTGATGTGAATACCTACAAGGCAATATTATTATACATACATGAAAATGTCAAATATATACTAATATTCAATGAAAAGTATAAAGATTAATAAATATTAAAATAAGCGCCATTATAATCAAATTATTCAAAAAATAAAGTGCTATTGAAGGTTTTAAACGCTCAGTTTTTAATAAAACTGCAAGTACATTAAGAGAGAGATAGGGCACCCATAACGGGCGCCCTATTGTTCTACGTATGTTTTTTTTAAAATGCGAGGTTGAATTTAGTAAGGTGAAAGCATTTATTAACTTAACAACATTCCGCTGCAGGGCTATGCCCCTCATGGTTATTTCTGCCGCTAAGTACAGCACTACAACTTGATATAGTTGCAATAACTACAAAAGCTACAATTATTAAAGTAAGTAATTTTTTCATATTATATTTCCTTTAAAGTGTGAAATTGACGTTTTTCTATACTGTTAATAATATATATAGAACAATTAATTCATTTCCCTACATTAACATAAAGATTTCTAATGGCGCAGAAACACCTTTACTTATTCAATAGTAATAATACCTGTCTGTTCAATAACTTCCCCGGTTTCAATATTTATTATGGTAAAGCTAATTTCAATCTTTTCTATGCGAAACATAGAGCGCACTCCATTTTCCGAAAGATATTCAGGGGTTAATTCTTCTTCGGGGTAAGGTTTGTCTAAATATACAGTTGCTTCAGGGTAAACGTTTTTTTGTGCTGTATCAGCAACAACTTCAAGTGAAGCATCCATTAAAATGCCGTTTACATAACATTCATCTATTTCCACACTTATATCATACGGTAGGTTGTTCTGCACAAATAGAGATAGGGTGAAATATTCTTGTTGAACGTTTATTGTTGATGCACCTATGAATATGCCACCACCTTCACTGATATACAAAAGAGAATAATCTGAAAGGTCAAGATACGATATAACAATATCTCCAACTGCGCGTGGCATCCGAGATGAGCTTGCTTCTGTTTGAGAGTTCTCGGCGATAATCTCATCTTGCTTATTACACCCAGCCAGCGTAAAACAAAGAAGAAGTGAAAGTATAATTGACAATAGCTTTTTCATAATGTCTCTCCTTCAAAACTTACATGTGCTATCTATATTTTTCAATATTATCCATAAAGCGTTTCATGCGTTTTAATGCCTCTGTAAGGTGTGCAACAGAATAAGAGTAAGAAATACGCACATACCCCTCGCCAGAAGCCCCGAAAGAATCTCCCGCTACAACGGCAACCCGCTCGGCATGTAGCAGCTTTTCGCAAAATTCAAGGCTTTTCATTCCGGTAGACTTTATGGAGGGGAATACATAGAAAGCCCCACGAGGTTCAAAGCAGGGAAGCCCTATTTTTTCAAGCTCATCTACCAAAAGGCGGCGGCGCATGCTATATTCTGTTACCATACTTTTTACGCTTTCGTCTCCGTCTCTCATGGCGGTAATGGCGGCAAACTGGCTTGTGGTTGGTGCACACATAATTGCAAACTGATGTACTTTTGTCATCTGTAGTAAAAGAGGGGCGGGGCCACAAGCGTAGCCAAGGCGCCAACCGGTCATCGCATATGCCTTAGAAAAACCACTTATCAATATTGTGCGTGCTTTCATATCATCGCTTATGGAAGCGGGGGAAACGTGCTGTGCACCATAGGTAAGCTCTGCATATACTTCATCAGAAAGAATTATTATATTAGTACCTTTTAAAACTTCTGCAATTTCCTCAATATGTTCTTTGCCCATAACAGCACCTGTGGGGTTATTGGGAAAAGGGAATACAAGTATTTTTGTGCGTGGGGAAATAGCATTTTTAAGCTCTTCAGCAGTAAGGCGAAAAGCGTTTTCTGCCTTGGTTTTTATAATGACGGGAACGCCGCCGCAAAGACGGGTAATTGGCTCATAAGAAACATAACAAGGCTGGGGAATAATTACTTCATCGCCGGGGTTTAGCATAGCCCTAAAAGTTAAGTCTATAGCCTCTGAGCCTCCAACGGTAACAAGCGTTTCTGTTTCAGAATCGTATGATACATTGAAACGACGCAAAAGATAATTGCATATTTCTTTGCGTAAATCAGCTAGGCCACTGTTTGAAGTGTACCAAGTGCTACCCTTTTCTAAGGAATGTATACCCGCCTGGCGTATATCCCAGGGGGTAACAAAGTCCGGCTCACCAACGCCCAAAGAGATACAATCCTCCATTTCAGCGGCAATGCTGAAAAAACGGCGGATGCCTGAAGGTGGTATTTCTTTTATTACGTTAGATAAAAGATTTTCGTAGTTTATCATAAATTGGCCAGCTCCCTCTCATCAAGGATACCTATATCCAGCTTAATACCTTTATCTTTGTATTTTTGCAACACAAAGTGCGTGCCTGTAGAAAGAACAGAATCTAAGGGGGCAAGGCGCCTTGCCACAAACATTGCAATATCTTTAAAAGTGCGTCCGTGCATAATAATAGCAAGGTCGTACCCGCCAGACATTAAATATACGCTGTCTACCTCAGGGAATTCCGCAATGGTTTGTGCAACATCGTCAAACCCGTGGCCTTTTTGGGGTGAAACAGTAAGTTCAATAATACTTGTAACATAGTCTTTGCCTGTTTTTTCCCAGTCAATTACAGCTTGGTAGCCCAAAATTACGCCTTTTTTTGCGAGTTTATCCATTTTTTCGGCAACTTCTTGCTCAGAGAGACTGAGCATAGTGGCAAGTTGTTCCAAAGATAAACGTGCATTTTCCTCGAGCAATTTTAATAAAAGTTCCATAACAGCCTCCTGAGTGTAATATTATTTTTGAATAAATTTAGAGATATTATATAGCAATAACATATTATTGTAAATAAATAAAACGGTTAATTGTTAAAAGAGTTCTAAAAGCTGTGAAACGGCACAATAAACAAGTAACAAAGCCATTATTGTATTAAGTAATTTTTGGTGGCTTGTAAAGAATTTTTCAAAAACGGTGCCAAACAGCGCCCATAAGCAGGTGCATAAAAATGCGAAAAGTGCCATAAACCCGGCAAAAGGTAATAAAGATAAAAAGCTTGGGTAATATGGCAAAACAAAGGTAGATATACCTGTGATGCCATACATAATGGCTTTAACGTTTACAAATTGAAGCATCATTCCGGCAGGAATACTGTTTGTTTCAAAAGTTCTTTTCTTTTTTGGTTTTGTTGGGTCGTCTTTGTAAATAGTCCACGCAAGGTAAAGTATGTAAGCACTGCCAAGGCAAAGCATATATGGCTCAATTTGCGGAATAATACTGTGCAACAATGCGGCAAAGGCAGCACAAATAGAAACGAGAATAAAAATACCAAACAATACGCCGAAGTTAAAGCGTAAGCCTTTGGGTAAACCATACTTCATTGCGTTAGACATAGAAGTAATGTTGTTTGGCCCTGGTGTAACTGAAGATAAAAAAACATATGACAAAAATGCACCGTAATTCATTAAATTACCTTACCTTTCTATATGCACAAACATTTCCATAATCTATATATTTTACAGGCAAAAGTAAAATTTCACTCTTCTTCAAATATAATTACACTAACTCCTGCGGGCATACAGGTAGCTTGCTCCCCCTCGTGTGAGATAAATCCGTCATTTTCACATATATGGTCAGGGCAAACAGAATGTATAAAGTGTATTGCACCGTCTTGCACCTCTAATGTAACGTGTAATGCTGCATCAATATGGTACACTTGGTTTTCATCTAAAGAAATGTACACGGTTTCTTGCCCGATGATTGTTACTACAGCTATAGTACCGCTTTTTGCTTTATTTTTAGTGTACTGCATAAATATTAATGCAGCAACAAGCACTAACAAAACAATAACTATATCTCTTACAGAAAAGGCCCTGCGCTCTTCTTTCATGTAAACTCCTTTAGCAGTACAAATTTAGCAATACTATTCTATACATGTACATATTATATAGAAAATTATATGTAAATACAATTTACAAAATATAATACGGAAAATGTCGATTTTTAGAGTTAGCTATGCTATACTTAAGGCATCAAAATTTCTTTGAGACAATAATTTATAAACGAGGTGTTATTAATGGGAAATGCAGATTTTATTGCAAAAGTAGACGCTTTTATTAAAGAGAATGAAAAGGATATTATTGAGAATATTCGCACATTGGTTAGCATACCCAGCATTGAAGGTAAGCCTGAAGAAGGCGCCCCCTTTGGTAAAGAGCCAAAACTGGCACTTGAAAAAGCACTTGAAATAGCTGGGGATATAGGCTTCGCAACACATAATTGTGAAAACTGCCTTGGTTATGCACATCTTGATGGCACAGACGATAAACATATTGTAAGCATTACCCACTTAGATGTTGTGCCTGAAGGTAACGGCTGGACAGGAGACCCGTTTGTAATGCAAGAAAAAGAAGGCTACTTAATAGGGCGTGGCGTTGGAGATGATAAAGGCCCTGCTGTATTATCTATGTACACAGGCAAGTTCTTTAAAGAAAACGGTGGGCTTAAGTATGGTTACCGTATGCTGTTTGGCACAAACGAAGAAACCGGAATGGCAGATGTAAAGTACTACTTGAAAAACTACGAGCCACCTGTTTTTGCTTTTTCACCTGATGGCGCTTTCCCTGTATGTAATGGCGAAAAAGGCGTGTACGGCGGGCAGCTTTATTCTGGCAAAATTGAAGATGGCAATGTAATTGATTTTGTTGGAGGTGTTGCTTCTAACGTTGTACCAGATAGAGCTTATGCACTAGTGAAAGCAACCGCAGGCGAATTTCCGGAAGCGGAAGGCATTACAGTAACTGCTGAGGAAGATGGCGTAATGCGTGTTGCAGGTATGGGTATTGGTGGGCATGCAGCTAGCCCAAAAAATACAGTAAACGCTATAGGCCGTATTGTATTTTACCTTGATGAAAACAATTTGATTTCAGATACCGAAAAACCATACTTTGAAATATTGAAAAAGGTATTTTCTTCTACAGATGGTTCAACACTGGGCATAGATGCAGACGACGGATTGTTTGACCCGCTTACTTGCATTGGCGGAATTATTAAAAAAGAAGACGGCGTATTTATGCAAGATATTAACATTCGCTTCCCGACGAATTCATCAGGCGAAATTATTGACAGTATTTTAGAGCCTATGGTAAAAGCAGTTGGTGGCAAATTAACACACGGTATGGTTAGTGAGCCATTCTACATCAGCCCAGATTCGCCTGCAATACAATGCCTTGTTGATACATACAACGAAGTTACAAATTCTAACGAAAAGCCTTTCCTTATGGGTGGCGGTACATACGCAAGGCACTTTCCTTATGCTGTTAGTTATGGTATAGGCTTCCCGGGTGAAAATGATAATAAGCCTGATTTCGTTGGTAGTGCACATGGTGCCGACGAAGGTGTTTCAATAAAAGTTCTTATGGACTCATTGAAAATATACATTATTGCACTTGCGCGGTTGAATGAGATTGATTTTTAGCAAACATACCATTGAAAGGAAGTTTTTTGATGACAAAGGCAGAAGTTCTTGCGATGGTAGACCACACTTTGCTAAAACCGGAAGCTAAGTGGGAAGACATTAAACGCCTATGTGATGAAGCGGTTGAAAATAACACTGCAAGCATTTGCATTAACCCAACATATGTAAAACAAGCCGCAGAATACCTTAAAGGTAAAATTGCAGTATGTACGGTTATAGGCTTTCCGCTTGGTGCAAACACTACCGAAATTAAAGTATCAGAGGCAAAAGATGCAATTGTAAACGGCGCTAGTGAAATTGATATGGTTATTAACATTGGGCATTTAAAAAGTGGCGAGACAAAGTATGTGGAAGATGAAATACGCAGCATAAAGCAAGCAATAGGAGATAGAATACTAAAAGTAATTATTGAAACCTGCCTGCTCACGCAAAGCGAAAAAGAAACCATGTGCGAACTGGTAGTGAGCGCTGGAGCAGACTATATTAAAACCTCTACGGGGTTTTCAACTGCGGGGGCAACCTTTGAAGATGTTGAACTTTTTGCACGCTGTTTAAAAGGGCGGGCGAAAATAAAAGCTGCAGGCGGTATACGCAGTGTAGAGGATATGGAGAAATTCATCGCACTTGGTACAAGCCGCCTTGGCACAAGCTCTGCCATAAAAATTTACGAAGGTGCAGAAAAAGACGGTTACTAAAAATTGTTTGGTGAAAAATTTATTTGTTAAAGGACTTCATAATATTGTGAAGTCCTTTTGTGTTATGTTGTAATTGAATATATATATTTGTGTTTTTTAATAAGTATATGGTAAAATATATTAGGTTAGTATTCCTTAAAAATAACTACAAGGGCGTAATATATGAATTTTGTTGAAGATGTAATTATTGGCAGGCGTAGTGTAAGAAAATACACAAACGAAAGTATTTCGCAAGATAAAATAGATGCAATGGTTAAAGCATGTTTTTATGCCCCAATGGCTATGAACAAGGACCCACGTGAGCTGGTTATAGTTACCGATAAAGAAAAGCTTGCACAAATTGCAGAAGCGCACCCATATGCATCTTTTACCAAAGATGCACCGCTTGCTATTATAGTATGCGCTAAGCTAAAGAAAACAAGGTTTGATTTTTTTATAGATGATTGTGCGGCTTCAACCCAAAATATTATGCTTGCGGCCAAAGCCATGGGCATAGGTAGTTGCTGGTGTGGGGTTTTCCATACCCCGCTTGCTGAAAAGTTTGCAGAGATTATTGGTACACCGGAAAATGTTATACCTTACTCATTAATAGTGCTTGGTTACCCGGCGGAAGAAGGAAAATTACCGGAGCGGAATTTGGAAAACGCGGTGCATTATAACAACTGGTAAAAAGCATAGGAGGCTACGAGGTGATTACATTGAAAAAAAGTATATGCTTATTGCTTGCTTGTGCGTTGCTTTTTTCAAGTTGCAGTTTTTTAAGTAATACACAAAACGTTGAAGAGTTGCTTTCACCACCTAAAATTACCCAAATACAGGCGGAAATTGTGCGTGCACTTGAGGAGCATGAAGGCGGAAATATTCACCTGCAAGCACCGATAAACGGCGATAATATTTTCCCGATTTATATGGAAGATATTAATGGAGATGGTGTGCAAGAAGCCATTGTTTTTTACGTAGTACCGCAAAAGGGAACAAACGTACGTCTTGCGGTTTTAGAACAAACGCAAAACGGGTATGTTGTTATAGGAGAAGAAGAGGGAGTTTCCTCTGAAATAGAGAGCTTTACACTTGCAAGCTTTTATACAGGCAACAATAGGCAACTTGTAGTAGGCTACCAGAACCTTAATTTGAATGAACACTACATGGTTGTGTATAATTGCCTGAATGAAGAAGGAAGCATTTCGCTTTCAAGAATACATGAACAAGCATACTCTAATTTCCTTGTATGCGATATGACCGGAGAAGGCGCACAAGATTTAGTAATTATTTCCTCACCAAGGGCAAATACTTCCGGAAGCATTACTGTAAACTTACTCTCTGTTACACAAACCGGGCTTGAGAGTATTGCGTTTCACACACTAAACAATAGGCTTCGNAGGTGTGAAAACATGTACCAAAGTGTTGGCATGGGAAATGAAAGTTTTGTAGTGATGGACTGTAGCAGAGGTGTAACAACAACGGCTGGCGTGGTTTCCAGTGTTGCGGTTTATTATGACGATGGCATACTTCAGGAATATGAGCTGCTAGTGGGCGAAGATTTTATTGCCGTGACAACGCGAACAGCGGGGATTTTAAGAAGTATAGATTTAGATGAAGATGGCGCAATTGAAATACCGGTGGTTATAGGTGCATACAATGGCGCCCCGAATGATATGCGCTTTTTGGCAGTAGAATGGTACGATTTATTTGTTAGTTCAGATGAAGCTGACTATTTCGGTATTTTGGATGCAGAGTATGGATTCTTTTTAAAGCTTCCGCTTGTATTTAAAGATACAACGGAAGTAATATATAATGAAGAAAACGGAAATTTTGCAATAATTGATGTAGAAACAAGCGATATTTTGTTTGAAGTAGCCTTTTTAGCAAAAGGGGAAAGCTTTACAGTAACTGATGAAATAACATATACCCAAGTAGCTTTAAGCGGTGGTTACAGGGTGTACATACGAATTGTAGCACTACCGCCTGAAGTGGATGCAGGAACCCTGTTTTCCGGATTTGTTGTATTAAGATAGGAGTTAAAAAAATGAGTCGTATTCTAATTGTTGAAGATGAAGAATCCATTCGTGAGATGATTTCCTTGAATCTTCGGATGAGTGGATACAGCACGGCGGAAGCCGGAAGTGCAGAAAGAGCACTTGACCTAATTAAAGGCGCTGAAGAACCATTTGATATTGCCATACTGGACGTTATGCTACCGGGCATGAATGGGTTTTCTCTGTGTGAAACTATCAGAAAAGAAAACAACAACATAGGCATTATTATCTTATCAGCGAAAACGCAAGAGCAAGACAAAATTAGAGGTTTGTCAATCGGTGCGGATGATTACATGACGAAACCATTCAGCGTATCTGAGCTTCTTGCTCGCTTAGAGGCGCTTGGCAGGCGTATAAGGCGTAATACCTCTGAACAAGCAGCAGATGGTAAGCTTATCTCAGGAGATTTTGTATTAGACTTAAAAAGTCGGTTTATTTTAAAAGGTGAAAAATCTATTGATTTAACTCAGGTAGAGTTTCAAATCATGGAACTGTTCTTTGAAAACCCTGGCATAGCACTTAGCAGGGATGTAATTTTAGAAGGGGTTTGGGGTTCTAACTATTATGGAGATGTAAAAATTGTAGATGTTAATATTCGCAGGCTTCGTATGAAAGTTGAAGATGAACCTTCTAACCCCATACATATTTTAACAGTTTGGGGTTATGGGTACCGCTGGAGCGCATAATTTTAAGGAGCGTACATGAACAGTATTACAAAGCGCTGGGTTAGAGGAAACCTTCTGCTTACAATTTTAGTATTAGTTATAGCTGAAATTATGCTTTCTTTTTGGGTTATTAACAGCTATAGAAATAGTGTACGCCAAGCTATTATGGCCCGAATGAATACACTTTCGGGTCAGCTTTCTGTTACAGAAACACTTTCAACTGAAGAGCGGGCGGAAGTACTTGAGCGAACTGTAACAGATTTTACGGAAACCGATAAATTTGAGTTAATGCTTGTTGGACAAAACGGACGTATAATAGCAACCAGCAGTGGTTTTATGCCAGGTGAACATGGCGTTCTTGAAGATTTTGAATTGGCAAGCCGCAACGAAAATGGCATAGGTGAGTTTATAGGAGATTTTGGGCAGAATGAAAAGGTTATGGCAATTACCGTATTGCTTGACTATCCTTCGGGTGATGCGGTGGCATTGCGTATTGTTACAAGCCTTTCCGGGGTAGACAGGCAGGTTAATTTAACTATAATGGCGTCTGTATTTTTGGTAAGTTGTATGCTTTTGTTTTCTGTTCTTTCTGGGCTGTATTTTGTTCGTAGTATAGTAACGCCTGTCGGTAAAATTGAAGCGACTGCAACCAAAATTGCAGCAGGAGATTTTGGCGCAAGAATTCAAGGAAACTACAACGATGAAATAGGGCGCCTAGGAGATACTATTAACCATATGGCAGAAGAACTTGGAAATACCGAGAAAATGAAAAACGATTTTATTGCCTCAGTATCTCATGAGCTTCGTACACCGCTTACCTCTATAAAAGGGTGGACAGAAACCCTTGCTAAAAGAGATAATCTTCCAAAAGAAGAATATGAAAAGGGTATAAACATAATTCAAAGCGAAACTGACAGATTATATAATATGGTAGAAGAATTACTTGACTTTTCACGTATTCAAAACGGCGGAATGACATTTACTTTTGAAAAAATGGACGTTGTTGCAGAAGTAAGCGATGCAGTTTTAATGTATACAAAAAGGGTGGTGCTTGAGGGAAAAATATTAAAGTATGAAGAGCAAGATTTGCCTGCTGTTGTATGGGGAGACAAAAACAGGCTACGGCAGGTGTTTATAAACCTTTTAGACAATGCACTTAAGTATACATCTGAAGATGATAGCATAGAAGTTTACGTTGAAGTAAAAAGGCAGGTACATATAGTTGTAAAAGATAGTGGTATAGGGATAGAGCCTTCAGACCTAAAGAGGGTAAAAACCAAATTTTTCAAAGGAAAAGATGCGGTAAGCGGTGCGGGCATAGGGCTTGCACTGGCAAACGAAATTGTATTGGCACATGGTGGAAAGCTTACCTTAAAAAGTGAAAAGAGCAAAGGGACGGAAGTTCATATATCTTTACCGATTTATAGCGATAAAAGGAAGGAAACAAAAGATTGAACAAACAGCAAACATCAGCGAATAAAACATTAGTAGGTGGGCAAGCCTTACTTGAAGGAATAATGATGCGTGGGCCAAAAAAATATTGCGTGGCGGTACGTAACCCCGAGGGTGAAATTGTTACGCAAGTTACACCCACGCAGCAAAACAAGTGGAGCAAAATACCCCTTGTGCGGGGTATTTTTAGTTTTGCGGGTAGTTTAATTACAGGTTATAAGTGCCTTATGTATTCTGCAGAAATTGCCATGCCGGAAGAAGCAGAACCCGAATCTAAATTTGAAAAATGGATAGGAGATACTTTTGGGGATAAAGGTATAAATGTGCTTATGGTAATAAGTGCACTTTTAGGTGGTAGCCTTGCCATTGTATTATTTACTGTAATTCCAACCTTCATAGCAGGGTTTATTGCACAAATATTGCCAATTGGCAAGTGGGTATCTGTTCTGGAAGGTATTTTGAAAATTGTTATGCTTGTTGTTTACCTTGCACTTATTTCCCGCATGAAGGATATAGAAAGAACTTTTGCCTACCATGGGGCAGAGCATAAAACAATTGCTTGTTATGAGGCAGGGGAAGAATTAACAGTAGAAAATATTAAAAAATACACACGGTTTCACCCACGTTGTGGCACAAGTTTTCTTTTAATTGTACTTATAGTAAGCATAGCTGTATCTACTTTTATCTCATGGGAAAGTGCTATTATGCGGGTAGCCTTAAAACTTGCTTTACTACCGCTTGTAATGGGCATCTCATACGAAATAATACGCTTTGCCGGCAAATATGAAAACCCTGTAACAAAAGCTATTTCTGCCCCGGGGCTATGGCTGCAGCGCCTTACCACGAACGAGCCGGACGATAGCATGATTGAAGTTGCAATTGCATCGGTTTTACCGGTACTGCCAGAAAACAGGGAAGATGCACAATGGTAAAATGGCAAGATGTGAGGCAAAATTTAATTGTAAAATTAGAAGAAAATGGCATACAAGACGCAGTACTTGAAGCGGATTTGTTATTTGAACTTATAACAAAAACAAAAGCCATTAGGCAAAGAGATTACATTTTTACCGATGAACAAGAAAGCAATTTGCAGTTGTTTTTAGAAAGAAGAATAGCTGGATACCCTATACAATATTTATTTGAAGAATGGCAGTTTTTAGATTTTTCTGTGCAAGTGGGGCCAGGGGTGCTTATACCAAGGCAAGATACAGAAATAGTTTGCGAAAAGGCAATTTTTTTGGGGAATAAATTGGAAAATGCCCCTGAGAATATTATTGATTTATGTAGCGGTAGTGGTGTAATTGCCATTGCAATGGAAAAAGCCTTTCCCATAGCAAACGTAGCTGCTGTTGAAAAAGAAGAGGATGCATTTTTTTATCTTAAAAAAAATATGCAAAAATATAAAGTTGTTGTAAAACAAGCAGATGTATTCTTTTATCAAGAAGAACTTGGAAGAGAAACAATAGATATTATTGTTTCGAACCCGCCATATTTAACGGCAGAAGATATGGAAAATTTGCAAAAAGAGTTAACATATGAGCCTGCTGAAGCATTATTTGGCGGTGAAGACGGCTTGCTTTTTTATAAACATATTACAGGTGCATATTTCCCTTGCCTAAAAAAGGGCGGAGTACTTGTTTTCGAAATAGGGAATACACAAAAAGAGGCAGTTGTTTCACTGTGTGAACAAGCGGGTTTTGATGAGGTAGGAAGCGAAAAAGATTACAGTGGAAATGATAGGTGTGTCTGGGCAATAAAATAGTAAAATTACGTTGCAAAAACAACCATAGGTAGTGTATAATATAAATAAATTACAATAATTGCTATGAATTTTAAAATAATGGAGGATTTTCGAATGGATGATAGACAAAAAGCCTTAGAAACGGCATTAGCCCAAATAGAAAAACAGTTTGGCAAAGGTGCCGTTATGAAACTTGGGCAAAATTTGAATATGAATGTGGATGCCATATCTACTGGGTCTATAGCATTAGACGTTGCACTTGGCATCGGCGGTGTACCAAGAGGGCGCGTAGTGGAAATTTACGGGCCGGAAAGCTCAGGCAAAACAACGGTTGCACTGCATATTGTTGCAGAAGCACAGAAAAACGGCGGTACTGCTGCTTTTGTTGACGTAGAACATGCACTGGACCCAGTTTATGCAAAAGCAATAGGTGTAGATATAGACAGCTTACTTGTTTCCCAACCGGACACAGGTGAGCAAGCACTTGAGATTTTAGAAGCACTTGTGCGTTCAGGCGCTATTGATGTAATAGTATTAGACTCAGTAGCGGCACTTGTACCACGTGCTGAAATTGAAGGCGAAATGGGTGATGCCCACGTTGGCTTGCAAGCTAGGCTGATGAGCCAAGCTTTACGTAAACTAACCGGAATTATTGGTAAAACAGGTACGGTTGCAATATTTATTAACCAACTGCGTGAAAAAGTTGGCGTTATTTATGGCAACCCAGAGGTTACTTCAGGTGGGCGTGCGTTAAAGTATTATTCTTCAGTACGTATTGATGTGCGCCGTATTGAGACACTAAAAGCTGGTACAAATTTTGTAGGAAACAGAACCCGTGCAAAGGTTGTAAAAAACAAAGTTGCGCCTCCGTTTAAAGAAGCAGAGTTTGATATTGTATTCGGGCAAGGTATTTCTAAAGATGGCGAACTGCTTGATATGGCCGTTAAGTTTGACATTATACAAAAAGGTGGTTCTTGGTTTAGTTATAATGAAGAAAGGCTTGGGCAAGGCCGTGAAAATGTTAAAGCACATATTGCAGCAAACCCAGAATTTGCTAAAGAGTTGGATGAAAAAATACGTACAAAGCTTTTAGAGAAAAACGATGATACGATGCAAGCAGATGATGACGAAGAAAAAGTAAAAGCTACTGCAAAAACCACTACAAAAACTACTACAAAAGCAGTTATTGAGGATATAGATATATCTGTGGATGATGACGATTAATGCAAACGGAAATTATAAAAATACAAACAACAAAGCAAGGGCATTACGCCCTGTTTTGCATTTCGGGGTTTTTGTTTTCTGTTGATGCGGAAACTGTTATTCAGTACGATTTAAAAAAGGGAAAAGTCCTTTCAGAGCCTGAACTATTATCACTTGAGAAAAAAAGCTTGTTTCAGAAAGCAAAAAATAGAGCACTTACATATTTATCTATAAGAGATTACGGACAAGAAGAACTACGCCTGAAATTAGAGCGCTTTTATGATAAAGATGCAGCGGAATATGCAGTGCAAAAAATGTGTGACCTTGGCTTTGTTGATGATGAAAAATTTGCTACACATCGTGCAAGGTACTTGGTTGAAACAAGAGGACTCTCTATAAAAGAGGCAAAGGTAAAATTACAACAACTTAATTTAAGCAAAGATATTATAGAAGCCTCTTTACAAGAGTTTAGTGAAGAAGATAGTGATGAAGAAAATGCGGTAGCTTTTTTAAGGAAAAAGCATCTATCGAACATTAAAAGTGGAAATATGAAAAAAGTACTTGCATCAACACAACGAAAAGGGTTTAATTATGCTACAATTAAAAGGGCATTAAATGTAATATTTGAGGAAGAAAATATTGAAGAGCAAGATATTTACAGCGAGGAATTTTGAATGAACATAGCAATTGTATCTTTAGGGTGCCCTAAAAACCAGTGTGATGCCGATGTGATGGCGGCATCTTTACTGCAAGCAGGGCATGCGCTTGCAGATAAAGCAGAAGAAGCAGATTTAATTTTAGTAAACACCTGTGGGTTTATAGAAAGTGCAAAACAAGAAGCTATTGATAATATTCTTGAAGCGTGCAAGTACAAAACACAAAACGAACACTTGAAAGTGGTAGTAACAGGGTGTTTAGCCCAACGCTACGGACAAGAAATGGTAAAAGAAATACCTGAATGCGATGCGGTTGTCGGCATTGGTGCAAACGCACAAATAGCTGAGATAATTGAAAAATTACAGACAGGGGAAAAAGTGCTTGCATTACCCGAAAAAGAAAAACTGCCTATAGCAGGCGAACGTATTATTTCTACGCCAATACACTATGCATACTTAAAAATTGCAGAAGGGTGTACCAATAAATGTCATTACTGTGCAATACCGCTTATTCGTGGCAAATTGCGTTCCCGCCCATTCAAAGAGACGATTGAAGAAGCAAAGTGGTTGGCGGCACAAGGTGTAAAAGAAGTAATTTTAGTTGCACAAGATATTACCGCTTACGGGGAAGACCTTACAGGCGAGCGGATGTTGCCTAACCTATTACGCGAGATTGAACAAATTGAAAGTATACGTTGGATACGCTTACTTTACGCATACCCTGAACGCATAACAGATGAACTTATTGAAACAATGGCAAGCAGCAAAAAAATATTACCGTATATTGATATTCCTATTCAGCACATAAACAGTGAAGTTTTAACAAACATGAACCGCAGAGGAGATAGAAACACGGTAATTTCCGCTGTAGAACGCCTTAGGGCAGGTATACCAAATGTGTGTATACGCACAACACTTATTTCAGGGTACCCCGGCGAAACAGAAGAGCAATTTGAAGAGTTACTCAGCTTTGTTAAAGAGTATAAAATAGAGCGCCTTGGGTGTTTTGCGTTCTCTCAAGAAGAGGGGACGGTTGCGGCGGAAATGAAAAACCAAGTACCTATAGAAGTAAGAATTAATCGTGCTGAAAAAATTATGGAAATACAAGCGGATGTTATGATGCAAAAGCAGGCAGAGTTAGTGGGTACAATACAAGAAGTAATTTGCGATGAATACAATGCTGAGAATGATGTATGGATTTGCCGCACAAAACGTGATGCACCTGAAATAGATGGTGTATGCTACGTAAAAAGCGATATTGAATTAGAAATTGGGAATTTCTATAATGTAATAGTTGAAGATAGTGATGTTTATGATTTGTATGCAAGCTATGTAGAGGAGGCGGGCAATTGAACTTACCTAATAAACTAACACTGGCACGTATAGGGCTTATACCTGTTTTTGTATTTTTTGTATCGGTAAATATACAGTACCGCTTCTTTTGGGCGGCATTCGTTTTTGCTATTGCCAGTTTTACTGATTATTTGGATGGACACATTGCACGAAAGCAAGGAATAGTTACAGACTTCGGGAAATTCGCAGACCCGCTTGCTGATAAAATTCTTACAACTACAGCTATTGTGTATTTAATGAATATAGGGCTTTGCCACCCGCTTGTAATTATCTTGATAATAACAAGGGAATTTGCAGTTTCGGGTGTGCGCATGGTGGCCGCCGGCGCAAAAGATGGTACAGTGATTGCCGCTAATATTTGGGGCAAGGTGAAAACTGTACTTCAAATGGTTTCGGTTATCTTGGTTTATACTATGCTTGGTATTGCAGAGATGCAAATAGCTGCAAACCAAAAACATATTGATTGGGCAGCGGGCTCAGTATCATCCCTAATGCAAACCACAACACAGATTTCACATATACTAATGTGGCTTGTTGCCGTTGTTACTGTTGTTAGTGGCATTCAGTACTTATGGCAAAACAGGCAGTTCATCAATACCGCAAAATAGGTTAATGTATTGTCATAAAATTATTCTTGCATTTTATACATATACCCTGTATAATGCCTATAACAAATGAAAAATGCGCCAGATTTGGGAAGAGTAGTAAAAGAAACTTGTGCAAGAGATAAGGTGTGACTACGCTGAAAGCACCTTTCGCAAAATGCTTTTACGAAGTGCCCCCAAACAGCACAAAAGGTGAACATGCATAGCATAAGTAGTTTTTTGCGGAAGCCTACCGTTAACAAGGACCTTTGAGTGATAAATCGAAGTGGAACCGTGGCTAATTTAGTCGCCTTCGTTTGCGTGTGCAAATGGAGGCGTTTTTATTTGTTAATACAATTTTTTATATAGGAGGCTTGGGTTATGAAAGTTTATAATACATTAACCAGAAAAAAAGAAGAATTTACCCCATTACATGAAGGTGTATATAATATCTATGTTTGCGGGCCTACAGTTTACAACTACATACATATAGGCAATGCCCGCCCACCCATTGTGTTTGATACTTTGCGACGTTATTTGATTTACAAAGGCAACAAGGTTAATTATGTGCAAAATATAACTGATGTTGACGATAAGATTATCAATATTGCAAACGAAGAAAATACAACGCTTGACGTTGTTGCAAGAAGATATGAAGAAGAATTTTTGAAAGATATAGCAGGGCTTAATATTTTACCTGCTACAGTGCACCCCCGTGCTACTGAGCATATTACTGAAATGCTTGAAATAATAGCAGCGCTAATTGAAAAAGGGTATGCCTATGCACGCCCAAACGGAGATGTATATTTTAGGGCGGCAAAGTTTGAAGAATATGGTAAGTTAAGCCACCAACCACTAGAAGACTTAAAAAGTGGTGCACGTGTTGATGTAAACGAAGACAAAGAAGACCCGATGGACTTTGCACTTTGGAAAGGGGCAAAAGATGGGGGCCCGGCATGGAGTTCGCCTTATGGAGAAGGCCGCCCCGGTTGGCATATTGAAT
>JGI994J12354_10002665_pt1 | contig 17153 bp, 22 predicted proteins | sample IntmicLarv3ML3BL_FD_12354 | JGI IMG/M metagenome (IMG submission 12354) | reverse complement strand
GAGTTCGAATCTCATCCTCTCCGAGATTTTTAAGCCCTAGAACCTAGTATTCTAGGGCTTTCTAGCATATTTACAGGACTTCCGAAAATAAACGACCATTTTGCGACCATAGTATTTATGCGAGTCCTAGACGCACGGAATTTTAAGGAATTCTGCCACTATTTGCCACATCCTCTCTGATATACAAACATGGCGACAACTTTTTTTTAACTTGTCGCCAAGTAAATCACACTCTTACTTATAGAAAAACCTACTGTTTTCCTAGCTATTGCTTATATTTGTTCGGAGAGACTTTCTCTCGCTCTATTTATATCCAAGTATCTATTCATCAGATATATACGCAAATAATAATCTTGCATTTTTTGACAAGTTGCATTAGAATATAAGCACTATGGCAAATATTATAAAGACATATTACGAAGACCGAAAATCTCCATTTAAAGTTAAATGGACTGTTGACGGAAAACGCTGGTCGAGATTTTTCACGACCGAAAAAGAGAGAGAGGATTTTATCACCGAGCTGAATAAAATTGAGTGTGCAGGAGAAACTGAATTACTCAAATTATCACCAGCAAGGCGATTCGAAATGCTCTCTCTTTTAAAAATGATTCCAGAGGATATACCTCTTACAGAAATAGGCAGATTTTGGAATAAACATCATAAAGCTACAGAGGTCAAAAAGCTTTGGGATTGTGCAGACGAATATATACGAACATTGAATATGAATAAAGATAAATGTCCGTCTTATGTTAATCACGCACGCAGAATAATGGAGCTACTTTGTAGGGATTTTTCAGACACTCTAGTGACAGAGATAACACGTCAAACATTAGAAAAATGGCTTGCGAATTTACCCTATGGAGCAGTCACGAAAAAAAATTACAAATCGACAATAAGGGCGGCATGGGGATTCTTTGAAAGAAACGATTGGATAGATAAAAATGTCGCAGATAAAGTATTAGGAGATATTACAGTAATGCCTACAACAACAACTTCTTTAACTTATACAATAATCGTCAAAGGATAATATGAAAAAATCAATAGTAGTAATAGATGAAGTTTCTTACTCAATAGAATCAATAAGCATCAAGCTTTCAACAGTAGAAGGAGTCAAAAGTTTTTCGATTCTTGAGTTAGACGAAAAGACAATCGAAGCACTCAAAAAGACATGGCAAAATATGTTGAATCTCCAAAGCACAACACCAAATAAGGAACAAAACAATGACTGAAATTTTCGATCCCGCATCAGCAATGGGCAGTGCAGGAGCAGGCTTTGTAGCAACGCTTCTTGCAAGTCTCGTAAAATCAAAAATCGAGTATGACAAAAATCTTCTCGATAATATTATTAAACGAACAATGCTAACAGATAATTCATCTGACAAAGCTACCATTCGAGACGGAGACGCAGGAAAATGGATTAGACGTATGATATACTTCGGATGTGCTTTTACAATTATTGTCGCACCATTTCTGTTTGCATTTTTTCATTCAATCCCAGTTGAAGTTGAACAACGAGAAATTCTCGGTGGTTGGTTCTTTGGACTTATCCCAGAATGGACATCAACAACTTTCCACAAAGTGCAAGGTTTCTATCTTCCCGATTCAATTCAACGAGCCTTTATAAGCTATCTAATTCCATTTTATTTAGGACGAGGAGTTGCACGATGAGTGAACACGACAACAAAGAACTAGAATTTTACGAACGTCGTCTTTCAAACCTTGAGCATACTGTATATGGCAATGGTCGCAAAGGCATAAAAGAAGAACTAATCGAACTCAAAACCGAAATCCAAACATTCCGCAAAATCGCAGTATGGCAAATAGGCATCGCCATTGCCATACTGTGTTCTTTGCTAAAAATTATTCTATGAGCTAATTTTGATTAGCAATTTCAGTAATAATTTGTTCAGAAAGTTTAGTAATTTCATCATTTGCAAAAGAGGAAAATGGATAGACTTCTTTTGCTTTGATGAAGCTAACTAATGCTTGCCATTTTTCGCCACGATTAAGAGCGTCTTGGGCTTTAGACAACGCTTGAGCTAACTCCGAAGCACGTACTGTTAAGTCGCTACGCAAGCGGTTTAAGTCTTGGTCTTCTGGATACATCTGAAAGACTTTTTCGACCACTTCCCATGCGGCGAAATTATTATTCAATCTCGAAAGTTCCCTCGCTTGCGCCATAGAAGCTTCTATAGTTTCCATACGCTTCATGATATTCAGAAACTCGCCATTTCTGCTTTCGTCAACTGCGAGAGCGGCGGCATATCTAAATCTATCATTGAAAATTCCACGAAAATCTTTTTGTGCAATGAGTCTATCAAAGTCAGTTGTAGCTACGTCTTTCAAATCAACTTTGTTCAACATAGTTTTTATGAATTCTTGAATTTTCGGATTGGTTGGCCAGAATTCTACCGCTTCTTGCAAAGAGCTTTCTATGCCAGCTTGGTTTTTTGTTTGAGCTGCTACTAAAGCTTTTTGTAATGCTAAATCACTAAGTTGTTTTGAAGTCTGAATAAATGCTTCGATTTGACCAGAATCAAAATCAGTGACATAAGATTCAATTTGTTTCAATACATCTTCTGCACGTTCAACGTGCTTAACTTTGATTGCATTTATCAATTTATCTGCGTCACGCATATAACGCAAAATTTCACGTTTACGCTCTATAGGAAATGTTTTTACAGAAGCTAAATTTTCTCCTATAAAAAACGCCTCCATCAACCTTTGAGTTGCAGAGTGCAACTCGCCACGAGAAATTAAAAATTCAGCAGCTTTAACTCCCTCATCCGTTTCCTTAATTGCTTCCTTGCAAAGGGCATCTATTGAAGATGTTGTAACCTTAATATCTAGCCCTCCAAAAAGTTGACTTTTTAAATTATCAACGCCCTCAATCTTGCCATCTTCTGCAATGAAAATATAACGATAAAAGTCATTAGCAATCATAGCGTGATAATATCTGCGTTGCATAAAAAATTGAACTATCAAACTTTGAAAATCTAATTTTTGATTGACTCTTGAGGTTGCTTCAAAGGCTTTATTTTCCTGGATTTTTGAATCGGTTTCTTCAAGGCGTTTTTTCACGGGATCCATTTCATATTCACGTGAAGGTGGAGGTACTGCATCTTTTCCACGCATCATTCTGATAAAGTCGGCACGGTCAGAAGCGGCTATCATTCTGGCTTGTCCTTCCTTTCGAAATCTATCATTTTCGAGAGCTTCTGTTTGTAGTGCGAGTTTCTCTATTTTTTTCGTTGTCTGCCAATAGTTAATTACTTTATCCGCAATCGTACGACATAGATGGTCGTCCATAGAGAACTGTTCGGCTTGAAAAAGCATTCTACAAGCATCAAAAGTTCGAATGTCGTCATTGCCACCGCCCTTACCAGCTAAACGTTGATTGATGTCTATGAGTAGTTGGTTATATTCTAAATCGTCTGCAGAAGTAGCAGGGGGAGATGTTAAGTATTTTTCAAATTTGGTACGTATGAGATTTTGTTGCTTTTCATCAATCTTGTTCCCGAAAGAATCAGTAAGATTTCCCTGCGAATTTAAAATATTTAATATAGCGTTGTTATCGGTAGGATTTAATCCACCCATATTGAAAGGAGTAATCCCTTGTTGAGGCAGGCTACCTTGCGTTTGGGTTACGCTTGTATCTGGCATACTAGGGGCAGAGTCTGGCACTGCAGTTTTTGTTGTAGGGATTGATTGCGTTATTCCTTCATTCGAATAGAGCAGAACGCTTGAAAAAAAACATGATAAGATAAAAATCTTTTTCATAATTACATTTTCCTAAATGAAGTTAAAATCAATTTTCCTCTTTGGTCGATTTTCAAATCAAAACCATATTTTTGTCCGACTAGAGGATTAAAATTACTCAATGTATTTGGGGCTAAAACAGGGATAGCACTATCACTATCAAGAGTGCGAACAAGAATAATACGACCTGCTTCATCATTGTAGGCGAGTTGGCTTGCTATTTTTACGTTCGTACTATAGGTGTTTCCTGCAAGAGATGTTGGAGATTCCATATATTTTGAAACAGGAAATGAATTTGTTTGTGCCGTGTTTGTGTTTTTCAATACGATTACTAGCACTACAGAGAGAAGTGCTAGGCATATAGTCGCGATGATTATGGTAATTGGCTTATTTTTGTTCATAAATTAATTTTGTGTATTTATTTTTATTTAACAATAAAATAGTGATAGCAGTAGCAATGATTCCTATATCTCGTAATATTAAACTTGGATAGTTGGCAATCTCATTTCCACCAAAACAGCCACAAGAGATATTTATTCCACGTATCCACGCAGAAACTATTGCAATGGTGAAAATGATAGTTAGTGCAATAATCAAAATTGCTGATAAAATTCTATACTTTCTAAAAAATAGAGAGACACCTAAAACGATTTCAAACGGTGGTAAAAAATATGCACTAAAGTATGTGAATAAATCAGAAGTAATTTGATAATTTAAAATGTCAGTAAAGAATTTATCTGGCGAAATCATTTTTATGACTCCTGCATAAATGAATATACAAGCCAAAATTAGGCAGAATAAATACATAAAAACTGTTTTTATTTTTTCCATTTCTTCCAATCGTCTTTTAGAATAAAAACATTTTTGATTTCACATTCTTCTTTAAGCCTTTTGGCTATGGATCTACTTGAATTGCATAACTCTGTATCACAATATACAAGCACTGTAGATTCTGGAGTCCATACATCTAAAAAATTTCCTAAATCAGAATTAAAAGAATCTTCTGAAAGATTTATTGCATTTTCGATATGGGCTTTTTCAAATTCAACTTTACTTCTTGCATCAACAATTACTAATGGAGTTGATAATTTCGCAATGCCCCCGATTTTAATTTCATCTTCAAGCAAGCCCAAAGTCGGATGGTTTGGATTTAGTAGAAAGTTTATAAATCCTATAGCAAAAGCAATAGTGCAAATTATGGTAAATCTTTTAATCATTTAGATACTCTGTCCATTCTGGTATATAGAAGGAGACGCCCTGTAATATTTTAAATTTAACGTTTGGATTCATTTCAGAAAAATCTTTCCAAGCTTCTTTGTTTCGCCAGTCTGATATATCTCCCAAAACAACTATAATTTCTGCTTTAGTATTTTTGTCTTTTAGGAATTGTACAAATTTTTCGTCATACAAAAATTGTGCATTTAAAAAAACATACTTTTTTGCTTCGACTTCTTGGAGTGTATTAAAATCAAACTCATCTGAAATCAAAACAGAGCCATAAGTTCTTTTTTCTACTATCATGTCTGAAACAATAGCAGTTTTGTCATTGTGAATAAGATAATCTACAAGTTCCAATCCATATTTCGTCCCTAGAACTTTTTCAGAAGGAGACAAAACAAAAATTGAAATTTTATTCTTATCTCCTACTAGAATGTAGCCATTTTTAAAGTTCATTGTAATGTCTCTTTTTAATAAATATGAAGTGGAATAGATGAAAAATATACTTATAAAAGAAACAGAAACTAAAGAAATCCAAAATTTAGTTATAAACAACCGTTTCCAGTTTATTATCAATGCGAGAAAAAGATACAAAATGGGCAATATCCATAGAACCCAATAGTACATTATATGTGTGAAACATGCTGATAATCCGAAGCATAACCACAAGGAAAAGGCTGTTGAAGATGCCACGTTTCTGTTTTGGGGGAAGGTAATGAATAAAACAAAAATCCAAAGAGAAATGTACGCAATTTTTTTTACTAAACCAACTTGGTTTAGGATTTCCAGATGTGAATTTATTAAACAAACATAAAATTCTTCTTCATATGCTCTTTGGTACCATCGCATGTAAATTTCAACAGGAGTTTCATTTTTGAGCACTCCGTGTGGGGCATCGGAAATCATTTTTAAGCCCGCAGAATACATGTCGGCACGTAAATTTGTTGAAGAACTTTGGCATGTTACCATGTTTACAATTCGATCTGAAAAACCAATATACCATGAATATGTTACAAGCGAAAAAAAAGCTATTAAAAGCATAGCAATTCTAATACGTGTTAGCATTATTTTTGAGAGAACAAAGAAGACAGGTAAAGAAATTGCAAGAGATACAAATGCCCCCCTTGATTGTGTTTGGACCAGAAAATATCCCAATATACAACTTCCAATAAAAGAAAGCCAGAAAGCCCAAGTTTTTCTAGTGGCACATAGAATCCATATCGCAATAACGGAACAAGCAATAAATGATCCTGTCAAATTTATGCTAGCTACATTCAAGTCAAACCAGTCTAAACGTTTGAATCCTATTTGTGCAAATACAGACATGTATTATTCTATTATTGGTCCCCAAGCCTCTGCAATGGGTCTTGTTGGCAATGCTATCATATGGTCTTTTTCAATGTATTTTTCCGCATTTTCCAAAGGATATACTACGTGATTTAAGTAATCACCAATATAAATAGGGTATTTCATTAGATAAAATTTATCAACTGGAGGTGCTTTCCAATTTTTATCTCTAGCATCAGGGACGAAAGAGAGAAGGTATTTAAAAAACTCCATAGAAAGAGCTTGAATATCCTCTCTATCTGCATGTCCTAAGTTCGCACCAACCTTAAAAATAACAGAATATTTCATATCCAGCATTTTTTGATAAAATCTTATTCCTGCAGGATAACCATATTCATCATCACCAGTTGAAACAAGCCATAGTACTTTTTCTGCACCTGCAGTCGGTTTGTCATAACTAGAATTTACATGTATATGGATTCCAGAAAAATACTGAGGACGTCTCAATACTATGCGATGAGCCATCTGAGCACCATTGCTTATACCGTACATAATAATCGCATCTGATGGCAAATTATAAAGACTTATCATTCGTTTAAATCCACGTTCCCATTCCGATAGTCTATCATTAAAAGTTTTTTCATATTCTTTATATTCTGCATGTGTCATTTCATCTCCACTTACTCCTTGTTGAAATCCACCAAACATTGACCATGTAATAACCGCAAGATCATTTTCATCAGCAAAATTTAGAAGAGAGGCAAATCTATCGACGGTAGTCGATAGCAGGTTTTCTTTAACAGGCCTCTCTTGTGCGTGGTGGGTGCAAATTGCGAGAACGCCTTTGACCGAATGTGCATTATTTAATTTTGCTACTTTTGCTCCTTCATGAGTCCATGAAACAGGCATTCGAATAAAAAATATAATTTCGTCAAGCTTACTTCGAAGATTTTTATCCCCCATTTTCGCTTTTTGTTTGCTTTGTTGGGTATTTTTATCTGTTTTTTGTTCCAGTTTGAATATCCGCTCAGTTTCTGAAAGAGGAATTCCCTCAATTTGAGCAAATAAAAAAAGTGGAAATAAAAGCAATGCAATATATAGTGTTTTCATATGTTGTTCTTTCATGGTGTATGGATTTTTTTCCAAAACTTATAGATGGTTTCATTCCTAAAGGGACAAGAAAGAGATTTGTTCATTTCTGAATGTTCAGATGATATGATGTTCATAGTAGATATATCTGCAAAGATGTCTTTGTGTGGGGCTTTGTTTGGTTTTTTAAAAATGTCCAATTCTGTGCTAAAAAATAGACATGCAAATTCTTCCAAGGCTTTACTTCGAACATGTCCTGTTTTTTTAAGATTCACCCAAATCCAGTTTTTATTTTGTTGGCGACCTATGTAGAAATATGAATAGGCACATTGCATTCGGTGATCTAACTCTCCACACGCTATGATTCCGCGTGCTTGAGTTTTTTCATGCGGAATAGTCTTAGGCGTTTCATAAAAATAGGCAGAATATGCGCACCATGCTATTATTCTTTCGGGGGCATAGTCAGCAAATTGACTGACAAATTCAGCACCTCCAGAAACCCCATATATTAATATGGGGAGATCTTTTCCATAAACATTTTTTATTTCATCAAGTAATGCTTTCCCTGAACCGCTTTCAAGAGGGAAATAGTAATTCTTTCGATTCCCGAAATAGAAATCTTGAGGGGCAGATTGGTAGTTGAGTGCGATAATACCTAAAGAATGCTTCTGTGCAAACTCAATCCATGGTTGGTTTTCTAAAAAAAGAGCACCATTACCGTTTGTTCCTGGAACAAGCACAAGTACAGCAGTTTTTCCCTCTGTTGATTCGAAAATTGAAAAATTAAATGAATTTTCAGCAAAGCAATAAAACATGCTGAAAATGCTGAAAAAATATAAAATTGTCTTTATTTTACACATATACAATTTAGTACTATGCTATCAATTTTCAGATTCTGAAATATAGAGTTCAACTTCTGCTTTTAAACCATTATTAAAAAACACGCTTAAAGTATTTTTTGTATTTTCATTAGAGTTTCCTAGATATTTTAAAGTGTATCTACGTGAATAATCGCCATCTTCACTTTTAATAATTTCAATATTATTGCCTAGAATTAATTCTTTTGAAATTGTATGTTTGGATTTATCAAACTCTAAAAATGCAATCACTTCATTTTGTGATTTAGAAAATATATATTTAGGCAAATTGAATTTGGCGAACGGTAAGACCTCCCATGATAAAATAATTGAATCTTGATAATTGTTTATACCATTAAATATATTTACTTTTAGTTCTTTTTCATGTTTTCCATTAGCAAGTGTATCTGCCATTTGTAGATCAACCAAAAAATCGGTTAATTTACTTTTACTTCCGTCTTTATGCTCGATAATTTCGCTATTTTGGGTTACTATTGAACTTTCAAAATTTTCGGGAATATTTAATATTTTTACATCTGGAATCTCATCTACGGGAGATGATATATTTATATAAAATGAACGATTTTGTAGATGATCTCTAAATATCTTTCTAAAATTTATGTTTTTATCACTAATCGCATAATAATTTTCAGTTTCTAAACATATGCGTAAAGGAAAAATGGGTGTTTTTGAATCATTTAATATTAAAATTTCCACTGTTTCGTCTGAAAGTTGATGAGGTGATATTTCAATATTTGCTACTATTTTAACACTGCTAAAAGCGGGAATTTTTGCAGGGTAAAAGACATTTGTGCATGCGCAAGAGGCTGTTGCGGAATCAATATTGATTGGAGAAATTCCGAAATTATACAAAATAAACTCAGCATCAAAATGTATCTTATTACTTTTAGAATTTATGGGAAGTCTTCCTGTATAAATATAATCATTTTTTACGATTATGTTTTTGTTGAAAAAATAAACATATAGAATGAAACCAGTAAGAAGGATACTTGTAATGAAAATAGAAAATTTACAGGCTTTCTTCATTTTTTTTTTTCTTTGTTTTGCCATATAGCATAAAAACTATTATAGATAACCCAGCAAGTAGTAGTATTCCACCTAAAATTACGTATTTCCAATCAAAAAATGGAATTTTTGAGTTTCCTATTACTATTACCACATTCCGTGTATTTATTAAATAGTTACTATTAACGCATTCACTTTTATGTGGTGGATCTATAAATTGCAATATTGAATTGCCCAGATTTCTGACAATTAAGAAATGCCCTAAACGTTTTTCCTTTGCAGGATAGTCATACAAAATAAAAAGACCATCTTGTATGCAGGACATTTCTGTATATGACATTTTTTTGACGGTATAGCTTATTCCATATTTATTCAAAATATATTCAATATTCAAAATATTGACGCCATCATTAGATATTTTTAAATAATTCATTTCATACATCAATTGTTCATAATTTACATTTATGCCTTCAAGCCTAAGGGCCATATAAACTGATGATATTCCGCACGCATTTTGGATGTCTTCATACAAGATCGGCGTGTTCAAACTTTTGTTTTGAATTTCGCCAAGTAAAAATTGTAATGGGAGAATAATCCCTAAAATAAAGATAGGAATTGATTTACTTGCCATTGGCTTTTTTTATTTCTTCTTTTTTTTCTTCCGCCGCTTTTAGGGTAGCTTCTAACATATCAACCATAATTATTTCTTTCCCTTCATCAATACTTGTTTCTCCAGAAATATATTTTTTGTTGATAAGTGAATCATTTACAAAACATCCTTTTGGGAAAATAATATTTATGCGTTCTTCTATCACTGTATTGAATTTCAAAGATTCAGGATCTATTTTAAAAATAGAATTTCTAACCATTATATCTGAATCAAACTCTTGCACATTGACATCGATTGGGAAATAAATTCCTGAAATGTTCTCATACTTATTAAAAACAATCCTTTTATACAATTGCCAATTGGTTCCATCAAGTGAAATAAGCGTTTCAATTCTAGATAGCAACAGCGTTTTCGAATCAAAATAAAAACCAAGATCTGGGAAAAAAATGTATTCTCTACCATTTTCCTCTTTTTTTTCAAATTTTAAATCGTGAATAAGTTCAAAAAATAAATTAGCGATATTATTTTGGTAATCATATGTCATCCAAAACTCTGTAACATATGGAGCTCTACAGGATGTTGGAGTATCGATAAATGCGGACTTATATCCTATAGGAATTACCGATTTCGCTTTTTTTTCATCATCAAGAAAAATATTTGATTCGGTTCTATCTTCTGACAGATGAGTACGTACACCATCTTTAAAGGTGCGTTTTTTCAAAGTATCGAAGATATATTTTCCGTTCATATCACGTATATATGTATATTCTCGCGATATGAAATTTCCATTATTCATGATATATGAGATATCTCCAAATATCTTACTGAAAACTGTAAGTACGGCATCGTTTGTATTAGAATCCAGAAAAACTTCCTCTCTTTCTTCTGAAAAAGAGAAAGTTATCGATTCGAAGCGTGGCATTTTTTGAAAAATTTGAACACTTAAATTCTCATGAGCCATCAAAGTAGCACATGAAAAGTATAAACAAAAAAATATGGCTCTCATAAAAATTTATCCCTTAGGCTTTTTAGGAGGGCAATTAGCACTACCAGAGCCATCTACGTATTTTGTATAGCTTTTATAGTAATTTTTTGCAACAAATTTTGGTGCTACATTGACTCCATTTTGTTTAGTACATGTGTATTTAACACAACCACATCCATCATTTGTGCTTTTCGCTTGTCTACTTACCGTTATTGGTGTTGTTGTCATATCGCTTGCGCTCGAACAATCTCCTATGTAGGATGCACCTGCATGTGTATTAATCGTACATGAAGGTTTCGCAGTAAGATGCGATGCACAAGTTTTATTGCTTCCAGCTGCAGGAGCGGTTCCACATTCTTCAAGTTCTACACCGCCGTATAAAGTGCTTTTTGAAAATACAATAGAATTTTGTATTGTATCGAGTATTGTAGCACATCCGAGGCATATGAACAGTGTGCTTAGCACGATCATTATTTTAGCTTTCATGATGTTATTTCCTTTTATTTGTATTAATTTAGGCTTTCATTGAAAATGGTAGTTGTTGCTTTCCCGTTTTTCACAAGTGTCGCTTCAATTTGTTCATTTTTCAAATATTTAAATGTTGCTATTTTGCCGTCTTCCATTTCGTATAACACAACACGGTCTTGATCATCGTAAATTTTCTTCCAAAGCTGCTTCCAGTCAGAATCATGATAAATAATACTATGTTCTTTGTCGTTATATTTTATATTGTATAACACTTTGCCATTCAATATTTCGCGGATAATTCTGCCTTTATCATCGTAAGTATATACGATTTCTTCGACTTCACCATTATCTGGATTCTCGCTAACAATACGTTTTGGTTTGCCAAATGCACTATTTGTCATAGCATTATGCGTTGTGACTATGGGTCCACCATTTGATCGTTGTTGCACGATTCCTGTCTTGTTGCTACAAAATATATCCTCTTTGCGAGTAGAATGTAGGATGCGACTTATATGCAATCCTCCAAAATCTCCTAATTTGTACGTATACAAAAAAATGTCATTTTTCCCATCTCGACAAAAATTCTCCCTTGTAATCCGTCCATTTGCAGTATTCCAAATAAATTCTGCGTATTGGTGAGGTGATATTTCTCTGTTGAGACTCCATCTAGTTTTCTCCTTAAAATTATAAAGATACTTGATTTTTTTACCATCAGAATATTGTATTGAAGATAAAATTTTATCAATTCGACTTTCGCTTATACTGATTAAGTTCAATATGGTGGTTTGTTTTGTTTCTACGAATTTTATAGTGACAATATCTAAATCTTTGTTATATTCAAACCTTACAAGGTCCTTACCTTTTTCAGAAATTGAGAAAAGTCGACCTTCTAGGTAATTAAATTCTATAGTAACACCAGAAGATGTTTTTTGTTTTACCATTACGCCTCCTTTAAAGAATACTTCAACACCACATTTACCATTCAAAACCGCTGGATTTGAACCTTCAACAAAAGCCCATGAATCACTATCATAAACATTTTTCTGTTTAGAATTTTTATTGGGTCTAAGCATATTTGTTGTATTATCAGGAAAGGTTACGGTGTATTCAATTCGCCCGCTTTTTACTATTGTACAATCCGTGATTCCAAACCACCATCCATAACCCAAGAGGTTAGAAGCAGTTTTCCGTCCACTGTTAAAATTAGCATATAATGGAAGCGTTTCGCCATCAGAGGTCAGCATACTTCCTAAATGCTCTGTAAAGTGTACTTGTCCGTCAATATTTATGCATTCAAAAGCCATTAGCGAATATGGATGCCAAGAGAAGCCACAAGATGCTATCGCAGGAACAGTTCGCAACAGGAAAAACAGAGCACTTAGGATTAGAACTTTTGCTTTCATTTTGAATCTTCTTTTTTCGAATGCCATTCGTCCCATCCTCCTTTGTATATGTATATTTTTTCCAGATTTTGCGCAGCCAACAATTTTGCTAGTTTATCAGAATCTTCACAGCTAAAACTAGAACAGTATAGTATCACCATTTCATATTTTGAAAAATCAATATGTTTTTTCAAATTTTCATATTCTTCTTTGAAGTTTAAAGGAGATAAGTTTAATGCAGTGTTTATATGTCCAAGTTCATAAAAGACTTTTGGTCGTGCATCTAAAAGAATAACATCATTTCTTCCTATAGTTTCTGAAAGCTCTTGTGTAGAAATATCTTTAAACAGGCATTCTACATCTAAGCTTGTATCCGCAAAGCTACTTGCCGAAAAAAACGCAAGAAGCAGTCTGATAATTAAAATAAGTTTAAAATTTCTTCTCATATCCTGCTTTACAGGGAAAGATTTTCCTTGAAAATGTCAAGTTTTTTTTGATGATTTAATATCACAAATGAACAAAAGACATTTAATTATCATAACAATATGTGTATTAAACACAATTGATGTTTTGGCAAATCTCTCATTTGATGAGAGACGCTTAGAATATAAAGTTTCTGATTTTACAAAAGATTTAGAATTTACTTATAAAGTCAAAAATGATGGATCTTATCCTGTAAAAATTATTTCAGTAGATTCTTCTTGTAGTTGTACTAGTGTTGTGTTTGAAAAAGCTCAATATGAACCAAATGATATAGGCGAAATAAAAGGAGTTTTTACAGTCGGCGAAAGGTCTGGTAAAAATGAAATCATATTTATCGTCAAAACGGATGACCTCACTCAGCCAGAGATAACTCTTTCTTTGAATGTAGCAATAATAAATGAAATGGAAGTATCACCAAAACTACTACTTTGGAAAAAAGGTTCTTCATCTGTAGCAAAATCTTTCAAATTGAAATTTGCAAACTTTTCGCACAGTGAGAATTTTGAAATAAAATGTAATGATGAAAATTTTATATTAAAAGAAAAATCTGTAGAGAATTCAGAATTAGAGCGGACTTTTGAAATAATGCCAATAAGTACATATGAAAAAGTTCAAAGCTCTATTGATATTATAATTAAATCAAAAAATTTAAAAATTAAAACTTATAAAATTTTTCTTCTGATTAAATAAATATGGTAGCCATAAAAAACTGCATTAGTAGGACACCAAATTGCCACTGCGGACACCGATGTTCGCAATCCCTTTGTCAGCCTACGATTTCGGGTGTGTGATTAAAGACTCATCCTCTCCGAGATTTTTAAGCCCTAGAACCTAGTATTCTAGGGCTTTTAAATATATTAAGGTATGGAATGAGAAATCTTTGAAATAATGAGAAAGAAATCTTTTCTCTAGATTCTTCAAATAAAAAAAGGGATTATTTAATAATCCCTTTTTGATTTATAATTAGTGGAAGCTTTAATTAATTTTACTGCTCTGTTTCTATGCTCCAGCTAAACAAGTATTTTAACTGTCCTATATTTGCGAGAGAGTAATTCTCTTCAAGTTGTGCTTGTGTAGGTGGATTACTCATTGCGGGCCATGGATATTTATGATTTGTAGAGCTACTTCCTCCACTGATTAACTCTATATTATTCCAGTTTACTTCACCTGCTGAAAGTAAAGATAATCTATCATAAAATTTTTGTGCAACATATTTCAATTGTCCGACTGTCAAGGCAGCATAATTCGCTTCGGGATTTGATGACTCATATTCAGGAAATGCTGAAATCACATCATCAATTATACTACCTGCGCCGTCTTGCAATTTATCATTGAGTTCTGCTGCCGCTTGTTTTGCAACAAACATTAACTGCCCTATATTCACAACAGAATAATTATCTTCCAAAATATTATCTGTAAATTGATTCTCAGTAGATGGAGCGATTCCTCTATCTACCCACCACTGCGGAATCACAGTCTCCGTGCCATATGTAAGCGCAGTGCATGCTATTGCATATGACATTATAAGAAGTATTTTTATTTTTTTCATTCTTAAATCCATTTAAAGTTATTCAATTTTATTTCAAAAATTTCTTGGCATATTCTGCCTTTTTTGAATTTCAAATTATTCTTGTATTCCAAAGTCGCCCATAGGAATCCCACCTGCAGGTTCTGTCACCTTTATTGTGGGAGCTTTGATGCTTCCTGAAAATGTTGTATTGCCATTTTTCAACATCACCAATGCGTTAGATAAACCAACTACATCATTCACTTTCTTTCCATTTCCTATTACGAATAATGGATCATTAGCATTCCAAACAGTTGTGCTATTTGTCGTCCCTGCAATTGCAGGATCATTGTATGCGCCAAGAGTTGTTTGCATATATGAATTTGCTGTTGTATAATATCCTATCGCGGTAGACGCGTTTGCAATTGCGGTTGTGTGAACTCCAAACGAGGAAGAATGAAATCCGTTGGATAGTGCAACAATCCCTACTGATATTGATGCATAACCTGAAGAATTACACTCATGTCCGAGCGCGAGTGAATATGATGTATTAGCAACTGAAGCCAAACCTAAAGCAGATGATCCATATCCATTAGCTGTTGTGAATCCGCCCAATGCTAACGCGTAATTACCGCCAGTTGCTAATGATTGATTGCCTATAGCTATTGCGCCTGGGGATGAAGCTGTTGTATAGCGGCCTACTGCAAATCCGTCCATAGTTGACTTTGCATAGTGTCCTATTGCGAAGTTTGCAGTAGAGTTTTCACCATCAGTGCCTGCTCGAGAATACGTACCAAAAGCAAATGAGTTTGTTCCGTATACTGTTGCGCCAGTACCTATAGCAAAAGTTCCGGAGTCAGTTGTCGATGCATTTGCACCTATCCTCAGACTGTTTGATGCGATTATATTACCTTCAACCACATTAGCAGTTGCAGGATCGTCTTGAACATTCAGGTTGCCTTGAATGATAGTAGTTGTCTGTGCGCAGAGACTTGCGGATGCTAATATTGATAGCAATATGTATGAGATTTTTGTTTTCATTTTAATTCCTTTCGTAAATATTATTTGTTAAATATTAATTTTATTATTTTTATTATTTTGTGTCATTAATTTGAGCTTCCAATTGAAGCTTCTTCTGTTTCTGAAAATTGTGTTCCTTTGATTACAACAGTTCCTTCTGAACGTATGATTAAAGTTTCTCCTGCTTTTGGAGATAAAATTTCTGAAGAATATGTGCTCGAAGATTCTTGTATAACGATTTCACTAATAACTCCATCAGGCATTGCATATGAGTTTATCAAAGCACTTCCTAATGTTTTCTTAGGGCCATCATATCCATCAAAGAAGAGAGACGTTCCTATAAGAGAATCATTGCCATAATCTGCGTCGACAAAGAAAGTAGCTCTTTGTATCGAATTTAAAAATTTTTCAGCCGTAGAAAATTTAGCATTTTCAGATTCAGATTTAGAATTTAATTTTGAATTGGCTAGAGAAAAAGAATTTCCTAGAATATCTCTTCCATTCACAAATGCGAAACTTTGCGAAGAGTAAGAGCTGTTAGATATTCCTAATGCGCTCAATTCATTTTGAGATAAACTCGAATCTTTTAGCGCGGTAATTTTTATATCTCTTGCAATGATAGTTATTCCTTGCGGAATTTCCACATCTATAGAAAGCTCCGAACTCAAAATTTGATTCTGAGATAATTGCAATAGCTTTAAAATGCTTTGCTCTCCACTAGTAGATAGACTCTTTTGCTCAATCAGAAAATCTCCTAAGAATATTTTCACAGATGAGTTTGATAGGGCGGATGTCGTCTCAATTTTTCCACTCAAAATATATTGATTTGCAGAATCAATGTTAGACGAAGGTAGCCCTATGATTTCGTTTCCACTTTCTTCGAAAGTGATTTCTGAAGCGTTTGCTATTAAGCAAACAAAAAACATAAATAAACATTTTTTCATATAATACCTTTTCTGTTGCGGCGAAAGTATTAATCGATAAGAATAAATATTGTCAATAGTAAAATTTATTTAATTTATAATACAATAAATATTTAAAAGATTTTTAACATCTCAAAAAATATTAAAAATTAATGCTATTTAGGGTTTCTGTATATGTAAATTCTTGAGAGTAAATATGTTTCGAGTTTCCTTGAATGAAAGAGCGCAAGCATCAAGAGTAGTGTGCTTTTACATTGACAAAGCGCATCACTATTTTTTATAAATTCTACGTTGTGATGCTTGAGAACATTTGTGTCAAACTCTGCAAAACACGAATGATTTTTAAAGGAAATACTATGATTAAAGGATTTTCAAATTTTGTTAGAATGCTGTTTTTTATAAGCATGTTTTTTTTGAATATTTGTTTGGGAGATACAAGTGCTTCCACCGAATCTTCCGTGCCTCAATGGTGGGTTGATAGAGGACTTATTAATTCTTTAGAAAATGAATTTCTTTCTACTACAATTTCAAATAATTAT
>JGI994J12354_10002664_pt1 | contig 17155 bp, 17 predicted proteins | sample IntmicLarv3ML3BL_FD_12354 | JGI IMG/M metagenome (IMG submission 12354) | reverse complement strand
ACCACGTGGTTGCCCTCGCGTCTGAAAAATGCGTGAGGCGACACGCCGATGCGCACCAGCAAATCCCCCGCCGGGCCGCCGTTTCTGCCCGCATTGCCCTGTCCCCGCATGGAGATAGACTGTCCGTCGGCAATGCCCGCGGGAATATTCACCCGAATCCGCTGCTGCTTGCGCTGACTGCCCGCACCGTTGCAGACCGAACAGGGGCTGTGAATCAGCTTCCCCCGCCCCCGGCAGCGGTTGCACTCCACGGTCTGCATCATGCTAAACATCCCGCTGCCCCGCCGCATCTGCACCACGCCCTGCCCCCGGCAATCGGGACAGGTCTCCGGCGTCGTGCCCGCCGCCGCACCCGAGCCGCTGCAATCCTTACACGTCTCCGTGCGTCCCAACAGCAGCTCCTTTTCGCAGCCGAATGCACTCTCTTCAAATGTAATGGTCACCGCCGCCCGCAGGCTCTCGCCCTTTTGCGGGCCGTTGCGGTTCACCCGTCCGCCGCCGAAGCCGCCGCCGAACATCGACCCTAAAATATCCCCTAAATCCAAATCCTCAAAGCCGCCGCCGAAGCCGCCGCCCCCGCCAAAATTGGGGTCAACCCCGGCGTGACCAAACTGGTCATATTTTGCGCGGCTGCCTTCGTCGGAGAGCACCTCATAAGCCTCATTAATCTCCTTAAACCGAGCCTCCGCCGCCACATCCCCCGGGTGCAAATCCGGGTGATTTTCCTTGGCCATCTTCCGATAGGCCTTCTTAATCGCACTGTCATCCGCACCCTTCGGTACGCCCAGCACCTCATAAAAATCTCGTTTCTCGCCTGCCAAATGCAGTCACCTCTTTTCGGCAAAATGTTCTGCCATCAAATTGTTTCTCTGGGCTCGCTCGGGACGCTGCTCTCAGCGAGCCGCCAGTTTTCCTTTATACTCTCTCCTGTAGGGGCGCACTTTGTGCGCCCGCCCTTCACCCTCATCCTTGCGGGCTCGACCCGCAATCTCACATTACCATTCCAATTTTTCTGTCATTCTGAGCGCAGCGAAGAATCTTACTTCTCTTTTCTCTACCCTTTTCATATTTCGCTTGATGCGAGTAACTTTTTGTCAATCACGACAAAAAGTTACCAAAAAATGCTCTTTTCCGTCGACTTTCTTCCCAGCTTCGTGACGCTTTCACGGGGAGGCGCCCCTCGCAGGGCAGATTCGGCGGGCGAAAGATTGGATTGCAGTAGGATTGATAGTATCTATCGCCTCACGGCAGGGTGCAGAGATAATCCGGTGCAAGCGTTGTGTTTGCAAGCGCGTTCTGGGCGCACTGTGTGCTTTCCCTGCGGAAATATAGAGGCCACTGCCCTCAACATTCCCCCTGTCATTCTGAGCGCAGCGAAGAATCTATTCCTCTCTCTGCGAGATTCTTCGCTACGCTCAGAATGACAATGCTTCGTATTCCCATAGCAAGCGGCCACAGGCCGCCAAGAAACCCGCCGCACATGCAACATTTCCACCGCCATCGTCCGCAGCATCTGGCGTTTCATTATGTACACTTCTACTTTTGGCAAGCGTAACCCCATTGGCGTTGTTGCATCGAGGACGTTCCCTCGTAAGAATGGACGAAATTGCAACCTTCAGCCGATGGAAAAGGCGCTTTTGGTGACTTTTGTCGCCGGACAAAAGTTACCCGCCTCAAGCGAAACTTGGCAAGGAATAGAAAAAACAGGAAGCACTATCAATGGAAGCCCCGCAAAATCAAGCAAGCCATTGCACAGACATGTGCTAAAAAAACACCAAATTTTAGAGCCCCCGCCAAAAAACCAAAAGCCAGCCCTGCCCGCCAGGGCAAAACATCAAACAACTTCCCCCGCCCTTACGGGCGGAGGAAGCACATATCAATTCTTACTCCACAACCTCATAGTCCGCATCTACAACATCCGGCCCTGCGCCCTCGGGCGCACCGCCGAAGGGATCGCCGCCGCCGAAGTCGCCGCCGGGCTGTCCGTCCTGCGGCCCCGCCTGGCTGTATAGCTTCTCGCTCACCAGCTGAAACGCCTTCGTCAGCGCCTCAGTCTTGTCCTTGATGAGCTCGAAGTTATCCCCCTTGAGGGCCTCTCTCAAGTCATTGAGTGGCCCGTCAACGCTGGCCTTGTCGTCGGCAGAAACCTTGTCGCCCATGTCCTCCAGCGTCTTTTCCGTCTGGTAAACCATCTGGTCGCCGGTGTTGCGAATGTCCACCTCTTCCTTGCGCTTGGCATCCTCAGCGGCGAACTGCTCCGCATCCTTCACGGCCTTTTCAATCTCGTCTTTGGACATGTTCGTGGACGAAGTAATCGTAATTCTCTGCTCCTTGCCCGTGCCCAAATCCTTGGCAGTCACATTCACGATGCCGTTGGCATCAATGTCAAAGCCCACCTCGATTTGCGGCACGCCCCGGCGCGCCATCGCAATGCCGTCGAGCGTAAAGCGCCCGAGCGTCTTGTTGTACTGCGCCATCTCCCGCTCGCCCTGCAACACATGCACCTCAACGGTGGTCTGGTTATCGGCGGCGGTGGTGAACACCTGGCTCTTCTTCGCCGGAATCGTCGTGTTGCGCTCAATGAGCTTCGTGCACACGCCGCCCATGGTCTCAATACCCAGCGACAGCGGCGTCACGTCCAACAGCAGCAGGCCCTTCACGTCGCCCGAGAGCACGCCGCCTTGAATCGCAGCGCCCATCGCCACGCACTCGTCGGGATTCAAGCCCTTAAACGGCTCCTTACCGGTCTGCTTTTTCACTTCATCCTGCACGGCGGGAATACGGGTTGAACCGCCCACCAGCAGTACGCGGTGCAAATCGCCCGCCGTCACGCCCGCATCGCCCATTGCCTGGCGCACAGGGCCCATGGTCTGCTCCACCAGATGTGCCGTCAGCTCGTTGAACTTCGCACGGGTCAGCGTCAAGTCCAAATGCTTCGGCCCGCTGGCATCTGCCGTCACATAGGGCAGGTTGATGTTGGAGCTCGTCACGCCGGAGAGCTCGATTTTCGCTTTCTCCGCCGCTTCCTTCAGCCGCTGCATGGCGACCTTATCGCCCGTGAGGTCAATGCCCGCATCCCGCTTGAACTCAGCGACCATCCACTTCATCACGCACTCGTCAAAATCGTCGCCGCCCAACCGGTTGTTGCCCGCCGTCGCCAGCACTTCGATGATGCCGTCGCCGATTTCCAGCACCGACACGTCAAACGTGCCGCCGCCCAAATCGTAGACCATAACCTTCTGGTCGCTCTCCTTGTCCATGCCGTAGGCGAGCGCAGCCGCCGTCGGCTCATTGATGATGCGCTTGACGTCCAGACCGGCAATCTTGCCCGCATCCTTCGTCGCCTGCCGCTGGGCATCGGTGAAGTAAGCCGGCACGGTGATCACCGCCGAGCTCACGCTCTGCCCCAAATAGGCCTCCGCATCCGCCTTGAGCTTTTGCAGCACCATGGCAGAAATCTCCTGCGGCGTATAGTTCTTGCCGTCAATGGCGGTCTTGTGGCTCGAGCCCATCTCGCGCTTAATCGAGCTCACAGTGCGGTCGGGATTGGTAATCGACTGGCGCTTGGCCACCTGACCCACCATCCGCTCGCCTTCCTTAGAAAACGCCACCACCGACGGGGTGGTGCGGTTGCCCTCCGCATTGGCGATGACAACGGCTTCGCCGCCCTCCATCACAGCCACGCAGCTGTTGGTTGTACCTAAATCGATACCGATTGTTTTAGACATAATTTGTTACCTCCTGTATATCGTAAATGTTTCTTTTTATTTATATATATGATTCGCCCTGCCGGGCGAGGGACTTTTAATTTCATTATTCCGCACTTCGCAGCTTGTCGTTGCGCACTCGACCCACAATCTCGGTTCACTCTCGCACGTATTGCCAACCATAGGGGCGAACTTCGTTCGCCCGCAGGCAACCACTACATTCCGCCCAATCCGCAGGGAACACTGCCCTCAGCGTCCCGCCGTTCTCCTTCGTCATTGCGGGCTTGATTCGCAATCTCGGTCATTCTGAACACAGCGAAGAATCTTTCTTCTCTTCATATACTCCCCCCAAGTCTCGCTTGAGGCGAGTTTCTTTTTGTCTCGGTCGACAAAAAGAAACCAAAAAGCGCCCTTTTCCACCGAATTTCTCCCAGCTTCGGAAAACGCAAGCGTTTCCCTCGTGGGCAGATTCGGCGGGCGGGGGATTGGGTCAGCAGAAACTTTAGCACTGCTCAGCACCGTCCGCTAGAACCCCGGTGATAATCAGGTGCAGGCTTTGCATGCGTGCCGCTCTCCTGTCGGGCTGTGCCCTCTTGCATCGGAAATCTGTCGCCGTCCGCTCGTAGGGGACGCACACTGGGCGTCCCGTCCCTCGTAGGGTCGAGTTTCCATGCCCGCCCGCTCTGCACAGGCTCCGCATTTCCACTGCAAAGCGGCCACAGGCCGCCTTGGCTACTCCGCACAGGCAACATTTCCACCGCCATCCACCGTAGCATCAAGCGTTTCTATGTGCTGTCCTTCACTCGTCAGCCGCTTTCCCGTCGGCTTTGTTGCGGTTTTGGCCGCTCCCACGCAAAGAGCGGACAAAATCGTAACTTCCAGCCGACGATGGGTGCAGGGCGAAGCCCGCTACGCTTTTGGTGACTTTTGTCGTATCACAAAAGTCACTCGCCCTCGGGGCGAAATGCGCAAAAGTAAAAATAGAAAAGAAAGCCACCTCGTCCGCCGGACGAAAACTCCCGCCCGACAGGGCGAACCCTAATTCGCCACCTTCACCATCGCAAACCGAATCACCTTCTCGCCGAGCATAAAGCCCTCTTCAAAGACCTCCACAATGGTATTCTCTCCTGCGGCCTCGTCCTCTATGTGCATCACGGCGTTATGCCGCTCCGGGTCAAACACCTCGCCCAGCGACGCAACCTTGCTCACGCCCAGCTTCTCAAACGCCTTCTCCAGCTGCCCCATGGTCATGGCCACGCCCTTGAGGAAATCCGCATCCTCCGTGCCCTGCTGCAACGCTCTGGCCAAGCTATCGTAAATCGGCAGCATCTGCACGGCGACCTGCGCCGTAGCCTCCTGCCAAATGCCTTCCTTTTCCTTCTGGCTGCGCTTGCGATAGTTGTCATATTCCGCCGCCATGCGCAAAAACTGCTCGTCTTTTTCCTTCAGCGCCTCCGCAAATTTCAGCGCCTTATCCTCAGCCGCCGTTTCCTCAACCACCTCGGTTTCCACCTCAATGGGCTCCTGCGGCTCTAAAACCTCATCCTTTTTCTTATGCTTCGCCATCCTATAAACCCTCTCTTTATTCCTTTTCTTCCTCTGCCGGCTCTGCGTTACTGCCCAGCAAAGCTGTCATTGTATTCGCAAAATATTCCATCCGGGCGGACAGCTTCGCATAATCCATCCGCGTCGGGCCAATCACGCCAATCACGCCCTGCATCCCGTCGCCAATGTCATAGCTCGCCATAATCACGCTTGAGCTGTGCAGCGCCTCGGCCACGTTCTCCGGTCCAATGAGAATCCGGTTTTTACCCTTCTCCTGCGGCAGCGGAAAGTGCCCGCTCTCATGCTCTTCAGACAGATATTGCATCAGCGGCTCCGCCCGCTCCATATCCCGAAACTCGGGCTGCGCAAACAAATTCGACAGCCCGTAGGTGTTCATCTGCTGCCGTTCCTGCTCCTGCAAGGCCTCCATCGCAAACGACACCGCCAGCGAAATCAGCCCGTACGCCCCGCCGGATGCCCGCTGCGCCAGCGCCATCAGCTCCGGCGTAATTTCGGTAATCGGCCGATTGGCAAACATCTGGTTGAGCAGTACATTCACCGCCGCCAGCTGCTCATCGCTCAGGCTCTGCGGCAAGCGCACCAGCCGGTTTTTCACCGCCGAATTGCTCACCAGTACCACCAGAATATACGCATGCTCCTCCACCTTGAGCACATCAAACCGCCGAATGGTCACCCGCTCGGCGCCCGGCGTCAGTGCAAAGGACGGATACTTCGTCAGCTTCGAAACCACCTGTCCCGCCGAGGCAATCACCCGGTCAAGCTCCTTGAGCTTCCCCTTGAGCGCCTCATTGATATGTTTGGTCTCATCCAGTGTAAGCCGGTGCTCTGCCATCAACTCGTTCACATACAGCCGATAGCCCTGCGACGAGGGAATCCGCCCGGCGGACGTGTGCGGCTGCTCCAGCAGCCCCAGTTCTTCCAAATCGGACATCTCGTTGCGAATCGTCGCCGGTGACACATTGAGCGAGCCTTCAGCGGCCAGCGTCTTGGATCCCACCGGCTCGGCGGTTTCCACATAACTCTCCACCACCGCCCGTAAAATCTTCTTTTTCCGCTCCGACAGGCCGTCCATACTCCGTCACCGCCCTTATTTTTCGACTTTTAGCACTCAACACACAAGAGTGCTAAAGATACGATACCACCCCTCAGCCAAAAAGTCAAGGGATGGTACTGTAAACAAACTATGAAATTTTATATTTTCTTCCCTGATACCCTGCTCACGTCTCCCGCAGGGGCGAACTTCGTTCGCCCGCAAGCTCCCACTCCGCCCTTGCGGGCTCGACCCGCAATCTGCAATTCCATCCTCCTGCGTATTGACCCGCAGGGGACGCTGTTCCCTTCTATCTGTCATTCTGAGCACAGCGAAGAATCTTACTTCTTCTATGCTTCCTCCAAGTTTCGCTTGAGGCGAGTGACTTTTTTGTGCTCGAAAAAGTCACCAAAAAAGCTTCATTCCGCCGACTTTCTCCACATTTCGTGCGCTCTTTCCGTAGGAGCGCCCTCATGCGGCAGATTCGGCGGGGCAACGTTTGCCAATGGAAGAACGTCACATACAAAACGCTTGATACTACGGACGATGGCGGTGCAAATGTGCATACGTGAAGTCCTCTTGTCGGGCTGTGCCCTCTTGCAGCGGAAATATCCAGCCATGCGCAACACGGGGGTTGTTCCCTAACACTCCGCAAGCGACCTTCGCAAAAAACTAATCCCCAACCGTCACATCCCGTATCCACTGCCCCGCACGCAGTCTCTTCTGCCCCCAGACAAACTTAATCAAATTCTCAAACCAGTGCACCATCATCACCCAGAAGATGCCCAGCGCAAACACATTGCCCACTAAAACCGCTGCCGGCACTGCAAAAAACCACAGGGGAATCACATCCACCCACATCGAGCCCTTCACATCGCCGCCGCCGCGCAAAATACCTACAATATTGGTGTTGTTAAACGCCCGCAGCGGCATCTGCGTCGCTGTCATAAGCATCATCATGGTTGCAATATCACAGGCCAGCGGAGAGAGGGAAAACACCGGATAGATATAGGGCTCGAAAAACGTTTTCGTCGTCACCGCAATGCAAATGCCCAGCACTGCGCCCAGCAGCATCGCCGTCATACCCAACGCCTTGCCCTTTTGGTATACCGTATCCACCCGTCCTGCGCCTACCTCTTTTCCGATGATAATCGCCGCCGCATTGCCCAGTCCGAACATGAACACGCCAAAGAGCTTTTCCAGATTCCCCGACACGCTGTAAGCTGCCAAAATCGGCGTCTCGTTTTCCATATGACCCATAACCACCCGATACATAGAAAAGCCAAGTCCCCACAGCGTTTCGTTGACAATCACCGGCGAGGCATACTTCACATAACGCCCCAGCAGCTCCTTCCCCGGCCGCAGCACCCGCCGCAAATCCAGTCGGAACCGCTTCGCGCGCACGATGTAGATAATCACCACCGCAAACTCACCCATGCGGGCAAGCAGCGTCGCAAAGGCGGCACCGAACACGCCCCAGCGAGGTGCGCCCCAGTTACCAAAGATGAACATATAATTGAAAATCAAGTTAAGCACGATAGACACCGACGAGGTATATAGGCCGAACTTGGGATTTTCCATGCTTCGCTGTGCGCCGGTAAACACACCGGCCAAGCTGGTGAAAAAATAAGAAATACCAATCGGGCGGGCATATTCGCAGGCAATTTCAATCAACCTCTGCTCCGGTGTCAGCAGCTGCATAATCGTCTCCGGCGTAAAGTACATCACAAGGGCGAAAACCAGACTCACCACACCCGCAATATACCATCCCACGCCAATCACCCGCGAAATACTCTCCTCATCGCCCTTGCCCCAATACTGGGAAATCAGCACTGACGACCCGCTCATCAAGCCGAACACCAGCAGCATAATCACAAACACCGGTACATTCGCCAAATCCACAGCCGCAATGATGGCCTCATCATCAAGCCAGCCCAGCATAATGATGTCAATTAGTGCGACAAAGGTAATTACTAAATTCTGCAAGATAATGGGCATCGCCAACCGCAGCAAATTGCGGTAAAATTCCTTGCCCTGCTTCATGTATGAAAACACGGTTAAAGTTCCTCTTTTCTCTTCCTCTTTTGCTCCTGCGGCGCAACCCCCGCTCTCACCGGTGCGCCAGCCGCTCCTTCGCCGCCGCCAGCCCTTGAAACAGCCGCTCAATGTCCTCCACGGTGTTCTCCGGTGACAGACTCACCCGCAGTGCACCCATACCAACCAACGGCGCACGGTGCAACGCAGCGTAAATCCGGCTGCCCTTTCCCTTTTGACAGGCCGAGCCCGTGGACACGCAAATATCAAACTCCCGATCCAAAAACCGCAGCGTATTTTCCCCCGGATACCCCACCAGCGACAGCGCCGCAATATGCGGTGCCGCCCCTCTGGCCAGCAGCTCCAGCCCGTCCGTCTCCTCGACCCGACGGAAAATTTCATCCCGCAGCGCCGCCATATAGGCCAAATCATGCGCCAACCGCCCGTGCCACTCTTTGGATGCCGCCACAAGCGCCGCAATCCCCGGCACGTTTTCCGTTCCGGCGCGCCGTCCCTTTTCCTGCCCGCCGCCCAGCATTTGCGGCGCAATGAGCTTCTCCGGCTGCCGGCAATACAGCGCACCCACGCCCTTCGGCGCACCGATTTTATGCCCGCTCACCGACAGATAGTCGAGCCCCAGCGCCGCCGGATTGAGCGGTATTTTCAAATACCCCTGCACCGCATCCGTGTGAAACAACGCCGGCGAGCCCTTCGCCTCAATCGCCGCCTTCACCGCACCCAGCGGCATCACCGTACCCAGCTCGTTGTTCACCGCCATCATCGACACCAGCACCGTCTCCGCCGTCACGGCCTCCTGCACTTGCTCCGCCGTAATCTCGCCCCACTTGTCCGGCTTGAGATAGGTCACGTCGCAGCCCGCCTGCTCCAGCGCCTTGATTGGCTCCAACACGGCGGAATGTTCAATGGCGGTCGTCACGATATGCCGCCCCTTTTCATGCCGGTTCACATGCATCGCACTGCGAATCGCCAGATTCGCCCCCTCCGTCCCGCCGGAGGTAAAAATCACCTGCTCTGCCCTCTGCGCTCCCATGTTTTTCGCCAGGCTGCTTCGCAGCTTTTCGAGTTCCGTGCGCACGCCGAAGCCCGCCTCATACTGGGCGGACGGATTGAAAAAGTTCTCCTGCATCATCCGCACCGCCGCCTCGGCGGCAACGGGCAGCACCTTGGTCGTTGCGGCATTATCCAGATAAATCAACGAAATCCCCACCTTTTCAAAGCCTGCTCTCTGCGCACAGGGCGCACACTCGAATTCCCTATATTGTATTCCTTTCCGGATATTCCGTCAAGCAAAACAGTTGCCTCCGCATTTCTTGAAAACATTTCACTTTTTTCAACCATTGCCCTCCCCCGCCCCGCAATCCCCATCGCTGTGGCTCTCCTTGGTAAACTGCCCCGTCCCGTCATTGCTCCCCCACCCCGCAATCCCTGCTTCCTTCTATCTGTCATTCTGAGCGCAGCGAAGAATCTATTTCTTCATTATGTTAAGATTCTTCGCTTTGCTCAGAATGACAATGCTTCGCATTTTCGCTCACATGCACTCACCCCCTATATTCCCCCCGCAAGCGACCACAGGCCGCCCTAACCCCCACCTGCACACACAAAGCTTCCACCGCCATCCACGGCAGTATCTGGCGTTTCTATGTACACTTTTTCCCCTTGGCAAACGTTACCCCATCGGCTTCGTTGCATCAAGGGCATCCCCGTGAATGCCCGAAATTGCAACTTCCAACCGATGGAAAAGCATTTTTTGGTTTCTTTTTGATGCCTCAAAAAGAAACACCCTTCGCGGGTCGAGCGTGCTAAAATAAAAAGAGAAAAATTCAAGATAATCAGCAAATATGAAGAAGCACCGCCAACCGGCGGTGCCCCAAAAATCCAAAAACAAAAAACCTCAAACAACATCCACAAAATCATCCATCTCATCCGGCTTCCCGCCCATGCGGCGATCCATCCGGCGGAAACAACTCGCAATGCAATCCCAATACCCCACTATCAGGCAGACAATTGAGGCCACCGCAAGACTAAACCCGACAATCTTACAAACAAATCGTGCCAATTTCATGCTCAACACTCCTTCCCGTTTCGGTCATTTGCTATAGCTTACATGATACGGCGAAAACTTGCAATCCCTTTCTCATTTTTTGTGCACAATCACCATGCCCCGCCCCCTTGACAAACCATTCAAATGATATATACTTAGATAGTCAAACTAATTAATATGCGGACTAAAATTGACGGGAGTTGATGCCTCCATGACCGAGTTTGAAGAGAACCTCAATCTCTTGCTCACCGACACGTACAACAACATCACAAAGGTGGAGGAAGATATGCTGCGCGCCAGCGGTATCCAAACCACCATCAGCGAAATCCACCTCATTGATGCCATCGGCCGCTCGCTCAGCCCCACGGTCAGCAACGCCGCCGCCCATCTGAGCATCACGCTTGCATCAGTGACCGTCGCAGTGAATAAGCTCATGGAGCGGGGCTTTCTCACCAAGGAGAAAAACCCGGACGACGGCCGCAGCGTCCACCTCAAGCTCACCCAGTCCGGCAAGCGCGCCTTCCGCCTGCACCGGTACTTCCACCGCAAAATGGTGCAAGCCATCCTCCACGGTCTGAGCGAATCCGAAGCGCAGGCCATCTACACCGGCGTGAACCGCCTAAACGAATTTTTCATCAAAAGTGCGAAACAGCAAGAGAGGTTATTATGAGTTTTGAAATCATCGGCTTTGGCAAGGGCGCACCCGCCCTCTCCGTCACCAACGACATGCTCTCCCAAATCGTAGACACCAACGACGAGTGGATTTCCTCCCGCACCGGCATCCGCTCCCGCCACTTCTCGCAGGGCGAAACCCTCACCGACCTGTCCGCAGCCGCCGCCCGCCAAGCGCTCGACTGGGCAAAACTCCCCGTGGATAAGCTCGATTACATCATCTGCTCCACCGTGCAGGGCGACTACATCACCCCCTCCCTCGCCTGCCTCGTGCAGCGTGAGCTCGGGGCGACCTGCCCCGCCTTCGATGTCAACGCCGCCTGCACCGGCTTCATCTACAATCTCGATCTCGCCGCCGCCCTCTTAGACAGCGGCAAGGCCGAGCACATCCTCGTCATCTCCGCAGAAATGATGAGCAAGCACCTCGACTGGGACGACCGCACCACCTGCGTCCTCTTCGGCGACGGCGCAGGAGCCGCCGTCCTGCGCAAGGGCAGCGGCCTGCGCTCCATCGTTACCTCCGCTATGGGCAACGAAGGCCCGCTCAACGGCCCCACTATCCACAAAAGCCCCTACTTCGATAACGGTGTCACCAAGGCAAAGCTCGCCATGCAGGGCAGCGAGGTGTTCAAATTCGCCGTCTCGCACATGACCCGCGAGAGCAAATCCGCTATGGCCGCCGCAAACGTCACCACGCAGGACATCAAAAAGTTCCTCCCCCACCAAGCCAACGCCCGCATCATCCGCTCCTCCATGAAAAACCTCGGCTTCACCGAGGAGCAGGTCGCCACCAACATTGAGCGCTACGGCAACACCTCCTCCGCCACCATCCCCATCCTCCTGTGCGAGCTGATGGAAAGCGGCGCGCTGACCAAGGGCGACACCATCCTCATGGCCGCTATGGGCGGCGGACTCACCTCCGGCGCCTGCGTCGTCACCCTGTAACCCCTCAAGCCCCAAGCCCTTGCCCCGCAGCGGCTTGCAGCAATAAAAAACATATATAACATAAATGAAAGAGGTAATTATTATGACATTCGAAAAGGTAGCAAAGCTCATCGCAGAAAACAAGGACATGGACGTGGCCGACATCACCATGACCTCCACCTTTGAGGATTTGGGCCTCGACTCCCTCGACACCGTCGAGCTCGTCATGGTCTTTGAGGAAGAGTTTAACATCACCATCGAAATCGAGGGTGAGGAGCTCAAGTCCGTCACCGATTTGGTCGCCCTTATCGACAAGCTCATCGCATAACCGGCGGTGGCTTGACATGCAAACCAATCTTTGTGAGCTCTTCGGGATTGACTATCCCATTTTCTCCGGCGCTATGGCCTGGATTTCCGACTGGAGCCTCGCCTCCGCCGTCACCAACGCAGGCGGCCTCGGCATCATCTCCGCCGGTGCTGCCCCCGTCGACTTCGTGCGCGAGCAAATCCGCCGCACAAAGGAGCAGGTGGGCGGCAAACCCTTCGGCGTGAACGTCATGCTCCTCAGCCCCACCTGTGACGACATCGCCCAACTCGTCATTGAAGAGGGCGTGCCCCTGCTCACCACGGGCGCAGGCATGCCCCGCTACATGGACATGTGGAACGCTGCGGGCATTAAAGTCGTCCCCGTCGTCCCCTCCGTCGCCATCGCCAAGCGCGTCGAGCGCATGGGTGCGACCGCCGTTGTCGCCGAGGGCGGCGAATCCGGCGGCCACGTGGGAGACACCTCCACGATGGCGCTCGTCCCGCAGGTCGCCGATGCAGTCAGCATCCCCGTCCTCGCCGCAGGCGGCATCGCCGACGGCCGCGGCATCGCCGCCGCCTTCATGCTCGGCGCCTCCGGCGTGCAGGTCGGCACGCGTTTTCTCGTAGCCAACGAGTGTACCGTCCACGAGACCTACAAGAAAAAAATCCTCGCCGCCAACGACATTGCCACCATGACCACAGGCAACTCCATGGGGCATCCTGTCCGCGCCCTGCGCACGGCCTTCACCCGCCAGTTCCTCAAAAACGAGCGCGACCCCGCCATGACGCTCGAAGAACTCGAGCTCTTCGGCGCAGGTGCTCTGCGCAAGGCTGCGCAGGACGGCAACGAGAAGGAAGGCAGCTTCATGTCCGGCCAAATCGCCGGTCTCGTCACCCGCGAGCAGAGCGCCCGCGAGATTATCACAGAAATGTTCGACGAATGTAATCACATTCTGAAGGGAGCCGACCAATGGGTAAAATAGCCCTTGTGTTCTCCGGCCAAGGCAACCAGTACACCGGCATGGGGCAGTCCTTTTACGAGACCTCCCCCGCCGCCCGCACTGTGTTCGACGCGCTTGATGCCCTCCGCCCCGGCACGGCGCAGCAGTGTTTCACCGCCGACAAGGAGACCTTGAGCCAAACCATCAACACCCAACCCTGCCTCTTCGCCGCCAACTACGCCGCAGCAGCGGCGGTTGCCGAGGCGGGCATCCGCCCCGACTTTCTCGCAGGCTACTCCCTCGGCGAAGTCCCCGCTATGGCCTTCGGCGGCTACTTGACCTTAGAGCAGGCCTTCCGCTATGTCTGCCGCCGCGGCGAGGAGATGGACAAGGCCGCCCGTGCGCAGGCGGGTGCGATGTTTGCCATCATGGGCAAGGATTTGACGGCGCTCGAGGCGCTCTGCGCCACCCTCCCCGGCGTCTACCCTGTCAACTACAACTGCCCCGGGCAGACCGTCGTCTCCTGTGAGGCGGCACAGGCCGATGCCTTCGCCGCAGCGGCTAAGGCCGCAGGCTTTCGCAGCATGAAGCTCGCCGTCAGCGGCGGCTTCCACAGTCCCATGATGCGCCCCGCCGCAGATGTGCTCGCCGCCGAATTTGCCGCCCTCACCCTCGCTGCGCCCGCCATCCCCGCCATCTCCAACTGCACGGCGCAACCCTACGAAAACGCAAGCCAGATGTTCCTGCAAATCCATAGTCCCGTCCTCTGGCAGCGCAGCGTCGAATACCTCATTGCACAGGGCGTCACCACCTTCATCGAGGTCGGCGTCGGCAAAACCCTCACCGGGCTCATCGGTAAAATTTCAAACAACGTCACCGCCCTCACGGTCGAAAACCAGGAGGGCTTGCGGCGCACACTGGAGGTACTGTCCTAATGGAACACCAAACAAGAGTCGCCCTCGTCACCGGCGCAAGCCGCGGCATCGGCCGCGCCGTCGCACTGGAGCTCGCACAAAACGGCTGCGATATCGCCCTCATTTACGCCGGTAATGACGAAGCCGCCAAGTCTGTTACCGCCGAAATCGAGGCGCTCGGGCGCAAAGCGCTGCCTCTCCGCTGCGATGTCAGTGACTTCGCAGCCGCAAAAGAGGCGGTCACCGCCGTCATCGCCGCCCTCGGCCAGGTGGACATTCTGGTCAACAATGCGGGTATCACCCGGGACGGACTCGTCGCCATGATGAGCGAGGCGAACTTCGATGCCGTCATGGACACCAACCTCAAGGGTGCGTTCAACTTCATCCGCCATCTCTGCGGACATATGATGAAGCGCCGCAGCGGCCGCATCGTCAATGTCACGAGCATCAGCGGCATGATGGGCAACGCCGGACAGGCAAATTACTCCAGCGCCAAGGCCGGACTCATCGGCCTCACCAAGTCCGTCGCCAAAGAGCTCGCCCCCCGGGGCATCACCTGCAACGCCGTCGCCCCCGGCTTCATCGCCAGCGACATGACCGCCGCCCTCAGCGACGCCGTCGTCGAGGAGGCCAAAAAAGCCATCCCCCTCAAGCGCCTCGGCACACCGGAGGACATCGCCAAGTCTGTCGCCTTCCTCTGCTCCGATGCGGCAAGCTACATCACAGGAGAAGTACTAAAAATTGACGGAGGCCTGTATATATGAAACGTGTTGTCATCACCGGCATGGGCGCCATCACCCCCATCGGGCACAGCGTCCCCGCCTTATACGATAGCCTCATGGCTGGCCGCCACGGCTTCGCCCCCATCACCCGCTTCGATTTAGAGGGTTTCAAAGCCACCGTCGCCGCCGAAATCAAGGACTACGACCCTCTCGCTCACTTCGCCAAGCCCGAGGCGCGCCGCATGGACTTGTTCACGCAGTATGCCCTCGTGGCGGCGGAGGAGGCCATGCAGCAAAGCGGCGTGCTCGGCACTGTCGCCTCCGAGCGCCTCGGCGTCTATGTCGGCAGCGGTGTCGGCGGCATGGACACCTTCGTCAGTGCCTGCGTCACCAACCATGAAAGCGGCCCCCGCAAGGTCTCCCCCTTCGTCATTCCCATGATGATTGTCAACATGGCCGCCGGGCAAATTTCCATGAAATACAACGCCAAGGGCCCGACCCTGCCCGTGGTCACCGCCTGCGCCAGCTCCACCAACGCACTGGGCGAGGCCTTCCGCACCATCAAGCATGGCTACGCCGATGTCATCATCGCCGGCGGCACAGAGGCCGCAATCAACCCCGTGTCGATTGCGGGCTTCCAAAATGCGATGGCGCTCTCCAACAGCGCCGACCCCGATAGCTGCTGCACCCCCTTCGACAAACGCCGCAACGGCTTCGTCATGGGCGAGGGCGCTGGCATCCTCGTGCTCGAGGAATACGAGCACGCCGTCGCCCGCGGCGCAACCATCTACGCCGAATTCTGCGGCTACGGCAACACCGCCGACGCCCACCACATCACCGCCCCCCACCCCGAGGCCGAGGGTGCTATCAACGCCATCAACCTCGCCATCCGCGAGGCGGGCTACGCCGACGGCATGACCGTCTACGTCAACGCCCACGGCACTTCCACGCCTTTAAACGACAAGGGTGAAACCCTTGCGTTGAAAAAGGTATTCGGTGAGGAAGCCGCCCGTAAACTGCACATCAGCAGCTCCAAATCCATGACCGGCCACATGCTCGGCGCCGCCGGTGCCGTCGAGGCCATCGTCTCCGTCCTCACGCTCCATAAAGGCACCGTCACCCCCACCATCGGCTATCAAGAGCCGGACGAGGACTGCGATTTGAACTACACCGTCAACCATCCCGTCGAGGCCGTCTGCGACATGGCAATCTCCAACTCCTTCGGCTTCGGCGGCCACAATGCAGTCATTGCACTGCGAAAGGTATAACTGATGAAACTGGATGAAATCAGAAAGCTCGCCGAGCTCATGCAGGAATTCGACCTCGAGAGCCTCAGTGTAAAAGAGGATGACTTTGAGGTAGAGCTCGCTCGCCCCTCCCACCAGCGCAGTTTGTTCCTCCCCGCTGCCACCAACGCCGACCTCACCGTAGAGCTCCCTGCCGCCGAAGCTCCCCCCGTCCTCGACGGCAAAACCGTTACTTCCCCCATCGTCGGCGTGTTCTACTCTGCCTCCGCCCCCGGTGCCGAGCCCTTCCTCAGCATTGGACAAACCGTCGCACAGGGCGACGTGCTCTGCATCGTCGAGGCAATGAAAATGATGAATGAAATCACCGCCGACTTCGGCGGTGAGGTGCTCCAAATCCTCGCCAAGGACGGCGACATCGTCGAGTGCGGCCAGCCCCTATTCCTGCTTAAATAAGGAGAACGCCATGAACCGTGAAGAACTAAAAGCCATCCTCCCCCACCGCGAACCCATGTTGCTGCTCGACGAGGCCGTCCGCAACGACGACGGCTCTGCCACCGGGTATTACACCGTGCGGGGCGACGAATTCTTCCTCCAGGGGCACTTCCCCGATAACCCCATCGTTCCCGGCGTGATTCAGCTCGAGATGATGGCGCAAACCTGCGGCGTGCTCATGTCTGCCGAGACCGCCACCCAAACGCTTTTTACCGGCATCGACAAAGTTCGCTTTCGCCAAAAGGTCTCCCCCGGCGACACGCTTCGCTTCGACTGCCGCATCACAAAAAGCAAAGCCCCCTTCCACTTCGCCGAGGGCAAGGGCTATGTGGACGGCAAACTCTGCGTCCAGGCAGAGTTTTCAATCGCCATCCTCCCCTAATATTAAACTGTAGGGGCGAACTTCCCTCGCCCGCATGCCTCATCCCCCCGTGCCTGCAAATCTCCCCGTAGGGGACGCTGTCCTCAGCGTCCCGCCAATCCTCCTCTCTCTTTTGCCCTCCTCGTGTTTCGCCCGAGACGAGTGACTTTTGGTATA
>JGI994J12354_10002663_pt1 | contig 17155 bp, 19 predicted proteins | sample IntmicLarv3ML3BL_FD_12354 | JGI IMG/M metagenome (IMG submission 12354) | reverse complement strand
CATCGAAACCGTTGCAAAAATTGCTGAACCCTCAGGGTGCGAACTCTTAGCTTGCCCGCCCCCGCGCGCTAATCCTGTTCTCATGTAATAACCTAGTAAATTACTGTAGGGATAGGATTAACTTAGGAAGTATATATCATCGTATGTAACGTAAAATTAATATCAACGAAGAAAAATCAGAATCTATATATCATATTGACAGCAAAAACGCGATATTTTGGATCTAAATCGACATTATTAAAGTATATAGGATTTATATTCTGTATCGATTCCAGAAACATGAATGTAAAAAGAATGGAACATTAGATGACCGGTTTGGTAAAAAGGTTCAACGTGGGATGTGTTGCTGAGAGTAATATCTCATGACCGCGACTGTTTGAATTTGAACCCGAATCTATGGAAGGTATGATTTCCGGATAGTTGTTCCAAACAATAAATATAAACGCGAATCACTTACGGCGATGTATGTCACTTAGGAATTCCCTCGAAGGGGACGTTCGAAAGGTAAGCGAGAAAATAGGCCCCGACTCTTCGGCGGTCACCAAGATACTGTCCGAAAATCAGGACCGAACCGTGTTGTTCGAGGACCTTAACGGAATGCGGGCTGCGGGAAATATTTTCTCCACCAGAAAGAAAGTGGCTGATGCTTTGAACATCCCCGAGAACGGAATAGTGGAGCACCTTCTGTCTGCTGTGAACTCGCCGACGAAGACCAATATCGTAAAAACCCCGAGTTTTAAGAATAAATGTTCCAAACCAGACCTCATGGGATTGCCTATCCCCAAATATTACAAGGAAGACGGCGGAAGATACATCACCGCAGGGGTGATAATCGCCGAATTCAACGGAAAGAAGAACATGTCCTTCCACAGGATGATGATCATGGACAAAGACAGCATTGCTGTGCGTCTGGTGCCCAGACATCTTTTCACACTTCACAACGAAGCAAAGAAAGCGGGAAAAGAATTGAACATCTCCATCTGCGTAGGTGTTCCCATCGAAGCTCTTTTGGCCGCTGCCGTATCCATGGATTACGGTTCCGATGAACTCGAAGTTGCTTCTTCGATGTCAATAAAAGGACACGGAAAACCTTTCGATGTCGGAATCTGCGATAACGGCCTTTATGTCCCTGCGGAAACCGATTACGTCTTCGAGGGACGTTTGACCCTTGAAACAACATCAGAAGGTCCGTTCGTAGATATCACAGGAACTTACGATCATGTTCGAGAACAACCGGTGATAAAGATAGATAAGGTCTGGACCTCCAAAGATCCGATCTTCCATCTGCTCCTCCCGGGAGGGCAGGATCATTTCCTTCTCATGGGACTTCCCCGAGAACCCATGATACTGAAGACCGTAAGGCAGGCTGTACCGAGAGTGAAGAATGTCAGACTCACCGAAGGAGGGTGCTGCTGGCTCAACGGCGTTGTCTCCATCGCAAAGAACAAAGAAGGGGACGGCGTGAATGCCATTTTGGCGGCTTTCACAGGCCATCCTTCAATGAAACAGGTGATAATCGTGGACGAGGATATCAACATCTTCGATGACAGAGAGGTCGAATGGGCGGTAGCAACAAGAATGCAGGGCGACCGCATCATCAGTATCCCGGGAGCAGCAGGGTCGTCTCTCGATCCCAGCATTGAAACGACCACGTACAAGATCGGGTTCGATGCGACCATTCCCCTGAACAAGGATAGGAAACTCTTCTCAAAGATCAGGACAGACGAATGATCAGTTCCACCAATCTTTCTTCCTGTCTATGGTCTCGTTCCTTTCCGGACCTATGCTGACGATGTCGGCGGGGACCTTCGTCTCTTTCTCGATGAATGAGATATAATCTTTCATTTCCTTAGGCAGAGAATCGTATCCTTCCTTTGCGATGACTTCGGTATCGTTCCAGCCTTTCCAGCCTTTCAGGACCTTGTACATGGGTTTTGCCCTTCCGAGTTTGGAAATAGAGCCAGGGAAATATCTTGTGGATATCCCGTCGATCTCATATGCGACACACACGGGAAGTTCTTCGTAATCGTTCAGAACATCCAGCTTCGTTATCGCCCATGATGTGAACCCGCACATTCTTGATGCATGGTTGGCTACAACAAGATCCAACCATCCGCATCTTCTTCCCCTTCCGGTGGTGACTCCGAATTCTCCTCCTTTCTTTTGAAGGTCATCGGCCATCTTTCCTTCGAGTTCCGTTATAAAAGGGCCTTCTCCGACGCGCGTGGTGTATGCTTTCAAACAACCCACCACTTTTCCGATACGGTTGGGTGCAACGCCCGCTCCGGTACATATTCCTCCTCCGCATGTGGATGATGATGTCACATAGGGATAAGTTCCGTGATCTACATCCAACATCGAGCCCTGCGCCCCTTCGAAGAGAACTCTTTTTCCTTCATCCAACGATTCGTTGATCAGAACAGAGGTATCGCAGATATATTTCTCCAGCCTGAATCTCCACTCTTTCATTTTTTCGTAGAGCGATTGTTCGGTGAAGCCGCATGATTCTGCATCCAGCATCTTCATGAGATCGGTCTTGTATGGAAGATTGAATCCTATTTTCTCCTTCAACAGGTCATCGTCAAGAAGGTCGCCTGCTCTGAAACCGTTCCTTGCGATCTTGTCCTGGTATGCGGGGCCTATTCCTTTTTTCGTGGTTCCGACCACGTTCTTCCCGCGGTATTTCTCTTCCGCGCCATCGAGTTTTTTGTGATAATCGATTATGAGGTGGGCTCTGTCGGATATCTTCAGGCCGTCCACGGAACCTCCCGCATCCAAAACCTGATCCATTTCCTCGATGAGGTCATCCATGTTGACCACATTACCGTTTCCGATAACAGCGAGTTTTCCCGGCCTCACGACGCCCGACGGCAATCCGTGGAGTTTGAAAACTTTGTCGCCGACGATGATCGTATGTCCGGCGTTGTTTCCGCCTTGAAAACGTACCACAAGGTCTGCGGACTCATCGAGATAATCCGTTATTTTTCCCTTACCTTCATCTCCCCACTGGGCACCGATAATCGCAAGACTTGGCAAAATCACACCTTGACTCCACCAATCTTTACCTCCCTATAAACATTATTGTCCGGGTGCTGCGGATACACTTCTGCATACTCCCTTCGACGATGCCCGTGCGACCGTTTTACCAGCAAATATTCGGCCTTCCTTTTTAATAATCGGGACGCAATGACTGTGTGTGGCCTATCTTGACAATATAAAAAGATTCGGATTATTCGTCATGTGTATGGCTGTCGCCACAATTACTGTGAACATCGTTGTGTTCTACAATGACCCTCATTACATGGTGGCGAGACTGATCCCCTGCATTATGCAGATGACCATTGGAGCCTTCGCATATACCGGCAGGACCAAGGGAAAAGCCGATGTTGTTTACACATACCTTGTATTCACCGGGGTGGGTTTATTCATTTCAGGCGTTATCTTCCTTTTTTACTATCATTTCAACACCGCCGCGTGGGAATACCTCATTGTTGCGCCGGGAGGTTTGGTAATAACCGCGCTGGGTCTTTCGGTATGGGGCGGGAAGGATATCAGTATAATTTGGTGGGGAGTATTCATTATCGCGTTCGTGATATTGATCTCGATAACCCTCCATACGATAGTGACCATATTCATGAACGACAACATGGAGATCTTCGATTGGCTGGGCAAAATGGGAAGAGAAGCCCTTCAGGCATTCAACGCATGCATCATGCTGTATGTGCTGTACTGGGATGTGAAGGAAAAACCGAATCGGCACCGTATCGAGAACGGTGAGTCCGAAACATAAAGAACTAAATAACCGGATACAGGTAAAAGAACGATGAACGAGTCATATGGGTCCAAGATAGGATTCAGTTTCTGGTCTCATCTGATCGTGATCGTCGTCATTTCCGTACCTGCAATAATATTCATAAGATCCGTCACAATTGCGGCGATCCTTATTTCGGTCCTGTTTTCCGTCATAGTCTTGTATTTTATTCTGCTTGCTCTGAGAACAAGATACACTTTTGATGATGAGAAATTAACAATAAGGAACATCATCGGAAAGAAGGAAATACCTTACAGAACAGTAACGAAAGTTGTCGGATCCAGCAAAGACCCGTTCAACTACGGAATAGTGGTGCTTTCAATGGACCGCATAGAAATATTTCATGGGAAAAGCGGCCATGCTCTGATATCTCCCCAAAACAAAGAAGAGGCGTTGAGCATTCTGCGGCAAAAGTGCTGCAATGCGGGTTGTTTCTGATCCTTAGTGATCTCAGACACTCGAATTACTGACCGATGTGTATATCGAAAGAACATCTTTGCTGTCAAGGTCTGTCTTGAAAGATGTGGGGCACATATGTGTCTTTGATGCTTTTCCCACTTCATTCAAAGCGGCCAACATATCCTCCATCCTCGGAGGAGAGAGTTTTGTAAAGGATGAGAGTTCGCTCATATCGTACAGGAAAACCTCATCGAGCTCGTTTCTCCATAGATCTACCATCTTAACGCATTTTCTTTCTTCTTCAACACCATCAGCTCTCATCTTCGAAAGTGTGTATTGATCGTGAAGCGGCCCCAGCCAAAAAGGACCCAGATTGTGTATATTATCGTAATGTTTTGATGATGACCTCTCCATTGTGAAAGGATCATACCGCAGGAAACCGAGATTGTTCAAAGAGCGGTCTGTTGCCGCCGACCCTTCTTCCACCTGAACATATGTTCTGAAATAGTGATCCGCGTAAAAAGAAAGCAAAGGTTTCATTCCCCTGTCGAATTTGGCCAATTCCCTTGCGATGTTGCACATGAGTATCCTCAGCCCGCCTTCGTGACACATGTACCCTCTTATCGGTTCCGACTGGTATCTTCTCCTGCATTTTCCGGCCTGAGCACCTGCCAAAGGTGCTGTATCGGTGGCTGTGATGGCAAGTATACCTTTTTTTCTGCATCCCCGTATCGCAGACTGAATAAAAGGGACCGGAGATCCGAAAGGATCTATGTCCACATAATCGAACGCCGTTTCCGAAAAAAGCACATGCATATTCTTGTTGGACGATGTACAGTTGGAAAGATCATTCAATCGTATGTTATGGTCTATGTACTCTATCGCGTCAACCTGAAGATCGTTGGCTGTTACCTCTGTTCCCGGAACTTCGTTGGCTATCCTGACCGATCTTGAACCGGTGGCCGCCATCGCGTCGGCAATGGTGATGTGACCGCGTTCCAATGCGCGCAGGAACATAACACTGACATCTCTGTTGAAAGCCATCTGTTCGTTGAAAAATACTTCTTGGGTCCTTGTTCCGGGACCATGCACCGAATGATGTTCCGGCACCAAAAGCCTTGTTGTTCCTTCCCTGATCTCCGTTCCCTGCGGCATCAGACATTCTCACCGTTCATGAGACGTACTATCTTGTACGGAAGGATGTTCCTGTTCGTAGGGGTCACTTCGAGGATCCTTACGTCATCCCTTCTCCTAATATCCTGTAACAAAGGGTTTCTGGACTTCTTGTGTAAAGTGAGGATCATGGGCTTATCGACATCCAAAGCCTCCTTTACCGCATCGATGAAGGCTTGACTTTCTACTTCCATTTTTCCTACTTCGTCGATTACTATTATGTCACATTGTTCACACGCATTCCTTATTGCCACAATGCCTATCTCTTCGAACTTGGCGAGATCCACACCGATCTTTCCGATCATGATCTTGCTTTCGAATTCGGAACTCGCAAAGATCTGCGTCTCTCCGGTCATTATGTCCCTCACGGAAAATCCGGTCTTGCGTCTTCCGTCCGTGAGAGGTTCATCGATCATCCCGCCGATGATAAGATCGCTGGCCCTAAGCATCTCTATCACACGCAAAAGTGCGTATGTTTTCCCTGAACCGGGAAGTCCTGTGATGCCTATTTTTATGTCAGTTATCATTTTATCGACCTGGGGCGGAGTGACCGTGTATATCATTTTGGGTATTTATACAGTGGTTCAATACTCCTCGTCTATTTTTGAAATATACATCAAAGGATACTTTAAAATCGGGTCAAACCGCATTTCCGCGGTCACTTTGACCTTGTCGATCGCAATCACCAAGGTCACGTCCAACATTTCTCCGCTCAGGGAGACATAAGAGTATTCATCCTTCTTCGGTCCGAAAGATTTCCGATCTATCGTGACCTTCACGTCTTCCACGTATGGTTGAACCAAAACACCTTTCTCTATCGCGTCTTCGAGAGTATCGACGCTGTCTTGATCGACGGGAACGCCCACGAACTGGTGGTATATCGTACCCATCTTTATCCCCGCTTCGAACAAAGCTCTCTCGCGGGTTGAGCATTCGAACTTCCTTGCGGCCAATTCCTCTCTGCTCTCGCTCATACTACCCTGATTATGGTGGAAGATTTAAAGTATGCGCGGGATACGGTCTCTGTGTCCCAGCTGAAAGAACGGATAGAACGGTTGAAAAAAGAAAAGAATGCGGTGATATTGGCACACAATTATACGTCATCTGATGTGCAGGATGTAGCCGACTTCATCGGAGATTCCCTCGGCCTTTCCCTTGAAGCGTCCAGGACGACCGCTGACATAATAGTCTTCTGCGGCGTGTCCTTCATGGGGGAGACCGCAAAACTCCTGAATCCGAAGAAGACCGTCCTCTTGCCCGTACCCGAGGCATACTGCGCCATGGCGTCCATGTGCAACGCCGACCAGCTGAAAGATTTCAGAAAGAACAATCCGGGATATGCGATAGTCGGATACGTGAACAGCACCGCGGAATCGAAAGCCGAGATGGACATCTGCTGTACATCGTCCAATGCTCTGCAGGTCGTTGAATCACTTCCCGAAAAGAACATTCTTTTCGTACCCGACCGGAACTTGGGAGCATATGTTGCCTCCAGGTCGGATAAGAACATCAAACTCTGGAACGGTTTTTGTCCGATCCACCACGGCATAACAGTGGGACAGGTCGAGCCTCTCATTGCAAAACACCCCGATGCGATGGTCCTTGCACATCCAGAATGCAGAACCGAGGTCCTCAAATTGGCTGATTTCATAGGATCCACCGAATCGATGGCAGAAACGGCAAGAAGATCGGATCGCAAAGAATTCATAATCCTGACCGAAGTGGGAATGAAGGAAAAACTGGAGAAGCTTTGTCCGAAGAAAGTATTCCTCTTCCCCTCCAATGCGATATGCACAACGATGAAAATGATCGATCTGGATTCCATTCTCCGAACATTGGAAAAAGGAGAGGGAGAGGTCGTCCTCGATAATGATCTGGCCGATCTTGCCAAGAGGCCTGTTGAAAAGATGGTGCATATTCCTAACTGATCTTGTCCAAGGTATCGGTTCTACGGAAAAATCGAATGCTCCGTTAATTTTATACTCTCTTGTCCCGATGATATGTCATCCGTGAAGAGACGGAGGTATGAATATGACTTGCGAAGAAGAATATCACAAGATGCCGCTTATAGGGGACAAATGTCCTGAGTTCGAAGCTATCACCACACAGGGGCCGATAAAGTTCCCGCAGGATTTCAAAGGAAAATGGGTCGTTCTCTTTTCCCACCCTGCAGATTTCACTCCCGTATGTACAACCGAGTTCATGACATTCGCATACAGATCGAAGGAACTGCACGACATCAACACCGAACTGGTGGGACTCTCTGTAGATTCCCTGCCGTCCCACATAGCCTGGCTGAGAAAGATCCAGGAGATAGAATGGAACGGAATGAAAGGTGTCGAGGTCAAATTCCCGCTCATAGAAGATGTGAGCATGAAGATCGCCAAGATGTTCGGAATGATCCAGCCGGGACAATCCTCCACTCAGGCGGTCAGAGCTGTGTTCATCATCGATCCCAAAGGGGTCATCAGATGCATCATCTACTATCCTCTGAGCACGGGAAGGAACTTCGATGAGATCAAGAGGACCATAATAGCTCTCCAAAAAGCCGACAAGGATCAGTGTGCAACACCTATGAACTGGCAGCCCGGTGATGATACCATCATCCCGACCGCGGGATCCTGCGGTGTCGCGAGAGAGAGGATGGAAAGCAAGGACAAGAACAAATACTGTCTCGACTGGTTCCTCTGTTTCAACAAAGAAAGCTGATAATAAACCTCTGCCGCCGCACGGTGGCAAACCTTATTTTTAATATACACGGCAAAAGCCTTTAATCTTCTACGAATCTAGGGTAAATCTAGGCGTCATTGATGAAAGTGGTTATCATCGGAGCGGGGAACGTCGGATTCACCAGTGCGGCAGCATTATCAAAGGTACACGATGTACTTGTCGTAGAACAGGATCTGACGAAAGCGGAGAATGCAAAGGCACTTCTCAGCGTATCCGTTCTTCACGAGGACGGAAGTAATCCTAAAGCAATAGCGGCCGCCATCGAGAGAATGAATGCTGATATCATTCTATCCGCAATACCGGATGACAGCCTGAATCTTTTCATCTGTATGATGGCAAAACGCATCAAACCGAGCATCATGACCGTTGCGTGCCTGAGGGACCCAGACTTCATCATAAAAACGTCGAGTGAGGGAATTGAAGGAGTGGATATGCTCATCTCTCCAGAACTCATCACCGCGAACAAGATCGAAAAATTAGCGACACTGGAGAATGCCGTTTCATACGACTACATAAGCAGCATGGATGTCGCCCTTGCCACTTTCCGTGTGGAGAAAGGACACAACCTCATCGGAAAGGTCGTCCTTGACCTGGATATCCCGAATAATTGCAGCATAATTGCCATTTATCGCGGAGAAACGGTCATTCTGAATAACGAGACTGCCGAGATCCACACCGGCGACAGAATATGTGTTCTCGGTGATTCCAAAGCGATCGAACAATTCAACAAACTCGTGGGAATCGATAAAGATGCCAAAGAGTTCGTCATACTGGGTGCGAGTATTGTCGGGATCGAGGTTGCGAGACTCCTTTCGCAATCCGGAAAAAGAAGGTTTATCAAGATCATTGAAAAGAACGAAGCATTCTGCAGGACCGCGGCCCGCGAGTTGGAAGACGTTGTTATCGTGAATGCCGATTTTGCCGATCTCACCGTGTTGCGGTCCGAGAATGTTCCCCGTGCGGATGTTATCATCGGCACGTCGGCAATGGACGAACGGAATCTGTTGGCCAGCATGGCAGGGATGAAATTCGGTACGAAGAAGATCATTTCTAAGTATTCTTCTCCGGAATACGAAGAGATCTTCAAATATGCCGGGGTTGAGTGCATCATCGGATATCACAGGGTCATCACAAGCGAAATAACCAAAAACCTTGTTTTTGACGAGAATGCCATTCTCACAATGGAAAGGGACGATGAATATTTCTTCGGCGTCACATTGGATGAGAACTCCCCTCTTACAGATAATCGATTGGGAGATATCAATATCCCCGAAGGCATAAAGATCATAGCGATCAAGAGAGACGATGCCATGATCTATCCGCATATGGATACCGCCTTCCGCGAAGGAGACAAGGTGCTGATATTCACCCATCTTGCCAATCCTGTAAAACTGTCTAAACTTATCGGACATGCGACCTATGTGGAGTTGTGAAGATGTTCTCATCTTTGAGGGTCCGGATAAAAAGTCTGGGAAGAAGGGAGAATAACGCCCTCAAGATAATGGGGATCGTGGAATTCGCATTGGGCCTTATGCTTTTGGTCCCGGTGATCATCTCTCTTGCGTACAACGAGGATCCGTGGATCTTTGCGTATCCAATTCCGTTCCTGATGATATTCGGAACCCTTCAGTATCTTTTCTTCAAGAGCAGTTCCGCTATGCCTGCGGCAAGAGGGATGCTGATAATGTTCGCGTCATGGCTTCTTGCTTTTATCGTGTGTTCCCTGCCTTTCTACTTTTTCGGGTTCTCCCCCGTCGATTCCATCTTTGAAGGGGTCAGCGGTCTGACCACCACCGGTGCGTCGACCCTGGTGGATTTCGGATCCCTGCCTAACAGTCTGCTCTTCTGGAGATCCTTCACCCAATGGGCGGGAGGTATAGCGGTGGTCATGATCTTTGTTTTCCTGATACCCATGATGGGGCTCGGAGGAAGAGCATTCAAGAACAACGAACTGTCCGGATCTGACACATTCAATTTCTCCATGCAGATGAAGAGCTCTGCACGAAATTTCATTTCCATCTATGTTCTGCTGACTGCAGCCGAGATCATACTGCTGCTTGTCGCAGGCGTGGAAGGTTTCGAGGCTTCAACGATAACTTTGTCAACAATATCCACAGGCGGGCTGATGACCGGAGACAGTATCGGAGGCCACTCGATATTCGTTCAGGCGATCGTGCTGGTGTTCATGTTCCTCGGAGGAACGAATTTCTATCTTCATTATCGTGCGATATACAAGCGGGACCCCAAGGCCTATGCAAGGAGCCAGGAATTCATTTGGACCATCATTTGGTTCGCTCTCGCGACCGTTGCCATCTCGGTGATAGTATTTGCGAATTTTACGGATATTACGAGTTTGGGTATCGAAGGTACCGGCAACACGATATGGGATGTACTGTTCACTGTCGTATCCTTCGGCACTACTACTGGTTACTACACAACAGATCTGACCCTTTGGCCTCAGGCCGCTTTCATTCTGTTGTGGATGCTCGTCATGTTCGGTTCCATGTCTGGATCCACCTCCGGGGGTGTCAAGATCTACAGGCTCCTGATAATCAAATCATACCTTGCGAACGGCATACACAAGATGTTCCATCCTTACGATATTCGTGACATAAAAGTTGACGGACATTCCGCGGACAATGACTCCGTGGTTTCCGCGATGGTTGTCATCGTTATGTTTGCTATTACTTGGGTAATTGCCGCCATGTTCCTTCTGATCGCCGAACCCGGGATAGGGTTGACGAATTCCATCGGGATCTCGATCTCGGCTTTGGGGAACATCGGGCTTAACACAGGGGATGTTGCGTTCTACGAACTGAGTGATGCCACCAAGGTATTCCTGTCATTCATCATGTGGGTGGGCCGTTTGGAGGTTGTGATGGCCCTGCTTCTGTTCACAAAGACGTTCTGGGTGGAGATCCTCTTCGGCACCAAGAAAAGACATACCGTCAGGGCTCCGAGAAAAATGTGGAGAAGATGATCAGCCGTCTTTGCAGAGGTTCAATATCCTGATGACCGCTTGATGTCCGGGTTCCTTTTCGTTTATCGCACCGGCCACAATCCTTGCTTCCGCGGTCTTCCCCTTCTCGACAAGACAATATGCCAGCACTTCCATTGCGCCTATGTGCCCTTCATCCGATTTGATCGCTTTTGTAGCATAAGCGGCAGCGGGCGCGATCTTTCCTTCGATCCACATTTGATAGGCCGCAAGTGCATTGTTATCAGCGGAATTCTTATCCTTTTTCATCTCATCCTTGACGAACCTGTCCGCACCTTTTCGATCTCCGGATGACATCAGCACATGACAATAGCATCTCTTCACCGAGAACTCCGATGATTCGGACAATATTCGTTTGGCTGTCCTTATCGCTTTCTCGTATTCTCCTACAGAAGACAAAACCTCGGCTTCAGCCACATCGTCGGATATTACCCTCTCTTTTATCTTTTCCAATTCAACGATCGATTCGGCGGATCTTCCCAGGTCGGATAATGCGGCGGCCCTGACCCTCAGAACCTCATCGTTGCTCTCGGCACATGACAATACAGACAGGGTCTCCTCGAAATATCCCATGCTTCGTAATCCTTTGGCCGCTTCTAAGGCAGATCTCTTTTCGACTGTTCTGAGGAGGATCTTCACCGTTTTCAATGCGCCTTTTTCGTCTTCGATGACTTTGGACAAAGAGATACAGGTCAGCAGTGTGAACGGATCATCGGAATATGCTGAGGCCAATCCCTCTATCTGCGAACTTGCCATTTCTTTATTTCCCGACCTTATATTCGATTGAATTCCCTTCAATGCCTGTTCTTTGTCCATTGTATGCATATAGGCATCCACAAAATAAAGATTGAGTCGGGATCGCATCGCCAGCGGATGTAATTCATATAGTTCAACGTCGATTACCATGGGCTCATGATGCTGAAAGAATTTGCCATATACGGTCTGTTCAACGAATACGACTACAAGGTCTCTTTGAACGAAGGAGCAGTCACATTCATACATTCACTGAACGGTTTCGGGAAATCCACCGTCATGAGATTGATATCCGATGTGTTGAAAGGTAACATCAAAGAGATCAGTTCCACCACCTTTGACAGACTTGACCTGAAATTCAATAACGGCACATCGCTCATAGTGGAAAATGACAGCGAAGGTCTTCTCACACAGATCCAAAAGAACGAGTTGGAAGAAGAACTCTCGGCGGACGAATTGAAGAACATAATGGATGTTGTCTACATCTCCCCCGACAGGACCGTGCTTACGATCAATGATGAACTGGTCCCCGCCCTTTCAACCTATCTTACGGAACTTGCTGATACAATGAGATCCGCCGCGGAGGACTGTGAACTCGCGGCCCCGAAGAAAAAGAACGGGAAAAAATACTCCGACGATGAATTGGAATTCCATTCCAAGGATCTGAAAGCAAAATTGGATTTCATAAAACAGGCAGGATTCGAACCGAATATGCCGTCCGGTTACAGATTCCCGCCGTCAAGATTCGAGATAATGGAATATCGCAAGGATTACGAGGATCTCGTCGCATCTCTGGATGACTACGTCGATCGTTTCTATTTCCTTGCGGAATCCGTGGTCGTATTCATGGACATCATCAACGATGTGTACATCAACAAAGAAGTGTACATCAACGAGAAGAACATCCTCAACGTGAGGATGAGTAACGGAACCGCCCTCCCGATCAATAAACTGTCATCGGGAGAGAAACAAATGATCATAATGACATATCTTCTGCTTTTCAGAACGAAGCCGGGTTCCATAGTTATCATCGATGAACCGGAGATATCCCTTCATGTCGCCTGGCAACAGAAACTCGGCAAAACGCTGACTGACATTGCAAGATTACGTGATCTGCAGATCCTGGTCGCAACACATTCACCACAGATAATCCACAACGACTGGGATATGGCTGTGGAGCTGAAAATAGAATGATCGATAAGCTGACAGCCTCGGATATCTCGAACACCGTTTCGATGCTCAGATCGTCCCACAAAGGTCCGATATTGATCGTGGAAGGGATAACGGACAGCAGACTCTACGGTAAGTTCGTTGATAAGGATGAGGTTGAGATCGTCATCGGATATTCCAAAGACAATGTCAGAAGGTCAACGGCGGAACTTTGGAACAACAGACGGGATCGGAGCATAATCGGGATAATAGACGCGGACCTTGACCGCCTAAACGGAAAAAAATACGATCCTCCGCTGTTCCTCACGGATAAACGTGATCTGGAAGCAATGATCATCAGTTCTCCCGCTCTGGAGGACCTGCTGACCGAATATGCCGACGAACGGCTTCTCGAAGACTTTGAGAACAAATACGGAAATATCAGAGATGTTCTCGCGAGAGCTTCGTATCCCATTGGACTTCTGATGTATATTTCCTCAAGAGACCGTATTGGGCTGAATTTCAAGGAGATGGAATACGAGATATTCATCGATCCCAAGAACCTCTCGATAAACATACGGAAGATGATCGAAAACGTCTTTTCCGCATCACTCAACAAAGGTGTGGGAAAAAAAGAACTTGCGGATAAGATCGCCGAGGAAGAAGAGACCCTGGATGACCCTTGGATTGCCGTTAGAGGTCATGATGTGGTCTTCATCCTTTCAATGGGGCTCAACGAATCCTTTGGTTCATACAACAGCAAGAACATGAAGAGCGGACAGCTCAGCGGAGCACTGAGACTGAGCTTCGGAATGAATTATTTCGAGGACACCGATATCTACAAGGATATTCTGAAATGGTCGGAAAGGAATAATTTCTCGATCTGGATCATTCAGTGATCATATCCTCTTTTTTCGTTCCTTCGGATGTTTCGATCAGTTTCTGAACTTTTCTGTCGCACTCGTCAAGTATCTTCTTGCAGTGATCTCTTAACACTACGGCCCTCTCGTATATCTCCAATCCTTTGTCGAGATCGAGATTCCCGCTTTCCAGCTCGTTGACAAGCTGTTCCAATTTTTTGAGACTCTCCTCAAAGGTCATGTTCTCTTCTTCGTACATCAATTCCTCTCCGTTCTTTTTATCTCTGCTTCCGCACTGCCGTCCCTCATCCTGATGTTAACCATGGACCCGTTGTTCAGTTTTGATACGGCGGTCAATACTTTACCGTCAAGATCTGTCACCATGCTGTAGCCTCGTTCCAACACCTTGTTTGGGTTCACGCTTTCCAGCCTTTCCGAATATCTCACCAATTTGTTGTCAGCGGTTTTCACATACCCCTTCATATGCAGATCCAAGTTGGAATCCAATTTAATGAATCTTCTCTGCATCATGTCCACCCTGTCTTTCAATGCGGAGGACATCCTCGATGACAATTCGTCCACTCTGATATTGTACATGGATACTTTCTCCTCGGCACGTTTGGGTGAGAGCTTCATATCCAGTATCTTAAATCTGCTTTGCATCTTCTCCGCCGAGTTCCGCAGTGCACGGTTCATTCGTAAAATATCCGTGTCCAGATGCCTCAATACTTCTTTTTTGTCTCGCAATGCAAGTTCCGCTGCTCCTGTGGGAGTCGGGGCCCTCACATCTGCGACCATATCCGCAATGGTAAAATCCGTCTCGTGGCCGACAGCGGAGATTATCGGAACCTCGGAAGCTGCGATCGCTCTCGCAACGATCTCTTCGTTAAAAGCCCATAAATCCTCGATAGACCCTCCTCCTCTGCCGACAATGATCACGTCCACACCCTCTTCATTCAGAAGACGTATCCCTCTTGCGATGGATTCCGCCGCTCCGTCACCTTGGACCTGAGCGGGAACAAGAAGGATGTCTGCGGGAAACAGTCTGCCGGAAGTTGTTATTATGTCGTGAATGACAGCGCCGGTAGGTGATGTTACCACCCCTATCGTTTTCGGATATAACGGAAGTTTCTTCTTCCTGGATTGTTCGAATAATCCTTCTGCCTCTAGTTTCTTCTTCAAAGCTTCGTAAGCAAGATAAAGATCCCCGACACCCGCTTTTTGCATTGTTTCCACCACAAATTGATAGGACCCGCGTTCAACATACAGGTCGACGCGGCCGAATGCGGAGATCTTCATGTTATCCTGAGGTTCAAAGTCGATCCTTGCTCTTGATGATTTGAACATCACTCCGTGTATCTCGCTTCCGTTGTCCTTGAGTGTGAAATAATAGTGGCCGGAAGTGTACTTTTTAAGATTTGATATCTCGCCCAGCACCCAAATGTCATTCACTGCTGCGGAATCCGAAAGTATGGATTTCACGCGGGTGTTCAGTTGAGTGACCGTTATCGTCTCCGCCATCGACGGAGTATAGAGCTTTACCGTTAAATCTGTTCGTAATAGGCCTCTTTTTAATCGTCGCCTTGATATCATTTTCAAATATTTTGAAAACGGAGAAAATATTATTGATCATTTCATACCGATTAAATACAACTTTGCGATACAACGTACATGGATATCGAGACGTTGAAACCGCTTGTCTCTCCGAAGCTTCACGAATATCTTGACAAGATCCTTGAGATGTGCAATGCATCCTTTGCGGTCAGCAACGGCATCGAATTGGTCAGCATCTCCGAGGACCTGAGAGTTGTGATGAGGAAAACAATAATCCCGGGTGATTTGAACAGCAACGGCTTCGCGCACGGCGGTGCTTCATACGGGCTGATGGATCATACGTTCGCAGTTTGTTGTAACGTGAAGGAACCTACGGTCGGTCTCTCGTGTGACATCATTTACCACAGGCCGTGCGTATCCGAGACCATAGAAGCGGTATCTGAAGTCATCAACGAATCCAAATCATTGATGACGGTGGAGATCAAGGTCACCGGGGGAGGTAAGCTTATAGCTTCCGCAACCTGTGTCGGATTCAAAGCAAGGATGAAAAAGGAATGAACCAGAAAAGGTGTCCCAACTGCGGAGAATACGTTTCCACCAACAGCCTTACATGTCCGAAGTGTTTCACATCGATACCTCGGGAAACCCCTGTCAAAAGAGAAAAAGATACCAAAAGAGATGTTCCGCAGAATAAAAACGGGACGATCGCATTGTTTTTGGCGGTAGTACCTGCTTTCGTGGGATTGTTGGGGCTGGGAAAGATATATCTCGAGCCGAAGGAACGCAGAGGTTACTGGTTCCTTGTCGCGGGATTGCTGTTGTTCCTGCCGTTCTTGGCATTATTCTTCACAATGCTGAACTCCGGCTTCATAGCTGCAATCTTATTATTCATTGTAACGATAATTGTATTGTTGGTGTACATATCGGCTGCAATAGCCTCGATCTTGGATACTTTATTCGGATCGGTCTTTAAAATTTTGAAGTTTTAACTTCGATACTTAAATCCTATTTTAATCAATTTTCAATTCGATTTAAAAATTGAATCCGCAAAGACACAGGACTCAGTATTTGCCCTTGTCTCTCATATACAATAAAAGTTGAGAGGCCATCTGTGCCAGATGCATCGCCCTTCTTCCTCTTCCGACACATGCGGGATCGTCTTTACAGAGTCTGCGATATGCTTTTCTGATGGTGACCGCCTCGTCGGATGGGTCCTTACACTTAAGACTGATGGGCATCTTCGCGGATATCGACGGCATCACGGACGACTGCAGCGTGATATCCCACGGGCGACAGGTCATGTATCTTCCGAATTCCTGTTTCACATCAAAAGAAGTTATATTCTTTCCTTTGATGATCTCCAAGACCTCTTCGGCAACCTTCTTCTCATCCTCGCCCGAGTATATCTCCTCGGCAAATATCCCGCCTGCGCCTGCAAGATAATCCAATTTCTTCTTCCCCAGGACCTTCGGGTCAAAATGGATCAGGTTGTGATAGATCGTTCTGAACTCGTGAGCGTTCATGTCCACACAACAGACTGCGATGTCCACTATCTCGTCGTAAGGATACCCATACGGGCCGCTTGAAATCGCCTGTATCACGTAGATCTCGTCTGACACGATCGGGGTTATGTTCAGGTGTTAATTGTACTTTCGCTAATTTCGGACCCCTCTCGGTCCGATTATAAATACAAAGAGAGAGATTTTTCTCCAATGCGCAAAGTGAAGA
>JGI994J12354_10002662_pt1 | contig 17159 bp, 19 predicted proteins | sample IntmicLarv3ML3BL_FD_12354 | JGI IMG/M metagenome (IMG submission 12354) | reverse complement strand
TCAGTTAGAAAAGGTTTCTTAATTAAAACTTAGCACTAATTTAATTCAAAAAAGTTAGTGCTAATGTTTAAAATATTTTAAGACATTTTCCAAAATGATTGACAGATATTATGTGGATAGGACTAAAAAGTCCCTTTATATGGTAATAATCTTTTTATTTAATATTATTTATATACTAAAAACAGTAATAATCAACTTAGATTTAGATTATTACTGTTTTACAAATTTTATTTAACTTCTTTTGATATTTTTATAATTTTATCAAATTCTTTTTCTTGTGTAATGTATTTCAAACTCTCAGAACTTAGTAAATCAAATACTTTTGCAAATTTGTTGTATTCTTCTTCTGTTTTCACATTGGCCATTTTTATCATTTGTAGTGATTTTTCTAAAATTTTTTCCATACTATCATGTCCCCTTTTTTATTATACAACATTATGTTGATTATGTATGTTGAAATTTGTCGAAAACCTATTTTTTAAATTTTCTTTCAGAAGCCATTATTTCTTCTTAAGTAGCTCGTCAAAGTATTCTTCATTTAGATATGTACCATTCTTTAATCTTTCTTTATCTAAAACATGTCCTTTTATAGCAAAATCATGTAACACTTTATTGCCCATATTCTAAATTCTATTGCTCTTTATCTGCATAAACTAACAAAATTTTATAATTAAATTCTAGCATAAATAAACAATTTCTGCAAACTTTACAAAAGTTTTTTATTCTATTGTCAACAGATAAAATCAAATAATTTTATCTACTTTTTTTCTAAAATATATACTTTCCTATAACTAAAAAAGTCCCTCAGTAAAATTAATTTACCATAGGACTAAATAAGAACGACTCAGAACTTCAAAAGTTTTCTGAGTACCATTCATTAATATTATATTCTTTAATATCTCAATTTATACTCTAAATCCCCAATTTGATTTGATTGCTTCATTCAAGTAAAAGGCTCTTTCTTCTTCTCTCGATATTCTTATCACTTCCTGAAAATGTGACCAACTCAATTCAGTCGGCACTACCAACCAAATTGGAAAGTATTCATAAAACCTTCTCATTCTTCTAATACTTACCGCAGAAAATCCACTTCCAAATTCTAAAGTTAACTTATTTGCTAAACTTTCCACTATTTGTTTTCCATAACTTGCTAAAAATCAGACCTTTTTATGTCATTTTTTATACCAAAAAAGGCTTGAAATCAATAGTTTCCGCTACACTTCCATAATTATAGGTATTATCATAGGGTTCCTTTTAGTTTTTGTATATATATAATCACGCAATCTATCTCTAGTAGTATTTTTAATTGTTGTCCAATCACGAATTCCTCTTTCTTCACACTTTTTAATTTCATGTCTTACTACTGATTTTACATCATCCATTAAATTTTCCGACTCTCTAACATATACGAATCCTCTTGAAATAACATCTGGACCTGCAACTACTTCTCCAGTTGAAGAATCCATAGTAAGTACAATTACAATTAATCCATCTTGAGATAAATGTTGTCTATCTCTTAATACAACACTTCCAACATCTCCAACACCTAATCCATCTACTAAAATTCTACCATTTGGAACAGTTCCTGTAAATGCTGCACTTTGCTCATTTATTTCTAATACTCTACCATTTTGTAACATAAGAACATTTTCTTTTTCTACCCCCATACTTTGAGCTGTTTCTCCATGAGCAATTAAATGTCTATATTCTCCATGTATTGGAATAAAATATTTTGGTTTTGATAATGCTAAAACCAATTTTTGCTCTTCTTGGCAAGCATGACCAGATACATGTATATCTTCTAATGAACTATATACAACTTCTGCTCCTAATTGCATTAAATCATCAATTACTTCTGATACTGATTTTTCATTTCCTGGTATTGGTGTTGCTGATATAATAACTAAATCATTTGGAGTAATAGATACTTTTCTGTGTTCTCCTGCAGCCATTCTAGTTAATGCTGACATTGTTTCTCCTTGACTTCCAGTTGTAATTATAACTAATTGATCATCTGTATAATTTTTAATCATATCAATATCAATGAAAACATTTTCAGGACACTTAATATATCCTAATTCTCTTGAAGTAGTTATCATATTTATCATACTTCTACCACATACAGCAATTTTCCTATTTTGTCTTACTGCTGAATTTACAATTTGTTGTACTCTATGAACATTCGATGCAAAAGTTGCAACAACAATTCTTTTTGTACAGTGTAAAAATAATTTATCAAAAACTTCTCCCACAGAACTTTCAGACATTGTAAACCCTTTTCTTTCAGCGTTTGTACTATCAGACATTAGTGCTAAAAGTCCTTGATTTCCAAGCTCTGCTATTCTTCCAAAATTCATTGTTTGTCCATCAATTGGTGTATAATCTACTTTAAAATCTCCTGTATGAAGAACCGTTCCTGCTGGAGTTGTGATTGCTAACATCATTGAATCTGGAATGCTATGAGAACTTCTAATAAACTCTACTTTAAAGTTTTTTCCAAATTTAAGTGTTTCACCTTGCATAACCTCTATCATTTTTGTACTTCTTAATAATTTATGTTCTTCTAATTTATTTCTTATTAATCCTGCAGCTAATCTTGGAGCATACACCAGAATATTTATTTTCTTTAACAAATATGGAACTGCTCCTATATGATCTTCATGTCCATGAGTAATAATTAATCCTTTTATTTTGTCTACATTTCTTTCTAAATATGCAATATCTGGTATAACTAAATCAATACCTAACATATCATCTTCTGGAAATGCTAAACCACAATCTATTACAATTATTTCATTTTCGTATTCAAAAACTGTAATATTTTTACCAACTTCTTGAATTCCTCCTAATGGAATTATTTTAAGTTTTGAAGCTTTAAAAATATTATTATTTATTTTTTTATTTTTCCCTATATCTTTTGGCTTTCTGTTTGCTTCTTTTTTTTGTATATTTTGCATAGGTGCTGTTTTAATAGCTTGCTCACTACTTCTATTTTCTATATTTTCTCTTGGTTTTTTATTATATGGTCTTCTAGTTGGTCTCCTTCCTTCTTGATTTTTTTGAATTACTTTTTTTTCAAATTCTTTTTCTTGTCTTTTCTCTACATTTTCTTCTGTCATAAAATCTCTTTTCCTTCCTTTATTTAAAAATATATTTAAATCTTATCAACCTTTAAAAAATAGTTTTAAAAAACTATTTTCACCTAATCTTTTATTTACAATGTTATAATTTTCTCAACAAACATTAAAATACAATAAAAAAACACTATTACTTTTATATAATATATGACATTTTTTCTCTTTATCATATATTTTTATTTTTTCTTCTCTCTTAAAACTAATATATTCTTCTTTTATATAATACTACATCTTTATACTATTACTTTATAATCTCTTTTTCTCATTTTTTTAGAAGAATATTTTCAAATTAATTTGTTTGTTACAATTACTTTTTTCTCTTTTTACTAGGTTTAAATTTTAATAAAATCTCTTTTTTAGCAATATTGCTAATCACTATTCTTTATTTTACTATATTTTACTTGTAAAGTCAAATTTTTATCAATTTTTATTTACTCTGACATTGTCTTTGTTTCTATAATAGTTTTTTTGATATAGATATTTCTACATTAATTATATATATATTATTAAACTTTTTTATAAGTTTAATACAAAAAGCAATAGATTTGATTTATCTATTGCTTTTTTATTAACTATTTTCTCCTCTTCCTTCTGTAAGCGCTGGATGCTCTACTACTATTCTTATTTTTGTAATATATCTAATTGTTCTTACTAATTTACTATTTTTAATTTTTTGCCATAAGCTTGGTTTTACTTCAAATGTTGTTTCTTCCACATACTGTGTTGGTTGTTCTTCTACTTTAACCACTGTTTCTTGAACAGCTACTTTTTCTTCTACTACCACTTCTTCAATTGGTGTTGGTATTGATTTCAGAGCATCTGCTATTTCTATTCCAATATAACTTAAAGCTTTAGATCTATCTTCTATTCTTTCCATATCTATTTCTATATGTAAATTAGATTCTAAATTGTTAATTCTAGCATTTAACAATTTTACAGCATCTTGATAATTTTGTGTTGTTTGACTTTTAGCTTTTCCTATTATTGTTAATGTTTCTGTTATATCCTCAGAAAATTTTTCTTCTATTTTTTTTACAATTGATTTCCATTCTTTATCTTTATTTTCAACTGCAACTAATGAATCTCTTAATTCCCCAGCTGTTGCAATATTTAATTCTCTTTGTCTAATTAATTCTTCTATTTTTTTTGTATTTTCCTCAAATTGATTTGTTGCAAATTCAACTAACTCATAAGCTTGTTTATATACACTTGATGGAAAGTTTTTCTTTTTTGGATATTCTATTAAATATGTTTTTACTGATTCTATTAAATCTTTAAAGTATGTATCATCCTCTAATTGTACTATTTGTTTTTTACTTTTTGGATTAATCAGCTTCTCTATTTTATCTATATTTGATAATATTTTCTCCTCTGTGATAACCATTCTCACATTCACTATGCCAGATCTAGACATTGCAATGTACCTCCTTTATCTTACGCATGATAGCCTTTAGATGCTATTCATTTATAATTATACATTAATTAACAAAAAACTACAAGTAATTTCTTTTATTTTTTTATTAAATTTATATTACATTAATATTACAAGACTATTACATCTGGTACTATAATCTCTCTTTACTTATAATACCTATATTTATCTATATATAAATTTTAATATTTAAGACCTTTCATAGGTAAAACCTTCAAATTTAATAATCCCTAAAATTTATTTCATTCTTTGAAATGAAAATAATTCAATATTAGTTTTTATTTTACTCTTTCCCATTTTATACTTATATTATCTTTTAATAAAATGAAGAGTAAGAAACTTATTAAAATTCCCTACTCTTTTATTTTATATAGCCACTGTCTTTATTTCTTCAAATCTTTTAATTTTTCTTGTTGTAGTTTTTATTAATTCTACATCTGTAATTGTAATTTCTCTTACATATTTATATGCTGGCATTGTTTTATTTACTTTCTTAATTTCTTGCCATATAATTTCTTTCAATTTTTCTTCATCTAATGTGTTATAAATTTCTTGAACTACTTCTTTATCATATACTATTTTAGCACATATTTTGTAATCTCCATTTGATTCTTCTTTACCATAAACAAAGCTTTCACTAACACCTTCTATTTTATTAACTAAAGATTCAATTTCTTCTGGATAAATATTTTTTCCATTTTTAAGCACTATTACAAATTTCTTTCTTCCAGATATAAATATAAACCCATCTTTGTCAATTCTAGCTAAATCTCCTGTATGTAACCAACCATCTTCATCAATTGTTTCTTTTGTAGCTTCTTCATTATTATAATATCCAAGCATTATAAGTTCACCTTTTGCTAAAAGTTCACCTATTCCTTCCTCATTTGGATTATCTATTTTAACTTCTACATTAGGAAATGCTTTTCCAATCGATCCAAGCCTTCTATATTTATCATCTTCTGCAGCAATTACTGGTGAACTTTCTGTTAATCCATATCCTTGATACATGGTAAATCCAAGTTCATTAAACCCTTTTTCAGCAGCTGGGTCAAGTGCTGCTCCTCCTGCTACTAATAATCTTAGTTTACCTCCTAAATTATTATGAATTTCACTAAATATTTTTTTTCTAACATCAATTCCAAATTTCAATAAAAATTGACTTATTTTTATTGCTTTTTTTACAGTTTCTAATTTTCCTTTTTTCTCAATACTTTTCATTACTTTTTTATACATACTTTCAAAAAGTATAGGAACTGAAATCATTGCAGTAATTTCAAATTCTTTAATGTTATCTGCTATATGTTTTATTCCTTCACAAAATACAATTGCTCCCCCTCTTGATATTGGATACATAAATCCTACAGTACATTCAAAAGTATGATGTAGTGGTAAAAATGATAAAAATCTATCATTTTCATTAATTCCTATTGTTGATGTTATATCAAATAAATTAGAACATATATTTTTATGTGATAACATAACAGCTTTAGACATTGCAGTTGTTCCTGATGTAAATAGCATAATAGACATTTCTTCTGCATTAATTTCAGCATTTACAAATGTATCATCTCCATTACTTATTAATTCTTTTCCTTTATTAATTAATTCTCTTTCAGAAAGAATTCCATTTTCTTCTTGTAATAAATCCATAGATATAAAATGTTTAATATTTGTATTACCTTGTTCTTTTATTTTATTCATAATACCATTATATTTTTCTGAATACACAATAGCATCAACTTCTGAACGAATAATTAAATTTTCAATTTCATTATCTGGCAAAGCTCTGTCTAATGGAACTATTATTCCAACACCAGTTACAACTGATAGATAAACAATTCCCCATTCATATCTATTTTCAGATATAACAGCTATTCTTTTACCTTTTAATCCCATATTAATTAATGTTGTTCCAAATGCATTTATATCATCTCTAAATTCTTTATGAGTTATTTGGGCAAACTCACCTTCTTTTTCTGTTTTACTTATATATGCTGGTTTTTCTGCATATTTTTCTCCTGTTTTTTGTAACATTTCTTTCAAATTTTCATACTTTTTTGCTTTGTGTACTGGTTTTCTCATATTTATTTCCACCTTTACTTTTTTATTAATCCTTCTATTACTGTATTTTCAAATTCCTTATATAATTTCATTATTTCAATTTCTTTTTGATTCCTTATTTTATATACTAAACTCGAACAAATTAATCCATATATTTCAGAAGCAATTGCTTGAGGATTTCCTTTTTTTATTTGACCTATTTCAATTCCTTCTTTAACAATCTCCTCTATGTTACTAATATATTCAAATATATGTTTTTTGCATTTTTGATTTCTAGCTTCACTTCCCCAAAATTGACTAAGAAGTATGGTAATTAAATCTTCATACCTAACAACAATTTTTATTTGAATTAAAACAATTGCTTTTAATTTATCTATATAATTTGAATATTTTGAGGTTTTTATATCAATACTATTTTGCAATAATTTCATTCCTTCTTCTATCAAAAAATTAAAAATTTCTTCTTTACTTGAGAAATGATAATATAAAGTTCCTTTTGCGACACCTACTGTTGCTGTTATCTCCTCAATACTTGTGGCATCATATCCTTTTTCAGCAAATAATTTCATAGATGTCTCAAATATTTTTCTTTTTGTTTTATTCATTTTTTTAGCACCCTTTCAAGTTCTAATAATTCTTACTTATTATATCTTTAATTATAATATTTTGCAATAGATTTTATATTTTTCGAACAACTAGTACAACAATAGTAAAACCACTTAATTTCAAAATTAAATGGTTTTACAAAAATTTCTATCTATATGTTATAATTATATATTATTTAACTAGTTTTTTTTAAATATAGTTGATTCTGATTTTCTAAAATTTTAGCTATATTTAAGCCTTGTATCCTAATCATCTCTTTTAACTCTTTTCTCATACTTAGTTGTTCTGCTTTCATACTATTTTGTTCTGTTTTAATACTACTTTGTTCTTCTTTCATAGCTATTTGCTCTGCTCTTATAGCACTTTGCTCTTCCTTCATAACAATTTGTTCCGCTCTCATAGCACTTTGCTCTTCCTTCATAACAATTTGTTCTGCTCTCATTATACTTTGATTTTCTTTTAGAATTATAATATCAGATTGAATATCTAAAAGAATCCTCATAATTTTTTCTTCCACTGCACCACCTCCTCTTTTCCTATTTTACCATTTAGTAAATATTTATTCAATTGTTTTTTTGAAATTTTACGAAAAAATTCGATTTAATTTAATTTTTAAATTTTGAATTAATTAAAATTTAGATAATAATTTGTTTAAAATAACATATGACAAAAATTTTCTATATTTTACCATATTTTTGGATTTAATACAATAATTTTTTCTGTTTTTTGTCAGATATTCTTTACTTTTTTTATTAAGTAATATAAAATAACTTTAAATTGGATATACTAAGAAAAAATTTGGAGGAAACAAATGAAAAAAAATGAATTAAGTTATAAAGATTTAAAAATGACATGTAATCCTGACCTATTTAAATTTGAAACAACAGAAGAATTAGAAGGAATTCGAGAAGGTATTGGACAAGATAGAGGAATTAAAGCTTTGGACTTTGGTTTACAAATGGATATGAAAGGATATAATATTTACTTAGAAGGACCAAGTGGTGTTGGTAAAACTATGTATACTAAGAATTTCTTAGATAAAATAGCTGGTAAAAAGAAAGTTCCTTCTGATTGGTGTTATATTTATAATTTTGATAATCCAAATGAACCTGTTGCTGCTGAATTACCAGCAGGTCAAGGAAAAGAATTCAAAGCTTCTATGGATGGGTTTATTAAAGAAATTAAAAAAGATATCAAAAAAACATTTAAAAATGATGATTTTGAAAAAGAAAAAGCATTAATAAAACAAGAATTTGAAACAAAACGTTCTACTTTACTAGATAAATTAAATGATGATGCTTCAAAATATAGTTTTCAAGTAAAAGCTGCACAAAATGGAATTTATATGATGCCTGTTGTTAATGGAAAAGCAATTGAAGAAGATGAATTCGAAAAATTAGACCCTACTTTAAAACAGCAATATGAAGAAAAATCTGCATTTGTTCAAGAACAAATAATGAATGCTATTGGTCAAATTAAGGAAATTGAACGTCAAGCTGATAGTAGAGTTTCGGAATGGCAATCAAATATCGCCTTACTTACTATAAATGTTCATATTAATTATTTGAAATCTCAATATAAAAGAAATAAGAAATTAACTAAATTTTTCAATGATGTAAGACAAGATGTACTTACTAATATTTCTAATTTTCTTGAAGAAGATATAAAGGAAAATACACAATCACCACAAAATCCAGTAAATAAGAAACCAGATCCATCTTTGAATTATCGTGTAAATCTATTCATAGATAATTCACACCATGAAGGTGCTCCTGTCATAATGGATTCTAATTACTCTTATCATAATATTTTTGGATATTTAGAATATGAAAACTATTATGGTTCATTAAAAACTGACCATACTATGCTAAAACCTGGATTATTACAACATGCAAATGGTGGATATATTGTATTTCAGGCAAAAGACTTACTAACTAATAACAATTGTTATGAAGCTCTAAAAAAAGCTTTAAGAATTAAACAATTAGGTATCGAAAACCCTGTTGATCAACGTTCTTCTATGGTTTTAGTTTCCCTGAAACCTGAGCCAATTCCTTTAAATTTAAAAGTAATTTTAATAGGAAATGCACAAATTTACCAAACTCTTTTAGCTATGGATTTTGATTTTAGAAAATTATTTAAAATAAAAGTAGAATTTGAAGATGATGCTATCATCAATAGTGAAAATGTTAATAAATTAGCACAAATCATACATGGTTTTTGTGAAAATGAAGGTCTTCCTCATTTGGATAAAGAAGCTATGGCCAGATTAGTTGAATATGGTTCTAAATTGGCTGGAAAACATAATAAAGTTTCTACTAGATTTGATAATCTTATGCAAATTACTGCAGAAGCTGCTACCTGGGCAAAGATTTCTAGAAGTAAATTAGTTACATCAAAATTTATTGATAAAGCTTTATCTGAAAGAATTGAAAGAATTAAAAAATATGATACAAAATACTTAGAAATGATTAAAGAAAATTCTCTTTTAATTAATACTTCTGGATTTGAAATAGGGCAATTAAATGGTTTAACTGTTATGACAATTGGTGATTATACTTTTGGAAAACCTGCAAAAATCACAACCAACACATATGTTGGAAAAAATGGTGTTGTAAATATTGAAAGAGAAATAGAAACCTCTGGACCATCACATTCAAAAGGTGTATTAATCTTAACTGGTTATTTAGGTGAAATGTTTGCACAAGATATACCTTTATGTTTAACTGCAAGTATTTGTTTTGAACAACTATATAATGGAGTTGATGGTGATAGTGCATCTAGTACTGAATTATATGCTTTATTATCAAGCCTTTCAGGAATACCAATTAACCAATCAATTGCTGTTACTGGTTCTGTTAATCAAAAAGGTCAAATACAACCAATTGGAGGAGTTAATGAAAAAATTGAAGGATTTTTCCAAATATGTAAAATGAGAGGATTAGATAGTTCTCATGGAGTTATGATTCCTATTCAAAATGTTGATAACCTTCAGTTATCTGATGAAGTTATAGAAGCTGTGAAAAATAAAAAGTTCCATGTTTACTCAATTTCTACAATTGAAGAAGGAATTGAAGTATTAACTGGTGTTCCAGCTGGTAAAAAAGACAAAACTGGAAATTTCCCTGCTGGTACTGTTAATTATTTAGTATATGAAAAATTAAAAAAATATGCAAAAATAAAATAGAAAAAAATATAGAAAAAAACAGAAAATAGGATTCCTAAATAAGGTATCCTATTTTAAAATATATTCTCTAAACTCATACTATATTTATCTTCAATATGTTTTAATAGAAATATACATTTATCTATTTCATTAATTGCTTCTACATATTGTTTCATCTCTACAAAACTTGTAAAAGATACCAAATAAATTTCTACTTTTTCTAATTCATCATGTTCTATATAATATGCTAATCTTTTATATCTTCTTTTCCAAATTGTATTAATATTATCAACTTCTTTTTCTATATTTTCAATATCAACTTCTTTTTCTTCTTCCATTTTTTTTAATTCTTCTTTTAAATATGATAACTTTTCATTCATTTCTTTTTCCATTTCTTTTGTATAGTTTTGTGTAACATAATTGCCTATTAAAATAATTCCTACAATACAAATACAAATTATAATTTCTTTTACCATTTCGCCTCCTATATTATCAAATTAACAATAGCTATTAAATACTTATTTCCCCTCTTTTTTTTGGCAAAACATTTGTCCTTTTCCATCAAATGTCACAATCAATGCCTCTTCTGGTTTCATTTTAAATTTAGCAACTTCTTTTTTAAGCCATGTATAATCTCTCCCTATTGCTTTTAGATTATTCATCATGATTTTACCATCAACAACTAAATCATATTCTATACCTTCATAATCAGGAATTATTCCAAAATCTTCTGGTACAGTCCCTCTTTTTTCCGGTTTTTGTATTACTGTTATCTCTCCACTAGTTTCAAGTATTGCATATTCTACATCTCCCAAACTACTAACACTATTACTTCTTAATTTTTCTTGTAATTCATTAATTGTAAATCTCTCTTTTATTAATGCCTTTTCATCAATTTTCCCTCGATAAACCAAAATTCTAGGCTTTCCACATATTATTTCCCTTGCTCTTATACTTTTCAAATTTAATGTTGATATGACTAAATGCATTAATAGTAAACCTAAAATTGGTACAATTCCATTTACTATTGGATTTCCAACCTCTGACATGGGAATTGTTGCAACATCTGCTATCATAATAGATATTACTAATTCAAATGGTTGTAACTGTCCAATTTCTCTTTTTCCCATTACTCGCATTATAACCAAAACTATAATATATAAAATAATTGACCTAAAAAATGTTATTATCAAAAAAACACCATCCTAACTTATTTTGATTTATTTTTTACAATTATTATGTTTTTTATACCTTTTTTTGAATAACTATTTATTTTTTGTAAATACTAATTTTAGAACCTTTGAATTTTCACATTATAAATCTAAAAAACTAAGGAGGTCAAAAACTTATGTCAGAAGCTCGAAGTAATAGTGCAAGCACTGGAACATCTACTGCATGGCAAATAATTGGTAGATTAGTTGCCTCAGCAGTAGTCCTTGCAATCACTGCATTTTTTACACCTGGATTTACAATTAATAGTATTTGGACATTGGCAATTGCTGCTATTGTTCTTGCAGTAATAGATTATCTAATAGTCAAATTTACTGGTTTACATTCAAGTTCTTTTGGTAAAGGATTTGTTGGATTTGCATTAGCTGCAATCACTTTATATGTAACTCAATTTTTTGTGGCTGGATATTCAATTTCTTGGATGGCTGCTATAATTGGTGCATTAATCTATGGTGTTATTGATTACTTTATACCTGGTGATCAATAAAATAAGAAAAAGAATATCTTTAAATTAGATGTTCTTTTTCTTATTTTTTCATTCTTTTATTTTTTAATCTTTTTTATATTTCTAATATTTATTTACTATCTCATTTTGATTTTTATAAACACTATTTTTTTCAACTATACCTCTAACAGAAGATAAAGGATAAATATTCGAATTCTTACCAATTATAGTACCTGGATTTAATACACTTCCACAACCAATTTCTACTTCATCTGCAATTATTGCACCAAACTTTTTAAGTCCTGTTTCTATTGTTTTATCTTCATCTTTTATAACAATTAATTTTTTATCTGACTTTACATTAGAAGTAATTGAACTAGCTCCCATATGTGCTTTATATCCAAGTATTGAATCTCCCACATAATTATAATGTGGTACTTGCACTTTATCAAATAATATTACATTTTTAAGTTCTGTAGAATTCCCAACAACTGCTCCTTTTCCTACAATTACATTTCCTCTTATAAACGCAGAATGCCTTATCTCTGCATTTTCTTCAATAATACATGGACCTTTAATATATGCAGTTGGCATAATTATAGCAGTTTTAGAAATCCATATGTTATCTTCTTTTTTTTCATATTTTTTAGGATCCAATGTATTACCTAAATCTATAATAAATTTATTTATTTTCGGCAAAACTTCCCATGGATATTTAACTTCATTAAATATATCTTTAGTAATTGTATATTCTAAATTAAATAAACTTTCTATATCATATTTTCCCATTCACAATTTCTCCCTTTTATTTAGATTGCCTTTCTATATATTTTTCATATAGTTCTTTTGCAGTTCTTGGACTATCTTCTCCATCTTTATTTTTAACTGGTGCAAAATCTTCTTCTCTTTTTCCCCTTAAAATTGCTATATCATCAAACAATTCAAAAGCATCAAAAATAAAAGATTCGAATTTATATGAATTAGGGGTTTCTGGAAATATTTCTTTTAAATTTTCATCTATATATGAATTTTTCTTGAAAGCACTATGATAAATTAATGTTTCTTTACTTATCTTTTCTATTGCATCAATTGTAAATAAATTACACATAATATGTGATTCTGCATATTTAAGCTCACCTTCTAAATTGACTTCTTTAGCCATTTTTTCTGGTAATTCTGTATATTCTATTACTTTTGGATGACCATTCATTTTTCCAAAAACACCAACTCGTTCAAATGCATTTGCTTTTTCTACAGTTTTTGAAGCTATTTGTAAACCTAATTTTTCAGTCATTCCGATTAATACGGTATCTGCCATTTTTAGTAATACATTATCAATTGCACCTATAAATATCCATTTGATTCCTTTTTCTTTCATATCAGCTAAACATCCACTAGCTCTTAAAGAAGAATATGTACCACCATTTCCATCTGAAGCTTCTTTTATCTTCATGTCTTTGCTCATTAAAAGTTTACCATCTACATTTATTAATGGTAATTCACTTTGAGTAAATATAGTTATATGTTCTTTACTATATCCAAAATAATTATGCTTTTCCAAAAAATTAACAGTTTCTTCATTATTTTCTTTACTAGTCATCACATACCATGGAATTATTGTATCATATTTCTGATTTGCCTCTTTTAAATTTTCTATCAATATTTCAAATAAATACTTACCTTTTCCATACACATCTAGTTTAAACGTACCTTTTGGTCCTAAATGCCCAAGTCTTGTTCCTTGACCTCCTGCCATTGTAACTACTGCATATTTTCCATTTCTAATAATGTTTTCTCCGAATCATTTCAAATTCTTCTTTTTCATCTTTAGTTAGTTTTCCTTTATCCAAATATTTGATTTCTTCTATTTTATTTTCTTTTATTTCAATTTCTTTTTTTGTATTATCATATAACTCCATTATTTGTGTAAAATCTATTGAAAGTAACTGTTCTACTAGTTCCTCTTTTTGTTTTCCTTCTAATTGATTTAAAAAATCTATAATGTGTTCTTGATTATACATTTTTAGTACATTTATTATATCTTGAGTTTTATCCATATTCGCTTCACCCTTTCAGTCTACTAACTTTTAGTATATTATATGATTTTTTTCTAAGTAGTGCTATTTTACCATATAGCCTCCCTTTTTTCAAGTTTTTTGGAAAACTTGTCATATTCTAAATAATTATTCAATATATATTAACTAAAGTAAATTAGTACAAACATTTTCTTGTGAAATGGGGCATAATAAATAAAAATATTTTTTTCTGATAAGCCCTATTGTTTAAACTTTGAAGGAGGTATATAAAGATGGAGAATACAAGATTGTATCAAGACATCTCAAAAAGAACAGATGGTGATATTTATATAGGAGTGGTAGGGCCTGTTAGAACTGGTAAATCTACTTTTATAAAAAAATTTATGGATTTATTAGTAATTCCTAATATTGACAATGAATACAAAAAAGAACGTGCAAAAGATGAACTTCCACAAAGTGCTAGTGGAAAAACAATTATGACAACAGAGCCAAAATTTATTCCAAATGAAGCTATTGAAATAAAGTTAGAAAATAATTTAAAATTTAAAACTAGATTAGTTGATTGTGTTGGTTATTTAGTCGATAATGCTATTCGGTCATATGGAAGGTGACATGCCAAGAATGGTGAAAACACCTTGGTCAGATGATGAAATTCCTTTTGAAATGGCTGCTGAAATTGGAACTAAAAAAGTAATTGATGAACATTCTACTATTGGTATGTTAATTACAACAGATGGAAGTATTACTGATATTCCAAGAGAAGACTATATTAGGGCTGAAGAAAGAGTTGTAAATGAACTTCAAAGCTTAAACAAGCCATTTATTATCATTTTAAATTCTAGTGAGCCTAATTCAAGTTTTACTAAGGAATTATCTGCTAAATTAAGTGTTAAATACAAGGCTACTGTAATTCCTACTAATTGTGAACAATTATCAATAGATGATATTAGTGATATGTTTTCTAAAATGCTTTATGAATTTCCTGTAAACCAAGTTCGTATTAAATTTCCTAGATGGATTGATGGTCTTAGCATGGAACACTCTTTAAAATCTGAATTATATAAAGAAATTAAAGAGGCTTTTTTAAATGTTAATGTACTAAGAGATATTTCAACATGTGCAGAAACTATTCAGCAAACTCAAATAATTTCTAGAACTACTATTACTGATATTGAGTTAGGGTCTGGAAATGTTAATATAGAAATTAATATGAAAGAAGAATTATTTTATCAAGTGCTTTCAGAAATCACAGGTGTTCCAGTTTCCAATGAAGGTGACTTGTTTAGTATTATATCAAAACTTTCTATTACTAAAAGAAAATATGATAAAATTTCATATGCTTTAGAAGAAGTTGAATCTAAAGGTTATGGTATTGTAACTCCATCAATTGATGATTTAGTATTAGAAGAACCTACTATGATTAAACAAGGCTCAAGATTTGGAGTCAGATTAAAAGCAAATGCCCCATCTATCCATTTAATTAAAACTAATGTAGAAACTGAAGTCTCTCCAATTGTTGGCTCTGAAAAGCAATCTGAAGAGTTAGTTAATTATTTACTATCTGAATTCGAAAGTAGTCCTAAAGATATTTGGAAATCTAATATTTTTGGAAAAAGTTTACATGAACTTGTTAATGAAGGATTGCAAACTAAACTTGCTAAAATGCCAGAAGATGCTCAAGGTAAACTTCAAGAAACTTTAGAACGTATTGTCAATGAAGGTAGTGGTGGATTAATTTGTATTATATTATAAAAATCTAACAAACATTTTCTCTATTTTCATAGTTAAAACAAAAAATACTTATTATAAAAAAATAAGTATTTTTTGTTTTAATCTATTTATCTATCTATACATGCTTCCTCTGTGTCATTTGTATAATTTTCTTCTTTACTTTTTAATTCTCCATTTTCATTATACATATCACTTCTTTTTTTCAAATCTAATTTAACAACTTCTTCTAATTGAATATTAAAAGTATCACATATACATGAAAGATACCACAAACTATCCCCAAGTCTTTCTTTTATTTTATCAGATTTTAGTACTGTACTATCTACAACATGTTCCTTTATTTTTTTTGAAATATCTCCACACTCACCACTAATACCTGTACAAGAAATCCATATTCTTTTTTGCTTATCATCTACTAAGTCTGATTTCAAAGTAGCCTCTGCCATTTCTTGATATCCTTTAAAATCTAATTTTTCTTTTTCAACTTCTAATTCCATTTTTAAATATCTATTATATGTTTTTTGTATGTTAGATTTTGCTATATCACTTAAATTATATCCTATCTCTTTACCAAGTGTAGCAATATACCATAAAACATTACCACATTCTTCTTTTAAATGATTAATGTCTATATCCTGTTCATGGTAATTTCCTTTTAATTCAGGTCTTCTAATTATTTTTGCTACTTCACTACATTCTTCATGAAGGCCCAATGATAAATTACAAAGTCTAACAAAATCATCATTCCTTAAACAAGGAATTAATGTTTCTGCTGACTTTTCACTATATTCTAAAAGTGTCATATTACCTCCTAATTAATCATAATTTTCTTTCTATTTTATCTTTTTTAATAATGTATCTTCTAATGAAATATCAAATAAATTACAAACACATGTAATCTCATAAAGTAAATCTGAAATATTACTTTGCATAATATCTATTTCATTTATCTTTTTTTCTTTTTCTAAATCTTCATTATATAATATATTTTTAAAATTCTTTGAGATTTTTCCTGATTCTTCAATTAAATTCAAGCTATATAATATTGCTTTTTCAAAATTTGTTTTTTCTGAACTACTTTCTAATTCTAAAACTTTATTTTGGTATTCTTTAACATCCATCATTTATTTCCTCCTAAATATTATATGTAAATTATATATAAGTTTTTTTCTTGTGTCAAGTTTACAATAACTCTCAAAATACAAAAATCTGATTCATTTATGATAATGTCTTAATAAATCACTTGAGAAAATGTCTCAAAAAAAATAAAAATATGGATACTTCCAATTAATTATTGTAAAATAGTAAGGTT
>JGI994J12354_10002661_pt1 | contig 17159 bp, 12 predicted proteins | sample IntmicLarv3ML3BL_FD_12354 | JGI IMG/M metagenome (IMG submission 12354) | reverse complement strand
GATAATCCTCATCCAACTAGAGCTGAAGTGACAGATGTTTATTACGCTACAGAACTTGGTGCTGATGCTACAATGCTAAGTGGTGAATCAGCTAATGGTGATTTTCCATTTATCGCTGTTGAAACAATGGCAACGATTAATAAACGAGCAGAAGTTGAATTTTATGGAAAATTATATTATGAAAAACAATTAGAAATTGCAAAAAAAACTACAAGTGGTAAACGAGCGGAAATAGCAAACCAATTGGCAGTTACATCAAAAGATGGAGTATATGAATATGCTATTGTAGCTTCAAGAACAGGTGAATTGTTAAAAACTATTTCAAAATTCAGACCAAATGTTACTATTTTAGGAGTAAGTGCTGATCAAAAACTTTGAACCGCATTTGGTATATGGCATTCAATTTTCATGAATAAAGTTGATAATTTTGATAAATTTCTAACATCTGAAAGTGAAATTAATAAAATTGCTAAATCATGAGGAGCAAAAACTGGAGATAGAGTTTTGTTTGTTAGAAATGAAAATATAAAAGAAATTAAAATATCTTAACATTAAAAATATAAAAACTAAATATTTATACAATCAAAGCAAGATAATTCTCTTGTTTTTTATTATTTTGAAGATATAATTTAAATTTTCACATAAACAATTAAAATATTTTTGTTTGTTATTGATAGTATATAAAATATTTATTCTAAAATTTTATTGATTTTTTTCTTGTTTGATGTACAATTACAAGGTTAAAATATTTTAAAAAAAAGGAAATAGAGATATGAAAATAACATTATTAAATGGACAAATAAAAAGTTATGATTTACCAATGTCTGTTTTAGATATTGCGGCAGATATTGCTGTCAGTATGAAAAAAAAATGTTTAGGCGCAATTATTAATAATGAAAAAATTATGCCAAATGGAACAATTATAGATAAAGATTGTAAATTAGAATTGATAACAGAACGTCATGCATTATATAAATCAATTATTAATTACACTGCTAAAATCATTGTTTCAGCAGCTTTAAAAAAAGTTTTTCCTGATGGAGAAATTATAAGCTATAATGATAATTTAAATGATTTTGAATTCAGTTCTTATTTTGACAGATCTGAAGGAATGAAATTCGAAGATTTAAAAAAAATTGAAGCAACTGCTAATGAATTTATAAAAGAGGGAACTATTTTTGAATATATTGTTAGTGATAAAAAAACATATAAAGAAATTTTAAAGCTTGCAAAAATTAAGGTTGATAATAAAATTTATAATAAACTATTAGAAATAAAAGAACAATATATAAAATATCCTATTGTTTCATTTAATGAAAATATTTTTTTATCAGAATATAGTTTATTGCCCAGTTCTAGCAATTTATATAGTATAGAATTAACACAACTTACTGGAGTTTACTTGGATGGTGATAAAAAAAACCAAATGGTTTATAAAATTCATGGATTGGCTGAAACTTCAGAGCAAAGAATGCAAAAATTAAAAGCAGATATTGAGGAAATGAAATTAACTGACCATAAGTATATCGCAAAAAATCTAGAAATTTATCATTTAGATCCTTTGATTGGATCAGGTCTACCAATTTGATTACCTAATGGCACCGTTTTAAAACAAGAAATAAAAAAATATTTAATGCAAAAAGAATTTGAATATGATTTTATCCAAATAGAAACGCCCGTCATTGGAACTACAGAACTTTATAAGGTATCTGGTCACTGAGAACATTATCGAGGTGATATGTTTGCACCAATGAAATCACCAAAAGAAGATATGGTATTAAAACCAATGAGTTGTCCGCATCATATATCTGTTTATAATTATAAAAAACGTAGTTATAAAGATTTACCTTTAAGATTTGCGGAACATACAATATTACACCGTTATGAATCTTCAGGTAGTTTGACAGGACTTGAGAGAGTAAGAGCTATGGAGTTAACAGACTCACATATTTTTGCAAGACAAGACCAAGTTAAAGATGAATTTATAAGATGTTTTAATTTAATTCAGGAAGTTTTAAATGTATTTAATGTTAAAATTAGTTATTTATCATTATCTTTAAGAGATGTTGATAATAAAGAAAAATATTTTGATGATGATTTAATGTGAAATCAGGCTGAAGCTGAACTTGAAGCTGTTTTAAAAGAATTAAATTTAAATTATAAAAAAGTGATAGGTGAAGCAGCATTTTATGGACCAAAATTAGATATTCAAGCAACAACAGCAATAGGACACGAAATTACAATATCAACAATTCAATTAGATTTTTTATTACCGCAAAAATTTAATTTATCATATATTGATGCAGATTCCACTAAAAAAAGACCTGTTATGATCCACAGAGGTTTGATCGGAACTTATGAAAGATTTATTGCTGTTTTATTAGAACAAACAAAAGGAATTTTACCATTGTGATGTGTACCAAAGCAAGTTGAAATAATACCAATTAATTTTGAAGAAAACATTGAATATGCAAAAAAAATTAGAGAAGAATTAAAAAAACACTTAATTAGGTCAGAAATAAATATTAAAGATGAACGTTTAAGTTATAAAATTCGAGAATCACAAATTAATAAAACACCATTCCAAGTAGTTTTGGGAAATAAAGAACAAACAGAAGAAAAAATAACATATAGAAAATATGGAAGCGAAGAACAAATTGTCATAAAACTTACAGAGTTTATAAATATGTTAAAAAAGCAAATAGATTCTAAAGAATTTAACTATTAAAGAGGGTTACTTTATATGAAAAAAAAAGAAATAAATAATATTGAATCAGAAATTGAATCACTCAAAAAAGAAGATTATCAAGTTTTAAATCAACAAAATGGATTTATGGTTGATGGTCTACTAGGTGGTTTTAGGATGTCAATTCATAAAATGACATATACTTTTATAAAACAAATACTTTTAGGAATTTTAAGTGGTATTATTATCGGTTTTGGGTATACAGCTTGTCTTGTAGCGATAAACGCTTTACCTAGTGGTAGTGGCTTTGCAAGTATTATGATTGGAATATTTTTCCCAGGATGTATTATTTTGATAACATATTTGGGAGGAGGATTGTATACATCACATGTGGTAGCAACAATTCCGATGATGAAAAAAACAATTAAAGTAAAAAACTATATAAAAGGAATTTTTGGAGTTTTACTTGGCAATTATTTAGGAACATTAATTTTTGTCTTAATTTTTTCATTAGCTGGTGGATTAACTATGACAATTGGAGAAAGATCAATTCTTATTGAAGCTTATAATTTAGGAGTTCATAAATTATATAATGTTGGTGAACAAATTCTACATGGCAATTTTATAACTTCTTCAGCTGTTTTAATAAGTTTCTTAGCCTCTTTTGCTTCTGGAATATTGTGTAATTTTATGGTGTCTGCAACTTTGCCATTGACAAATTCATCAAAACATCCAGTTGTGGCTCTGTTAGTAATTATATTCCCAATATTATTCTTTGCAATGAGTGGTTTTCAACACGGTCCAGCAAATAGTTACTTTTTATGAACAATGATTATTGTTCAAATATTTCAAGACATAGTTTTTAGCGCAGACACAACAGCGTTCGCTGAAAGTATTCGCGGAATTCTTATGTGAGAAACAATTCTTTTATTTATAACTATTTGTTTAATTCCATCATTATTAGGTAATTGAGTTTCAGGAGCAATTTTATTGCCAGGAATCCTTCATTTAATTAATAAAAAGTATACAGAAATTTTCTTCAAAAAAGCACGTCTTGTTTTCTTAGAAGAAGAGTTAATAGAATTAAAAAATAAAAGTAATCTTAAAAAAATAAATAAACAAAAAAAACAAAAAAAATAACCGTATAATTCCTTTGCTTGAAAAAATAAAATACAAGTATCTGCTTGTATTTTATTAAAAACTTTTAGATAAATGAAAAACTTATATGATAATTTGATAGAATATACGCAGTAATATTGATATTTTTATAGAGAGCAAGATAAGTAATGGCAAGAAAAAAATTTACATCTGATAAAATGTTTACATTTCAAAAATTTAAAGATGTTTTAAATACAATTGGAAGAGGCGTAAAAAAACATCCAGTTGTTTTTAGTATGTTAGTTTTTATAAATATAATTGATTCTATTTTATATTCTGCAACTATTATTACTGTTAAAGGTATTGTTAACGCTTTATTACTGGATGCTGGAACTGCTGACTTTTTATGATTAAGTTTAGATTGAGTAGGGTGAGCATGAGCTAGCGGAATTGTTATTTTTTTAATGACAATAACGGGTTTTTTTACTAATTTTTTAAGTATGTTATTTTCAAAGAAAGTAGAAATTAATTTAAGATTATATGCATTAAACCATTTAGTAGATCTTGATATAAGTTATTATTCTAAAAATCAATTAGGATTAATAATGTCAAGAGTTGTTAATGATAGCCAATGATTTAGCGATGCATTTAATGAATTTTTTGCAAATTTCATTTATATAATTATTACATCAATTGTAACTATTATGATTGTTTTTGGTATTGATATATTAATCGGTTATATTTCATTAGCTGCAATGATCATACTATTGACTGTTATATGAATTGTATTTGTATTTTTTAGAAGGGCGTTATTAGTTGCTGTTGATACAAGGCAAGAAATTGATGCAGATATTATTGATAGATTAATAAATATACGATTAATTAAAGCATCTGGAACAGAGAATCATGAAACAGATAGAAATAAAGTCCTTCATAATAAGTATGACTCAAAACAGCAGAAAGTAATTAGATTTCAATCGTTTTTATTGCTTTTTAATAACATCACAGCATTTGCTTTTCCGAGCTTTATGTTAATTATAACAATCTTTTTATATCGAACTACTTTAGAACCTGCTGCACTCTCTGCTTTATCAATCTCTGTTTTAGCGGCAGCAACTAATTTAATTCCAAATTTATTACTTTTAACTCATGCTTTAAGAGGAATGGCGAGAATGGCAAATTGTGTAATGCGATTAAATTTAATTTATAATGCAAAATCTTTAATAGAACTTCCTGTTGATGAAAAAGAATTATTATCAATAGATACTATTAATTTTAAAAATGTTAGTTTTAGCTATCCAGAATCTCCACAGAACAAAATTCTACCAACAATAAATCTTCAATTAGAAAAAGGTAAAAGTTATGCTTTTGTTGGTGAGACAGGTGTTGGAAAATCTACAATTGCAAAACTACTTTTAAGATTTTATGATACTTCAGAAGGAGAGGTTTTAATAAACAACATTAATATAAAACAACTAAATTTAACAAAATATTTATTAATGGTTGGGTATGTAGAACAAGACCCACAAATTCTTTTTGGAACAATTAAAGAAAACTTAACATATGGTATTAAAAATTATACTGAAGATGAAATTATTATTGCTGCAAAAAAAGCTAAGTTACATGATTTTGTTTTAGGTTTATCAGAAGGATATGACACTATTCTTGGAGAAAGAGGTTTTATTTTATCTGGTGGACAAAAGCAAAGATTAATTATTGCTAAATTATTTTTAAAAAACCCTCAGTTATTGATTTTAGATGAAGCAACAAGCGCTTTAGATAATATCGTTGAAAAAGAAATTCAAAATGAATTAAATTTATTGATGAAAAATAGAACAACTGTTGTAATAGCGCACAGATTAAGTACTATTAAAAATGTTGATAAAATTATTGTTCTTGATAAGTTAAAAGGAATTTCACAAACCGGAACTTTTGATGAATTAAAAAACCGCCCAGGTGTATTTAAAAAATTATATGAATATGGCCTTCTAACATAATTTATATTAAATTAAATATACTCACAAAAAAAACGAATTTTAAATTCGTTTTTTTTGTGAGACCAATTATTTATAAATAATTGTTCCAGACAAACCTTTAATAACTTTTTCAGATTTTTTTAATGAACCAATAATTGATTCTTTTCCGCCATTATTTATAAATGAAACGGCTGCTTGTATTTTTGGTAACATGCTACCTTCACCAAACTGATTATCATTGATATATTCTCTGATTTCTGCAGAATTAATTTTATCTAATGCCATTTGATTTGTTTTTCCATAATTTATCATAACTTTATCAACAGCGGTTAATATAATTAGCTTATCTGCGTTAATAATTTCTGCGATTTTTGCAGCAGCAAAATCTTTATCAATAACTGCAGCAACTCCATAATAATTATTATTTTCTTGATAAACAGGAATTCCTCCACCTCCAGCAGCAATAACGGTTACATTTTCTTTCATTAATAACGAGATGATATTTTTTTCAACAATGTCAGTTGGCTTTGGAGAGGCGATAACTCTTCGTCATCCGCGTCCTGAATCATCTTTCATTTGTCATTGTTTTTCATTTATCAACTTATCTGCTTCTACTTTTGAATAAAACATTCCAATAGGCTTAGTTGGGTTTTTAAAGGCTTGATCATTTTTATCAACGATAGTTTGAGTAATGATTGTTGATACATCATTATTTAATTTTCTATTTTTCAATTCATTTATAATTGCATTTTGCAAATGATAACCGATATATCCTTGACTCATACTTCCACATTCTGGAAAATCAACAATTGGAGAATTTATATCATTTGCATTTGCAATACTGAATGCTTGATTTATCATTCCGACTTGTGGTCCATTACCGTGCACTACAATTAAATTATGTTTTGCCTCAATAATGTCAACTAAATTTTTAGCTGTAATTTTTACAATTTCTTTTTGTTCTTCTGGATTATTTCCAAGGGCATTTCCGCCAACGGCGACAACTATTTTTGCCATAGTATTATAGTATTATTGTTTATGCCTAAAATATAGTTGAAGAAGGCATAAATGAACCAACTACTAATAGAACTACTGCGGCTGTAGTTAATATTAATATAGGTTTTCACATTCCTTTCATAAATGTTCCATAATCCATTTTTGCAAGACCTAAAGCACCCATAACTATTCCAGAAGTTGGTGTAAATAGATTTAATAAACCGCTTGCAAAACTGAATGCAAGAATTGACCCACTTCCGACCCCAGCAGTTACAGCAATTGGTCCCCAAATAGGAAATATTGCTGCTGCAAAACCACTAGTTGATGGTATTAAGAATGATAAAGGTAAAAATATTATAAATGATAATAAAATAAATCATGTGGCATGCATTCCATCCACTGCTTCTGATAAAGATGAAATAAGTAAAGTTTGAATTCCGGCTTCACTCATAATTATCCCAACACCCGCAGCAGTAGCAATTACTAAACACACACTTAACATATCTTTTGCACCATTGACTAATGAATTTACATAATTTTCTTCTCCATTTCATCAAATAATTGCAACTATTAATGAACTTACAAAGAAGAAAACTGATACTTCTAGTAAATATCCTTGACCAAAACCTGGTATTAATGTTGTTAGGTAAGGAATATTTATGTTAACTCAATCACCAGCTTGTCCAAGTGGTCCATCTCAACTTCCAGTAGTTATTAAATCTCAGGGTATTAAATAAATAACCATAATAACAAATGTTAATAAAAATATAGTTAGAGTTGCGACTCTCTTTTTATTAAAGGGAATTTCTTCAACTTTTTCTCCTAAAAAAAATGTTTTATCTCCTTCAAGAGTTGCAAAAGTATATGATTTTTGTGGATTTTTTTTAACTCTTGTTGCATAAATTGTTACAAAAGTAATTGCTATTGTGGTGATAACAACTCATGAAATTCATCTTCAAGCCATTCCATCACCACTACCAATTAAGGCATTGCCCGCAGAATTAGTACCTGCAGCGTCACTTGCAACCGCAACAACGAATGGATTTATAGTTGACGCAAGAACCCCAGCTCCAGCTCCAACTAAAACTACCATTAAACCTGTAAGTTTATCATATCCCATTGACAAAATTAAAGGAATTAAAATTAGATAAAATCCTAATGTCTCTTCTGCCATTCCATAAGTTGTTCCACCAAAACTAAAAAATAACATCAAGATTGGAATTAATGCAATTGATTTATTTCCTAATTTTTTAGAAATACTTTGTGTAAAAGCTTCAAGAGATTTGGTTTCTAATACGATATATATAAATGCTCCCAGCACTAATATAAAAATTATTATTTCAGCTCTGTTTACAAAACCTTGTAGTATTCCAAGAAATGTATCAAGAATACCCATGGCTTTTATGTTTCCAACATAATTTTCATAATGACCTTCGACATGAACTCAAAGATTAGTCTCATCATCTAGGTATCAATACTCTTCAATTCATCTTGTATCTTCATATGAAACACCGCTTCAATATAATATTCAAGATAAAAGCACCATAAAAACTATGATAAAAAATAAAATCGTAAACGCTGTGGGCATTTTAAATTTCTTTTTTTCTTGTTTTGTTTCCATTTAAAATTTCCTCACTAATTATTTAATATAAATTATTTTCAGATAAATACATTTTGACTTTCCACGTATTTATAAAGTTTTTAATTTTTAAAGTCCAATCATCGCAACCATAATTGCTTTTATTGAATGTAACCTGTTTTCTGCTTCTTCAAATACTTTTGATTTTTTTGATTCAAAAACTTCATCAGTAACTTCCATTTCTTTTAAACCAAATTTTTCATAAATTTTTTGACCAATTTCTGTTTTTAAGTCATGGTATGAAGGTAAACAATGTAAGAAAATAGCATCTTTATGAGCATTTTTCATAACTTTACTTGTAACTTGATAGGGACTTAATAGCTTGACTCTTTCTGTTCAAACTGAATCAGGTTCGCCCATTGAAACTCAAATATCTGTATAAATTACATGCGCTTCTTTAGTTGCTTTTAATATGTCTTCTTCAAATTCAAGCTGTGCTCCTGTTCCACTTGCAACTTGTTTACATTTTTTAATTAAATCTTCTTCTGGTCATAAGTGTTTTGGCGCAGCAGCCACAAAATGCATTCCCATTTTTGCGCAAGCAACCATTAATGAATTTGCAACATTATTTCTTGCATCACCACAAAATACTAATTTAATTCCTTTAAGTGTTCCAAATTCTTCAATGACAGTCATTAAGTCTGCTATCATTTGAGTTGGATGAAACTTATCTGATAAACCATTAAATACAGGCACACCAGCATATTTATCTAATTCTAAAACATCTTCATGTTTAAAACATCTAAATTGGATCGCATCATACATTCGTCCTAAAACTCGAGCTGTATCTGCAATTGATTCTTTTATTCCCATTTGTGAGCCGTCGGCTCCAATGTAAGTTACATGTGCTCCCTGATCAAAAGCTGCAACTTCAAAAGCGCACCTAGTTCTAGTGCTAGTTTTTTGAAATAGAAGAGCGATATTTTTTCCTTTTAAAATCTTTTTTTCATTTCCAGCATATTTAGCTCTTTTTAAATCTCTTGATAAATCTAATAGATATTGAATTTCACGAGGTGAAAAATCTAATAACGTCATTAAACTTCTTCCTTTTAAATTTAACATAAATATTTTCTCCTTTTATTTTTTTCTAGATAGAGGCATTGACATACATCTAGGTCCGCCACGTCCTCTTGATAGTTCGCTACTTGGAATTAACAAAACTTCAACTCCAGCTTTTTTTAATAAATCTATTGTTACTCAATTTCTTTCATAAGCAATTACTTTTCCTGGAGCAATAGTTAATACATTTGTTCCATCGTTTCATTGCTCTCTTCCGGCAGCGATTGGATCTTCACCACCACATTTAATTAATGTAATTTTTTTACCAGTCAATTCCTCAAGAACTTCTATTAAACCTTTATTAATATCAATTGTTCCTTTAGATGTTATTTCATGTAAGCTAAAGGCATCAATATTGTCAAAAATTAATGGGTGTATTATAAATTTATCATAGTCAATGTTTGTAAAAACTGTGTCTAAATGCATAAAACTACGAGTTTTTGGCAAATCAATTGCGATTATTTTTTTAAATGAACTATTTTTAAATAGTTTTTTTGCCATTATTTTTGCAGCTTTCATTGTTGTTCTTTGCGAAATACCAACAATTAAAACTTCTTCATTTAATACTAATACATCTCCGCCTTCAATAAATTCTTCTTCTTCGCGACTGTATCAAAAATTCAGATCTTTTTCAAAATCCTTATGATTATGAAAAACAAAATTTGGAAATAATGTTTCTCTATTTCTTGTAGTACTTCACATTCTATTTAAAATAATTCCATTGCCAACAGAAGCGAATGGATCTCTTTGAAATAAGATATTTGGTAATGGATCTGAAATAAAAGGGTAATCGCTTTTATCTTCTGGGTCTAAATCTATTTTTTTTGTGCCACCAATCATCTCATTGACCATCTCTTGATTACTCATTTTACTTAAAAAATCTTTATAAATTTTTTTTCATTTTTCATCAATATTTGCTTCGCTAATGAATTGATCAACAAAACCTTCTTTTAAGTTTGGGTTTTGATCTAGTGTTTCTGCAACTAATTTTTCAATATATAAAACCTTAACTCCATTATTTGTTAAGTGCCTTGTGAAAGCATCATGCTCTTGCTGTGCCACTTTCATAAATGGAATATCATCAAAAAGTAATCTTTCTAATAAATCAGGTGTAAGATTTTCAACTTCTTTCCCGGGTCTATGAACTAGAACAATTTCTAATGGTTTTATTTCTGAATGAACATTAATTTTATTCATTATGAATTACTCCTTTCAATATCTAATTAAGAGTATTTAAATAAAATAAAAAAATACTCTAGAATTAGTGGTCTTGAAGAACAAAGATTAAATCATTAATTTTTGTTCTCTTATTGTATTATAATGATTTGTTATTCTAAATGCAATTTTTTTCATTTAGGACTATATTTTTTAAAAAAAATTTTAATATTACAATCTATTTCTACTTGCTATTTTCATATTAAATTTATTTATGATAGAAATAAAAACAAATATTAAATATATGATAATGTTATAATATCGCGAAAAGTTAAATATTCAAACAATGAAATATCATTTTAATTATTTTTAAATCACCAAAATATTTTATTTTTTAAGATTAACATTATTCAAATATTTATTAATAGAATAAAAAGCAATAAATTATATGAAGAAACTATTATCTATCAGATAATATTAAAAAAATAGTTTTTTTTGCAATTCACAGTTTATAATTAAGGTGCTAATATGTATTTTTATATTAATAAAATATATAATAAATTCATAAAGGAGAAAATAATAAAATGAGTCTATTTATAAAAGAAATTAATACCATTTTTGAAAAAATAAAACAAAAGCATAATTTAAAAGGTGATGTAATTGTAGAAAAGTCAAAAGATGAAAGTTATGGTGATTTTGCTACAAATTTTGCATTAATTAATGCAAAAGCAAATAATAAAAACTCAAAAGATTTAGCACAATTGATATTAACTGAATTGCAAAGTTATAAAATTTTTTCAAATGTTACAATTGCAAATCCAGGTTTTATTAATATTACTTTAAATAATGAAATATTAAAAGAAGTTATTTTCGCAATAATTGAAAAAAAGCATGATTATGGAAAATCAAAGTTTAAAAATTTAAAATATAATTTAGAGTTAGTTTCTGCAAATCCAACAGGTTATTTACATGTTGGTCATGCTAGAAATGGTGTTATTGGTGATTGTGTTGCAAGAATATTAAAATTTGCAGGGTATACTGTAGAAACTGAATATTATACTAATGATGCTGGAAATCAAATAAATATTGCAGCAAGTACATTATTTTATCATTATAAAAAATTATTAAATTTACAAGTTGAAAAACCAACAGAAATGTATGGTGGTGACATGTACATAGAAATTGCAAAAATGTTTATTGCAGAATATGATGATAAGTATGGATCTTACGGTATTGTTGATAACAAGATTTCAGATGTTACAACGCATGAAATCTTTAAACAAAAATCAATTTCTTTATTTATGAGCGAAATTAAAAAACAATTAATTAGTTTGGATGTTAATATTGATATTTATACAAGCGAAGCGGAAATGTATCATAATGATGAAATTAATAAAATGTTAGATATGTATAAAAAATCAAAAAAAACTTATGAATTAGATGGCGCCTTATGATTGAAAACAACAGAATTTGGCGATGACAAAGATAGAGTGTTAAAAAAATCTAATGGAGATTATACATACATCACACCAGATTTAGCTTGCCACAATATTCGTTTCAATAAAAGTAAAGCAGATAAATATGTTAACTTTTGAGGTGGAGATCACCATGGTTATATCACTAGAATGAATGCTGGACTGGCACTATTAGGCCACAAACTAGGAATTTTAGAAATTGATATGATTCAAATGGTGAGATTGATGAAAGATGGCCAAGAATTTAAAATGTCTAAAAGAAAAGGAACGGCTGTTTGATTAATAGATTTATTAGAAATGATTGGAAGAGATTCAATTAGATATATGCTTGCCTCAAAACCTCCATCAAGCCATATGGATTTTGATTTAGATATAATCGTTGAGAAAAATAGTACAAATCCTCTGTATTATGTCCAATATGCAACAGCAAGATGTAGTAAAATCATTAACAAAGCTAAAAAAGAAAAATTATTTATTCAAACTTCAAATTTTGATTTATTAACCAATAACAAAGAAAAGCAATTAATAATTTTAATGGACTCATTCAATAAAACAATAGAATATTCTGCAACTTCAAGACTTCCAAGTGTAGTTTGTGATTTTATTCAAAATCTAGCTAAGAAGTTCCATTCCTATTATGCAGATACAAAAATTTTTGATGAAAATAATAAAATATTAACAGAACAAAGAGTACAATTAGCAGCTGCGGTTTATCAGGTATTAACAAATGCTTTTGGTTTAATTGGTATAAATATAGTTGATGAAATGTAATAACATCAACTTTTATTTTATACATCATTAATTGATAAAAAGATGATTAAAATAAACAACGAATGCATTAACCTGTAGTATATTTATAGAAAATAGAATATTTTATGCAAACTAATATAAGTTTACATTAATGAATTTTCAAGTTAAACCAACCAAAGAAAGCAATACGTGAAATACTTTTTGAACATACGACAATTTATTAAGTAATACGTTACTTAAATGCAGTTTTTAGTATTGTTAATTTTAATAATAGAAATGGTATTATTAGAATTTTTGTTTGGTACTAGTGTTAGATATTAACTCAAGATAGAAAAATATTAAAATAAATATTTATTTTAATATTTTTTGTCCTCTTTTATTTGTAATGTTATTGATAGTTTTTAGAATTTAGTGATTTAAAAATCTACTTTTAGACTGATGGTTAGTCGTAAAAGAATAACAGTTTTTAGTTTATATAATATAGTAATAAATACTGTGAGTTTTACAAAACAATAATATTAAAAACTAAAATCAAAATAAAGTTGTCAGAATTTTATTAAGTACAATATGAATGATTAAATTAATCGTTTAAATTTACTCATCACTTAATTTTTTGTGAAAAATAATAACATGTAGTTTTTTAAATTAAATATTTTTAGATAATATAGAATTTTTTTTCATTATTTAAAAATATTTTAAAAATATTGTTATAGATATTTAATTACTATATTATGAACGTTGTAAAAGGAGAGGAAACTATGATATTTAAAAATTTATCAAAGTTAACTAAAACAATTATTAGTTCAAGTTTAATTGGATCGGGTATTGTATATACTATTATTCCATTAACACTATCAACACCTGGCATGGGTTTAGACTCAAGACGTTTTATTTCAAGTATTGAAGAACAAATTGAACATATTTTTCCAGAAAATAAATTTGTTTTAGATGGTGCAAGTGTCTTGTATGATATTATTGCAAACAATTCTTTAAAAACAATTTTTATAGCTAATGCCGTTTCTATAGTTGATTTTTTTCAAGATGAAACTGGAGAAATAAAACTTAAATATGAAACATTTGCAAATGATTGATGAATCAAAAATTGAGATAATAAAATTAAAGAAAAACAAGATATTGATTTAAACAAAATTGGGATAAATTTAATTGATTTTGATGTAGCGCTCGCTGAAGAGTTTAACTCACCCGGATTCACTCGTTCAGGATATGGATGAATGTCGCAAAAAGGAGCGCTTAATGAAATTTTTTCATCACAATTTTATAATGATGTTAAAAAAGAACAAACCGTTTGAGAGCAACATATTTATGAAAGCACGCTTTCATGACAAGCATCAGGATTAAATGAATTTAAAGTATTATCATCAAATGGAGGTAACCTTGTAAATAATAAAGTTTGGAGTTTTAATCAGCAAATTTTATCAATAAAATTATTGTTAGATTTAAAAGATTTAGACATTGCAAATATTTTAAATGAAGATATTAACAATATTCAATGAAAAAAAAGTTTGGAATTAGTTGCTTTTAAAAATACGGAATTAACATCTGAAGATGTTTCAGATTATATTTCATCAAGCGATTTTCATAATCCAAATTATGGTGTTGCTATAACACAACTAAGAGTTGCAATTGTTATGTTATTTTTATTAATACTTGTCATTCCATTAACCATTGGTTTAGGAATTTATTTATTAATTAAATGAAAACGAGAAGGAGATAAATAATATATGAAAAAAATGTTAATATTTTTAATGTCAATTTTAACACTTGTTCCAACAATTTCACAAATTATTGCTTGTCAAATTGCGAATGAGGTTGAAGATCCATTAACCATTGGTTTAGGAATTGATAAAAGTAATGCGTTAGATAGTGGTGTTCAAAATAATCCAGTATCACAATTTACAAATTTTTTTATTGTTGGAGATAGCTTGAGTGATGTCAATGGAGTTGGATCAGTTTTAGCAAATCAAATAGAACCAGTTGTAAATTTACTTATGAAAAAACTTTTACCTGATGGAATTTTAGGAATGGATATTGAGATTGCTTTAGAGATTGCTTTAGATGGTCAAGGATATGGATTTACAAATCAGTATGGATATCATAGCGCTTTTTCAAATGGGGCTACAGCTGGATATTTATTATCTGATGCATTAGGTTTTGAAAATATTCAAAATAGCAGTATGTTTGAAACTCGACCAAATAATGGAACTGTTTATGGAAAAAATTATGCAGTTGGAGGCGCGACTGCAGCGCAAATGCAAGGTGTTAGTGGAGTATTGTTAAATGATGTGACCGTTGACAGGCAAGTTGTTTCATTGTTAGAACAACACTTGATTAACGCTAATGATTTGGTTTTATTTGGAATTGGTGGTAATGATTTGTTTGCATTGATTGATGCTTATGGAAACGAAAAAGAAATTAAAAGAATTTTTGATGAAGGAATTAATGCTATTAAAAAAGGATTATTCACTTTATTAAATAATGGAATAAAAAAAGTTATTTTCATGACACCTCCAAAATTAAATGACATTCCTAAATATAATTATCTATTTTCAAGTACAGACGAAGACGATCTTGAGCTAGCGAAATTTATAGATGAACTAGGTCAAAAATATAATAAAGCAATTTTATCAATCATCGCAGAAGTTAATAGCTATTATAATACAAGTATTGAAATATTTGATTTATATAATGGTTTTACAGATATTGTCAATTGATTTAAACAAACTAATTCAACAGCAGTAGTTGATAAAGAATTTACAACAAGCAGTGATGTATTTGTTGTCACTGGTTCTGATGGACTTATAATAGAAGAATCATATTATCAAGGTGATTGATTAAGAGATGATAGAGAACTATATACTATTGAAGAGTTCATAGAAATACTTAGTGGTCTGACTACTGAAAATATAACTTTGAATAATTTTAATTCAAGAATTACTTACACTATACCATTAAGTTTAGTTATGTTAGCAATTAGAGGAACCGATGATGGAGAAGATATCAATAATTATTTTTTTATAGATTATGTTCATCCCTCAGCTGCAGTTCATGAGTATGTTTCAAAACTACTGATTGATTTAATTACAGAGTAATTTTAAATATTTCTCTAAATTTAAAATTATTAAATATTTTTTATTGTTACTTTTAAATTTTAAAAAAACTTTTAATAATATAAAAATTTATAATTTATTGATTAGTTTTTATGAATTTAAATTTATCTATTGTCAAATTAATGATTTTAAACATAGCTTTCGTTCTGATTTAATAAAATATAGATGCATTTACATGAGAGCAATGCAAACTACAATAATAAATTTTATTTTTTATAAAAACAGAAAAAAATAGTATATAATATCTTTGTTAAAAAAAGAAGCGTTGCTCACCGTTATCTATGAAAAGCGGTAAAAATATTATTTAAATTTTGTAAATATTTACAATCATTTAATAGATTATTTTCTGTGCGCTTTGATTTTTAGGCGCATTTTTTATTATGGAGGATAAATGTCTTTAGGAAACAAAAATATAAAAACAGAATTTGTAAATCGTGAGATTAGATCAAAACAAATATTAATCATTAGAGATGATGGTTCAAAATTTGGACCTTTAAACAAATTTGAAGCTTTAAAATTAGCCGAAGATGAAGGTTTAGATTTGATGCAAGTGGGAATTCAAGACAACAATGTTGCTATTGCAAAAATACTTGACTATGGCAAATATAAATATGAACAAAAACGAAAACAACGAGAAAACAAAAAAAATCAAATTAAAGTTGAAAATAAAGAAATTAGACTAACGGTTGGAATAGGTGACCACGATTTAGAAACAAAAGTTCGCAAAGCGAGAGAATTTCTAGAAGCTGGGGATAGATTAAAAATATCTTTAAAGTTTAAAGGTAGAGAGATAACATACCAAGACTTTGGATTAGAAACAATAAATAAATTTTTTACAAAAATTGAAGATATCGCAAAAATTGAAAAAGAAGCTAAATTAAACACACGATTTTTAGATATGTATGTTGTACCAAAAAAAAGTATAAATTAAGAAAGGGATATCAGTTATGCCAAAAATGAAAACAAAAAGTGCATTAGCTAAAAGAGTTAAAAGAACTGGAAGCGGTAAATTAAAAAGAGGGTGTGCTTATACATCACATTTAGCACAAAGTAAATCAACCAAACAAAAGAGACATTTAAAAAAACAGAGAGTAATATCAGCTGGTGATAGTAAAAGATTAAAAGGGTTGTTACAATTCTAATATAAAAGGTGGGTATAAACAAATGGCAAGAATTAAATTTGGAAAAGTTACAAGA
>JGI994J12354_10002660_pt1 | contig 17162 bp, 19 predicted proteins | sample IntmicLarv3ML3BL_FD_12354 | JGI IMG/M metagenome (IMG submission 12354) | reverse complement strand
CTCATTGTTAGTTTCATTATTTTTTCATAAGTTTGGTTTGGTAGTTAAAATGCGCTAGAGATTTTCTCCAAGCGCATTTTTCTTTTAAGATAGCCCCGCCAACCAAACGGTCAGCAGGGCTATTCACTCATTATATATATAGCTATTATCTAACAACTACCTTCGTCGACTCTCCGTCAACTACTACTACGTAGATGCCAGTCGGCACGTTTACTATTGTTGTGCCTGATACACTTGCGCTGTAAACTACCTTTCCGCTGATTGATACTATTTGAATCAATGCGCTTGTTGGCACTTCGATTGTTATTTCACCTACGCCTGTGCTAATCACTGTCGCGCTTAGCTGTTCGTTGGAGGTTGGAGCGTCACCTTTGGCTGTTAGGATGAATCTCACTTCTTTATTCCCGTCGACATTCTTAATTACATACATATTATCGTGGACAGTTGGAGAAAGCTCTTCGCCGTTTACTAAGACTATCAAGTCGTAATCAGCATATTCATCAGCAATAGTTGTGTAGAAACGGAAGTCGTAGCCTTCGACTACTTCGTCTGATGATTCTCTATTGATTGTAACACCTGCTTCGGATATGAATGTCACACTGTATTTGTTTTCAACAGGAACAGGAGCAGAAGCACGAACTATGCTAATTGTTCCTGAGTAAGTAATTCCCCCAGCTGTAATAGAGAAAGGACCTTCAGACAATGCGTAAGTTGCACCATTGAAGTAAACATCAACAGTAGACCCGCTATAGTCAAAAGGAATTTCTATTACAACATCTTGATTGTCGACAGAGGCTCCTGTTAAAGGAGTAGAAGGGAGTTCCAAGGAACTCAAAGCATTTCCAGAGACATCCAAAGTATGCAAAGCAATATTTTCAGAGACATTCAAAGAAGTCAAATTATTACCAGAGCAATCCAAATCCTCCAAAGCAGTAAGACCGGATACATCCAAATAAGTCAATGCGTTATCAGAGATATCTAAAGTCTGCAAAGATGTAAGACCGAAAGCATCCAAAGAATTACCAGAGGCATTACGAGTCGACGCAGACGACCTAAAGGAGATAAACAAATTTCCAGACACATTCAGGTTCCGCAAAAAAGTAAGACCGGAAAGATCCAAAGAGGTCAAACGATTATTATAGCAAAGCAGACTAAACAACTCGAGGTTATTAGAAACATTCAAAGAAGTCAAATTATTATTATAACAAGACAGACTCAACAAATTAAGGTTCTTAGAGACATCCAAGGAAGTCAAATTATTATTATAGCAAAGCAGATACTGCAAATTGACATTCTTAGAGACATCCAAGGACGTAAATTCATTATCAAAGCATTGCAGACGCTCCAAAGCAGTAAGTTTAGAGATATCCAAGGATATCAAATTATTACCAGAACAAAGTATACTATAAATAGAAGAGTAATCTTCTGCTTTTATTCTAAGAACTCTATCAGCAGGAATAGGAATATTAACAAAATTCAAATTCCCGGAATCGCCAAAGGTTTGTGGCGTTTCGCCGTTGATAGTTACCTCTTGACCGCTAACGCCATTAATGAAAATCGAAACGTGTGATCCCTGTCTGTCTGGCGACACAGTCAGTGTCGCTACTTCTTTAAGTTGCCCGAAGGCTGTTGCTGCAGATAACGTCAACAGCATAACAAGTGTAAGTAATTTTGTTTTCATACATTTTTAATTTTTAAGTGAGTAGTTATTATTGAAAATTAGTTGTTACAGTTCAATCGGGCCATCATCAGGATTGTTATCATCATCCCCGTCCCCTTTGTTTTTATCTTTCTTATTCTTATTGTGCGTCTTGCGGGCTGCTATGCCTCTTTTGTAGTATGTGATTAGCTCGTTTATCTTGTCTACGTACTCTTCAAGCGCACACTCTGGTCTTATCGCCAGCTCAGATTCTGTTACCGCCATCAGCAAGCGATAATATTTCTCCACTTCGAGGCGGCTTTCTCTTGCATATTTTACTATCATAACGCTTTGCTCGTCATTTCGTTCGTTAAAGAGTTCTTCGAAGTCCTCGTTAGACTTTTTTAGTAGTGCAGCCCATTCGGTAAGACCCATTTTCGTCATTAATGGTGCATACTTTGGCAAAAGAAACTCTTGAGAAAGATTGTAGTAGACACTTGTTGCCTCATTATACTTTTTTCTCACAGGATTTTCGTAACCGTGCAAAAGGATGGTGATAACACGCGCAGCCTCGACAACTTCAGGGTCGGTGTGCAGAAGATTGGCATCAACAATCTTAACGATACCGGTGTAAATATTATCACACCCTCTATCAAGTTTAGCCAAAGGATTTGTTTATCACTCTCACGAATTTGCCTTAGGGCGTCGTCCAACCTCTTTATTGCAGAAGCATAAAGACCCTCAGGCGCTGATGTCTCAAGGTATGAAGCCTGATCATAATACCTCTAATGGTAGTATGATACTGGAAGCATTCATCCTGAGACATAGCACTTAAATTAATACTTTTAATTCTCATAGGTTTTTAATTTTATAAAGTTGAATAATATGAATTCTGAATATCTTGTTAAATTTTCGACAGACGCTCTGTCGCCGTCAGGAAACAAGCTGTCTGGACGACAGACACTCTGTCGCAAAATGGAAACAGACAAAACGGCGTTTTTTTCGTCTGTTTTACTTTCGAAATAGACCAATCGGCAAAATCTCAATATGTTTAAAAATGAAACGTGCTGCAAATCCGCCCCAAATGATGGTGACGTATTTACAGCACGCTGTATTTTTTTACGATAAGTTAATCTATACGTTCTCTCTCTCTCTCTCTCTCTCTCTCTCTCTCTCTCTCTCTCTCTAATAAATCAGAGTAGAACGGCAAGCCAGAGTAGTTAAAAAGCATTAACAGGGCGATATTTAGTGTTTTTTTCTTCATGTGATTGAGCGTAAAGATACATTTTTTTTTAACATTACCTCGCACAACCCGGTACGGGTTGGTCGCCACTATGACACAAAAAACAGGAGCACTTTACTGAACAGCGGCACGGCAATAAGAAAGCCGCATCGCTGCGGCTTTCTTATTGCTTCAAATATGTTTTTATTTTACAAGCGCATCTGCCATTGATGCGGCAGCTTTGCGACCGTCGCCCATTGCAAGAATTACGGTTGCTCCTCCGCGCACTATATCGCCACCTGCGTAGACGTCGGGAAGTGACGAGCGCATATCGTCTTCATTGACAACGATTGTTCCCCAACGGGTGACGTCAAGTCCTCCGAACGCTTGTGGTATAAGCGGGTTCGGAGATACTCCTACGCTTACGATTACTTCGTCGACCTCGATTGTCTCGATTGCTCCTTCGATAGCTATGGGGCTACGGCGTCCTGATGCGTCGGGCTCGCCAAGCTCCATCTTCTGCAAACGCATAGCGCGGACGCGACCTTGATCGTCGCCCAAGTATTCGATAGGATTGTGGAGGGTCATAAACTCTACGCCTTCCTCCTTCGCGTGCTTGACTTCCTCGACACGTGCCGGCATCTCGCTCTCGCTACGGCGGTAGATAATCATCGAACGGTCGGCTCCCAAGCGGCGCGCAGTACGCACAGAGTCCATCGCAGTATTTCCACCACCAATCACGGCAACATTTTTGCCAATCAAAACAGGTGTATCGCTTTCAGGATTAGCAGCGTCCATAAGGTTCACACGGGTGAGATATTCGTTTGACGACATAACCCCGATAAGGTTCTCGCCCGGAATGTTCATAAAGTTCGGAAGTCCCGCGCCACTTGCCACAAAGATTCCCTTGAATCCATCCGCATGCAAATCGTCATAGCTGATAGTCTTGCCGACAATGCAATTCGAGATAAAGGTAACGCCCATCTTGCGAAGGCTTTCAATCTCAACATCAACAATCACATTTGGAAGGCGGAACTCAGGGATACCGTATTTAAGCACGCCCCCGATTTCGTGGAGAGCTTCAAAGACAGTGACATCGAAACCTTTCTTCGCCATATCTCCTGCGAAGGCAAGACCCGCAGGCCCTGAGCCTACAACGGCTACCTTGATGCCGTTCTTGGATTCCACTTCAGGCACGGATATGTTTCCGCTCTCACGTTCGTAGTCCGCCGCAAATCGTTCCAGATAGCCAATCGCTACGGCTTCTTTCTTCATCTTCTCGGTATAGACGCAATGACTTTCGCATTGCTTTTCCTGAGGACANACACGTCCGCAAACAGCAGGAAGGGCACTTGTTTCTTTCAGTGTCTTAGCGGCTTCGAGGATTTCTCCACGCTCTATATGCTTTATGAATGTAGGAATATTGATGCTCACCGGACAACCAATCATACAAGTCGGATTAGCACAGTCGAGGCAGCGTTTAGCCTCCGTCATCGCCTGTTCCTTGGTTAGTCCGAGATTTACTTCTTCGTTATTATGACTACGATACTCACCATCCAGTTCGTTCATTTCCACACGCACGATGTCGGTGCGTTCTTTCGCCTTCATGCTCTTGCGAAGGTCTTCTCGCCATGCTTCCGCACGACGTGCTGCTATAAGTTCTTGTGTCGTCATACTCTTTCTGCTAATTTCTTTTCCTCGTCTTTGTAAGCACTCAGACGCATAAGCATTTCATCAAAATCAACTTGATGAGCGTCGAATTCAGGCCCATCGACGCAAACGAATTTTGTCTTTCCTCCCACAGTGATTCTACATGCTCCGCACATTCCTGTTCCGTCGACCATGATTGTGTTAAGCGATGCAACTGTTGGTATCTTATATTTCTCAGTCAATGCGGAGACGAACTTCATCATAACCGCAGGTCCGATGGTAACACACATATCAACCCTCTCTCTGTTGATTACGCCTTCGATGCCGTTTGTTACCAGTCCTTTATTTCCGTAAGAGCCGTCGTCGGTCATAACGATAACCTCGTCCGAGCTTTCTCTCATTTGTTCTTCCAGAATAACAAGGTCTTTAGTACGTGCAGCGAGAACTACGATAACCTTATTTCCGGCTTCGTGGAATGCCTTCACGATAGGTAGTAACGGTGCTACACCGACTCCACCTCCTGCGCAAACGACCGTGCCGACTTTCTCTATATGCGTAGCTTGTCCGAGAGGGCCTACAAGGTCGGTGATATGATCTCCGACATTCAATGCACAGATTTTCTTTGACGAAGCACCTACGACTTGTATCACCAAGTCAATTGTGCCTTTTTCCTTATCTGCTCCTGCGATGGTAAGAGGGATACGCTCTCCCTTTGCGCCTAACTTCACGATAACAAAGTGTCCCGCCTTACGTGAGCGAGCAATCATCGGAGCTTCGACAACCAATTTCACCACATTCGCGGAAAAATACTCTTTACTTACAATCTTGTTCATTATTACAATCGCTATTTATTAATTAGTTTATTCAATATTAGATGATTCTCATACAAAGATAATAAAGCAGGGATAACTAACAACTACTCACCTTTCATGCAAGTAGCAGCCTTGGACGAGCGGAAATAATGCAGCAGAAAAGCCCACGCAGAAATAGCCGCAACGAAATCTGATAAGGGCATAGCCAACCAAACACCATCAAGTCCGTAAATAGACGGCAGCACAATGATAAGCGGAATCAAGTAAAGACATTGGCGACTAAGAGTGAGGAACATCGCCTTCCATGCCATTCCAATGCTTTGAAAGAATTGACTTATCACAATCTGAGAACCAAACACTAAGCCGGCAGAAAGACAAATTGCCAAGCCGTTTGCCGAGATACCAAGCAATTCCGGATCGGTTGTGAATAGGCGAACAATCTTGTCAGGGATAAGGAAGCTGACAAGGCTGCCTATTGTAGTGATGATTGTTGCAGTGATGATAACAAGCCTAAGAGTGTCGTGCGCCCTTTTCTGATTGCCCGCTCCGATGTTATATCCTACAATAGGTTGCATTCCTTGTGATATTCCAAGGATAAGCATAACGAGTAGTAAAGCGACACTGTTTATAATACCGCTGGCACCGATTGCCAAGTCGCCTCCATAATCATGGAGCGCATTATTCATGATGACATTAACAAGGCTACCGGCAAGCTGCATCGCAAAAGGCGACATTCCGATCGCAAAGATGCTTAGAACGACAGATAGGTTTAGCTTCAGATATTTCTTGCGAAAGCGGATAAGACTGTTCTCACTAAGGAAATGACTCATCACAAAGCATGATGTGACAGTCATCGCAATAATCGTAGCAGATGCTGCTCCTTTAATTCCCCAACCAAAGACGTAGATGAATAGCCAGTCGAAAAAGATATTTATCGCAGCTCCTCCAATCATAACCCACATCGCCTTGAATGGATAGCCCGATGCACGCATAACCGAATTGAAGCCAAAGCTCAATGCTGCGAGAAGATTGCCAGGGATAGAGATATACAGATAGTCTTTAGCATAAGGTATGGTTTGTTCGCTTCCTCCGAACCGCACTAGCAAGTCCTCCATAAAAATCATACTCGGGATAATGGTGATTATACCTATCAGAAAGGTTAGCGTGAGGGCATTGCCTAATACCTTCTCCGCCATTTCATTGTCCTGCTTACCCAAAAAGATAGATACACGGGTAGCAGCTCCTGCTCCTACCAACATACCGAATGCTTGCAGGAACATAATAAGAGGGAATGTCAAAGCGATCCCCGAGATAGCAAGCGGACCTACGACCTGACCAATGAAAACACGGTTTATAATGTGAAACAGAGCATTCATTGTCGTTCCAATCACAGCCGGTATGGCATAGGATATGAGTAATTTGCCTATTTTCTCATTTCCCAATCTCCATGTTATCTTGTCATTCATTATATAAGCTCCTTTATCATTTGTATCATATCGAAAACACTATTCGCAAGCCGTACTTCTTGCTTCGGGATATGTATTAAAATCCGATCCTTTGTTTCGCATTGTATATTTATCTGCCCCTCGGCGACTGAAGTCGGGCGAAAGCCATTTCTTATTAAAGCATTCCCTACCCAATATGACGTAGTGAAGTCGCCCTCTACTCCTATCGTTTTAGTTGGCACTTCATTGTTCAGTTTACCAGTATTAGTGTCGAAGATTATTCCGTTCCTCTCGAAATATTCTCCGATAGCGCCCTTTAGTATTAAGTCCTCCGGCGTACCGCAAAGCATTGGTCGATTCTTATCCTGCAACCAGAAGCAGTCGCCCATCTGTATCGCTAAATCCATATCGTGAGTCGATAATAGAATCGCTTTATTTTGTTCGACAGCGAACTTATGTAATAATAACATTGTTTCGATTCGGCTGGTGACATCGAGAAATGCTGTCGGTTCATCTAATAGAATAATCGGGCATTGCTGAGCAAGAGTCTTTGCAATCATTACCTTTTGCTTCTCTCCGTCACTCAATTCTGAGACATGGCTTCTTGCTTTATGAGAGATTCCGACAGCCTCAAGAGACGATTCTATCACCTTATGATCTTCATCGCGCAATCGTCCGAAAAAGCCGGTATAAGGATGCCTGCCCAAGGATACTAAATCGTATACAGTGATACCGCCGGCATTAGTCTTCTCCGTAAGAACAACTCCGACAGTCAGTGAAAAATCCAATTGTGAATATGATTGCAATCGCTTACCCAGAAGACGGACCTCACCATCAAGCGGCGGTTGAAATCCGCATAGCGTACGTAGCAGTGTCGACTTACCTGCGCCGTTCAACCCCAATAAGCAAGTGACCTCTCCTGTATGCAACCTAAGGTTCAAACAGTCATGCACGACCTTCTTCTTTCCTTTCTTCAAAGGATAGCCTATGCACAAATCGGTTGTCTCTATTACAGGAGTTCGTTCCACGTTCTTCATCAATTAAAGTATTGAATATTCTTCCGATTCACCAACACATAAATAATCACCGGAGCACCCAAGATCGGCGTCACAGCATTCAACGGCAGAATAGTATTACTACCGGGAACGACCATCATCATATTGCACAACAATGCCAAGCAAGAGCCTGTGATAAGTGTTACAGGCAAAAGCGATTTATGGTTCGACGANCCTAACAGCAAACGAGCCACATGAGGAACAGCCAGACCGATAAAGGAAATCGGTCCACAGAAAGCAGTCGTAGTAGCAGTAAGCAAGCCTGTACAAAACAGTATAATAAGACGAGTTTGTTTAATCTTTACCCCCAAATTAGCTGCATACATCTCACCCAAAAGCAGTGCATTTAATGGCTTTATCATTAGCAAAGCAACGATCAATCCCGAGATAGAGAAGGTAGCAAAATAAGGAAGCTGGGAAAGTGAAACACCTGAGAAGTTCCCAAGTCCCCACATAACAAATGCGTGTATCTTATCAGAAGAAGCATGAAAGTTCAGTATCGAAATAATCGAAGACACTAAGTAGCCAACCATTATCCCTATAATCAAAAGAATCACATTGCTCTTTACCTTTGTCGAGAAATAGATAATAATGCCAAGCACAAGACTTGCTCCAACAAATGCTGCAAGTATTATTACAACATAAGAGTTTAGCGCAAAATCAGCAACCTGACTAAGCGAACCTCCAAAATAAAGCATAATTGCAGCAACTCCTAAATTAGCACCATCACTAATACCCAAGATAGAGGGGCCGGCTAAAGGGTTCTTAAAAAGAGTCTGCAATAATAATCCACTAACAGCCAATGATGCTCCTGCAAGCATTGCAGTACAAGCCTGTGGCAATCGAGATTGCAACAAAATGTTTTGCCAAGCGATTCTATCAATTTCCTGCCCCATAAGAATACGCAAAGTCGCATCCAATGGGATAGAGACAGATCCATACATTAGATTGCCGGCAAAAAGGGCGAGTAAAACTGTAAATAACAGCGAATAAATCAATGGCTTATTATTCATAACAACAAAGGTAAAAAGAAAATCGGGCTCACATATTAAAAACTAGTAATGCATAACACGAATCTTTTGTATATCAAACAAGCGGCACAAAAAAAAAAGGCTTCTCGCATGAGAAGCCTCTTCTTTATTATTACATTAAAACGACGTTTTATTGTCTATTTACTGCTGAGTATGAAATCTTCAACGCATACGCCTCACGAAGAGCCTGCTTTACGTCTGAAACAACACCCATCCTCGTTTCTCTATCTGCTTTTATAGAAACAGTCATAAACGGAGCATCTTCCTCCTTCATACTAGACTTTTCTTGAGCGATATAATCCTGGATTTCTGAAGTCTCTGCGTATTGGTCATTCAACTGAATACGAGTTTCAGAACCCATTCTAGCTCTCATGTCTCTAGAAGGTCTACCGATATAGATAAATGTTACTAAAGATTTCTTTTCCAACTTCTGAAGTTCTGTCGCCTGCGGTGCACGAAATTCTACTTTCAAAGTAACCTCACGCATCGTGGTAGTCATCATGAAGAAGAACAAAATAGCGAACACAAGGTCAGCCGTAGATGTTGTCTGCAACTGTGGAACTTCACGTTTTTTATTACCTCCAAATTTCCCCATTAATTATCCTCCATAATTTTTAGGTTCAGCTTCAGAAATCTTTTGAGGATAAATCATTCGAACAGCTCTTTGTTGCTCTTCGTTCAATTCTTCAAATAATCTTCCAAATTTTTCTTTGGAAAGATCATTTCTCAATTCATTATAAGCTGCAGCCAATTCATTCTGAACATTGATATATGCTTGATATTCTGTACCACGGTCATTCTGCAAGGAAATTATATGGTTTCTAGTTACCATTTGTTTTCCGAAGAAAGGAACGTCAAGTTCAACCTTTTCTGGTTTATGTTCATCGTTATAAGGATTTTGAATAAATTCCTTAGCACGTTCTCTTAATTCATGAACTTCCACAAATTGACCATTACAAAGAATCTGATTGTTTGTATTAATCAAAACAACCATTAAATTTCTCTTCTTAATATCGACATCTGCTCCTTGTTGATCCTTAGGGATCGGAGGTGGCAATAGACGAGCTAAACCCGCATCTGTAGCCATAGATGTTGTCAAAAGGAAAAAGAGAAGAATCATAAATGCAATATCAGCTGTTGAAGTTGAATTTACTACTGGTATTTTTCTTTTTCTGCCAGCCATCTTCCTTTTTTTTAATTATTACAAAAATTATTTGTCTAAGACTTTCTTTATATTACCCCAAGCAATACAAGCGATAATTAAAGCAAGAAGAGTATAAATAGCATACAACCACATATCAGCCATCTTCAACCAAAAAGGAACATTTTCAGAACCTTCGTAACCGATTAATGGAAGTGGAGTAGCATCTCCTATTGTGAAATAAAGGAACATCATTCCAACTAATGCAGCAACAGCACCAAGAGAAATAAGACCAGACTTTGTGTCTTCTCTCAACAATTTAGCCATTTGCAAACCAGCAAAGAAGATACTCAAACCTACCGTTGCACCAAGTAATGTATATAACCAAAATAAAAGATAATCAACATTAACTGGCACTGGTACTTCAGCAGTAGAATCCACGGTTCCTCCCAAGTAATACACCAAAAGAATGGTAATATTAATAAGAGTTACAACTGTGAAAATCAAACTGGATGTTTTTCTAATTTTAGTAACAGCCATGATAAATTATTTTTTATATTTTAGGTTGTATTTAACAACTAAATCCATGAAAGAGATAGTAGAATCTTCCATTCTGTTAACAAGAGCTTCAAGCTTACTTAACAAATAGTTGTAAACTAACTGAAGAGTGATTGCAGATAAAAGACCTGTAATTGTTGTAATCAAGGCAACTTTCATACCACCAGCAACAACCGTTGGACTGATATCACCTACTTGTTGGATTTTGTCGAAAGACAAGATCATACCCACAACAGTACCGATGAAACCGATAGAAGGAAGGATCGCAATAAATAATGTAATCCATGACAAGTTCTTTTCTAACAAACCTGCTTGAACAGCACCATAAGAAGTAACTGATCTTTCTACTACATCTTCACTTTGTTCAATTCTCATTAAACCTTGATATACAATTGAAGCAACTGGACCTTTTGTATCACGAGCAATAGTCTTAGCCGTTTCCACATCCCCTTTATCAAGAGCATCTTCCACATTCTTAAAAAGTTTCGCTGTATTTACTTCTGAAAGATTCAAATAAATTACTCTTTCCAAGCAGATAGCCAAACCGAAGATTAATGGAATACAAATAAGACTGTTGTAGAATGCACTACCATCAATGAAATACTTTTTTAATTCATGATGAAGACCTCCTTGAACTGCTTCTTGTGCAAATGCCATCGTTGAGGTTCCTAGGGCGAAAACACCCAAGATTACTTTTGAAAATAAATTTCTCATCGTGTGTTTAATTTTTAAGATTAATAATTTTTTATTTCAGTTTAATAATTTTCAATAACGCATGCGGAGAAAGCGGGATTCGAACCCGCGATACGCTTTAGACGTATACACGCTTTCCAGGCGTGCCTCTTCAACCACTCGAGCACCTCTCCTCTCTAAAACGAACGCAAAATACGAAAAAAAAACAATTCGCAACTTTTTACGCCCACAAATCTATGATTTTTGCTTCATATATACATCAATATAGTGACAAAATTAACTCATCTTTTCTCCGTTTTTATAAAAAAGTAAAAACGCGACCTGTAAAATTGAACATAGACTTAACATTTTCCGTTGTTAATAATGCCAATTCTTCCAGCGACATCGAATAAGTTTCAGCTACTTTCTTCGCAGTTTCTCTTATGTATAGGGGAACATTTTTACGTCCGCGATAAGGAGTTGGTGCCAAATATGGAGCATCTGTTTCCAGCACCACACGACTAACATCAAAAGACTTTATAACCTCTGATAATCGTGAGTTTTTAAATGTCACAACTCCATTTATCCCAATATTAAAAGCCTTCATCTTTTCTATCTCAAGCAAATCGTCTTCTGTTCCCGAAAAACTATGGAAAACACCTGATAGTTTATCAACCCCCACATTATATAAAGAGTCGAAAACTTCTGGGTATGCCTCTCTTGTATGAATGGATACTGGCAGTGAATATTCAACACTCCATCGCAGCTGTTCTTCAAAAACCGCCTTTTGTTCCTTAAGAAAAGTTTTATCCCAATAAAGATCAATCCCAATTTCCCCGATTGCATAATATTGCCTCTTATGCAAACAAGACTCTATCAATGATAATTTTTGCGCGTATCTTCCATCAACACTTGTCGGATGCAAACCCATCATCGGATATGCAAAGTCCGGATATAAGTCACACAGTTCATGCAGTCGATCAATTGTTGTTTCATCAATATTAGGCAAAAGCAACGCCTCTATCCCATTCTCCCTTGCCTCTTTGATTAAGACATCACGATCCTGATCAAATTCTTCGAGAAAGAGATGGCAATGAGTATCTATCAGCTTCATTTCAAAAGTCTCTATTCATTAAGTCCTCACAAACCGTTTTTAGCAATTGTGTTTGAGATGGGCATACCGATAATTGCGAAAGACACTTTACAGCTTCGGCATAGTAATACTTTATCTTATTTTCCGCAAGCTCTTTTATACCAAGCTCAAAATACATTTTCGTGAAATATGCGATCTTCTCCTCTGGAGAGAAATGTTCTTTGTTAACCCAATCGACAAGCCTCTCACGCTGCGCTGTGTTAGCGTTCTTTAATGCATTAATAAGCAGATAAGTCTTTTTATTACAGAGTATATCTCCTCCTACATTCTTTCCAAAAATCTCTGGATCCCCATAAACATCCAACAAATCATCTTGGAGTTGGAAAGCCAACCCCAGATTTATGCCAAAATCATACAACAATGAGGCGTCCTTATCAGAAGCGCCACCAACGATAGCGCCTGTTTTCAATGAACATGCCAGAAGAACGGCTGTTTTCAGCCTTATCATCTCAAGATATTCATCTTCTGTAACATCCAGACGATTCTCAAACAACATATCATATTGCTGTCCACCACAAATCTCTAATGCAGTAGTAGTAAACAAAGACAACACCTCTTTTAAATGTTCACTAGGGGTTTTACTGATAAGTTGGTATGCAACAATTAGCATCGCATCTCCCGACAGTATCGCAGTATTAGCATTCCAAACCTTATGCACTGTCGGTTTATTACGTCTCTTATCTGCGGCATCCATCAAATCATCGTGAAGTAATGTAAAATTATGAAACACCTCAATTCCCAACGCCGGATTTATCACCGGCTCAATATCGTCGGAATAAAGATCACATACGATTAGCGACAACACAGGCCTTATCCTTTTTCCCCCAAGAGACAATATGTATTCAATTGGCGAATACAAACTTTCCGGTTGATTGGCGAAATGAAGTTGAGAAACTGCCAAATCGACCCTTTGTTTTATAGAATCAAGTGTTTTCATTTTTAGGTTATAACACAAAAAAGGCTGCATCAAGGCAGCCTTTTTTGATATATATGAAATACTATTACTGTAATCTAAAGTGAATTGGCATAGTATATCTTACACGTACAGGTTTTCCTCTTTGTTCTCCTGGACTCCATCTTGGCATAGTACCAAGTACGCGTATAGCTTCTCTATCCAATGATGGGTCTACACCTCTTACTACTTCGATATCAACAACAGAACCGTCAAGGTTTACCACAAAAGAACAGATTACACGACCTTGAATACCGTTTTCTTGAGCAATTACAGGATATCTGATTGCACCAGTGACAAACCTCATCATTTCAGCATCACCACCAGGGAATGATGGCATCTTTTCTACTATGGTAAAATATGTTGAGCAGACTCTTCCTCTTCTTCAACTACCGCTGCAGGAGGAACGTATGCTTGAACCTGTGCATCAGACTGGCTATCTTCAGAAGACATTATTTCTGTATCCGCAACTTCCACATCATCTTCTACCACATTTAATGTTTCCAACTCTACAACCGCAGGTGGTGGAGGTGGTGGAGGAGGAGGAGGTGTATTATCCTGAATCGTAATTTCAATTTCTTCTTCAACTAAAATATCAGCAATACCCTCGACTTTTATTACTTCAAATTCGCGAGTACCCCATTCAAAGCCGACAAACAAAATAGCCAGACCAACAACCATACCCATCAGAATACCGAGGGTCTGATTATTCTCCAAACTTGCTTTTGGTGTTTTTTTAATCTCCATGATGTATTATTTAATGTTTTACGTGTTTTAGCAACAAAGGCAAAAATACAAATTATTTTATATTTACCTACAACTACGAAAAGAAATGCGCTCTATTGATGAAATAAAAATAAGCATCAATTATAACTTTTTGCTCTTTTTCTCGTTTCATAGAAAAGGATTCATTCTATTTTCCTTTATCTATTATTGATAATTATGGCTGTAAAGTAAATTCTTTTTTTTTAATTAATTTATCTTTGGACGATATTTTGTTAGACAAAACATGAAAAATATACTGCTTTTTATTTCTTTTTCAACGATTGCAATGTTTTCATCCGCACAAAACGGAGACGATTCATATACATTCCTTCGATATCCATCATCATCCAGAGCAAACGCATTGGGAGGTCACACCGTGTCATTAATAGAAAATGACCCCTCATTGGCTCTCCATAACCCCGGACTTTTAGGATCGGAAATGGACGGAATGGTTAGTTTAAGCTACATGAATTATATTTCAGACATTAATGTAGGAAGCGTATTTTATACTAAGGCTGCAGGCGAGAGAGGCGCTTGGGGGATTGGTGCTACATATCTAAGCTATGGGCAAATCAAGCAAACGAATGCAGAAAACATAGAAGAGGGTACATTCTCTGCAAATGATGTAAACATTAATGGTATATATGCCTATGATTTGTCGGAGAGATGGCGTGGTGGTTTATCTCTTAAGTTTTTGTATTCATCTTTTGAGCGATATTCTTCTTTTGGCATAGGCGTAGACGCTGGTTTAAGCTACTACAACTCTGAAGAGGGTATTTCTTTCGGTTTTGCAATAAAGAATATCGGAGCACAAATAAAAGCATACAATGAAGAAAGACACAAACTGCCTTGGGATATCCAATTAGGCATGAGCAAGAAGATGCAGAACTCACCTTTCCGTTACTCGATCACCGCTATGCACCTGAATAAATGGAACCTCGAATATATCGACAACTCCAACGCAAGTACTTACGAAGGAGATTCATTCTTCCAGTCATTTACTAAACACCTTGTTTTCGGAGTTGACTATATTCCGTCCGACAATTTCTGGATTGGATTAGGTTTCAATCCCAAATCAAACGCAGACATGAAGTTGATTAATGGTAACAGATTCGGAGGTTTCTCTATAGGTGCTGGCGTTTCATTAAGCAGCTTTAATGTAGCGGCATCTTTAGCGCAATATCATCCTTCTGCAAGCTCTCTGATGATTAGCGTTTCCACCTCATTGTCTAAAAGAAATATTGAATAATATAATGAAGAAAATTGTTATTGCCATTGATGGATTCTCTTCAAGTGGTAAAAGTACCATGGCAAAAGATTTAGCAAGAGAAATCGGTTACACATATATAGATACAGGTGCAATGTATCGTGCAGTAACATTGTATTGCTTGCGAAACAATCTCATACATAAAGAAGGTGTAGACATTGAGGGACTACGTAAAAGTATTAATGACATCAGAATTAACTTCACACTTAATAAAGAAACAGGTCGCCCAGAAACTATCCTAAACGGAGTAAATGTAGAAAAAGAGATACGTAATATGGAGGTCGCAAATTGGGTTAGTCCTATTGCAACAATCGATTTTGTCAGACATGCAATGGTTGCTCAACAGCAACTGATGGGAGAAGAAAAGGGTATCGTCATGGACGGCAGAGATATTGGCACAGTAGTATTTCCCAATGCCGAACTTAAACTATTCATAAACGCAAGTCCCGAGATAAGAGCCAAACGCCGTGTTGACGAACTTACGGCCAAAGGAGAAGCTGTTTCTTACGAAGAAGTTCTCGAAAACGTAAAGAACAGAGACCATCTTGATTCTACAAGGAAAGAAAGTCCTCTCAGACAAGCCGATGATGCAATAGTTCTCGACAATTCTACAATGACTATTGAAGAGCAAAAGGCATGGCTTCTTACACAATATAGTAAGGCCATCGAAAAAGCAAATGCATAAAAAACCACACACTATCAATGATAGAGGTAGAAATAGATAAGGGTTCCGGATTTTGTTTTGGAGTTGTAAACGCAATAAAAAGTGCGGAAAAAGAACTGCTGGATTCAGAGGACAACTTATACTGCCTGGGCGATATTGTCCACAACAACCAAGAGGTGGAGCGACTTAAGAAGGTCGGACTACACTCCATTGTGCACGACGACTTAAAGCATTTACAAGGAAAGAAGGTACTGCTACGTGCCCACGGAGAACCGCCATCTACATATAAAATCGCTCAGGAAAACAACATAACTATTATAGATGCGACTTGCCCGGTTGTTTTGCGACTGCAACAAAAAATTCAGAGATGTTACAACGAAGCTCGGTCGAAAAGTGCACAAGTCGTAATTTATGGCAAAAAAGGCCATGCCGAAGTAAACGGTCTCGTCGGACAAACTGATGGAACTGCGATTGTAATAGAAAAAGCTGAAGACTTATCCTTTTTAGACTTCAACAGAGATCTTATTTTATTCTCCCAAACAACAAAATCATTAGACGGATTCCGAGATATAGTAGAACGAATCAAACAGAGAATCTCGCCTGATGTTCAATTCAGCTATTACGACACTATTTGCCGCCAAGTAGCGAACAGACTTCCTAATGTTAAGGCATTTGCATCATACCATGACTGGATATATTTCGTTGCAGGCAAGAAGAGTTCCAATGGGAAGATACTATTTGAAGAATGTAAAAAAGCCAATCCCAACACCCTATTTATTTCCGGAGCAGAAGAAATATCCACTCCACTACCCGAAGGAGTTAAAAGAGTCGGCGTTTGTGGTGCAACATCAACACCCAAATGGCTTATGGAAGAAGTTGCCACACGCATACTCAAGCTAAACAAAGAAAGATAAGGCGCTCACCCAACAACGAAGCAATTCAGCTCAAGTTTTTAAATAAAACGAACCCTGCTAACCTCACGGCCAACAGGGTTCCACACATTTACAAAAAGTCCGCTGTCCTTAAAGATCGGACAGTTCACGAATTATTATCTAACCACAATTTTTTGAGAAACACCATCAACTACGACTACGTAGATGCCGGCTGGAACATTCACTGTAACTGTTCCTGTTACT
>JGI994J12354_10002659_pt1 | contig 17162 bp, 7 predicted proteins | sample IntmicLarv3ML3BL_FD_12354 | JGI IMG/M metagenome (IMG submission 12354) | reverse complement strand
TGTAGCGAACTTCCCAAGCGGTGCGGGTTCATCTCCGGGCAATCAGTCCCGTAGCCTGAGCAGTGGTTCGAGCATGCCTGCATACAGCAGCATCTTTAGTTCTTCACCGTCTGCAAGTGGCAAATCATATTCATTCCGAGGCTGGTACACATCGGCCAGTGGCGGAACTCAGGTGACATCGGTCACCACAAACCGCACGGTTTATGCTCAATGGAATGAGACTGTTTCCAGCTACGATACGACGTTTGTAGCGAACTTCCCGAGCGGCACAGGTTCATCTCCGGGCAATCAATCGCAGAACTTGCAGCACGGCTCGAGCATGCCTGCCTACGGTAGCGTTTTTGGTACCTCGCCGTCTGCGAGTGGCAAATCATATTCTTTTAGAGGTTGGTATACATCGGCCAGCGGCGGAACTCAGGTGACATCGGTCACCGCAAACCGCACGGTTTATGCTCAATGGAATGAGACTGTTTCCAGCTACGACACGACGTTTGTAGCGAACTTCCCGAGCGGCGCAGGTTCATCTCCGGGCAATCAGTCGCAGAACTTGCAGCACGGCTCGAGCATGCCCTCATACAGCAGCATCTTCAGTTCCTCGCCGTCTGCGAGTGGCAAATCATATTCCTTCCGAGGCTGGTACACCTCTGCCAGCGGCGGAACTCAGGTGACATCGGTCACCACAAACCGCACGGTTTACGCTCAGTGGAATGAAACTATCACCAGCTACAGTATAATTTTCCTTGCCAACTTCCCCAGCGGTACGGGTACGTCACCCACTGCATCAGAAACGTTGGCGAGCGGTGCCTCTATGCCTGGATATGGAAGTGTATTCAATACGTATCCGTCAGCGACGGGTAAGACCTATACGTTCCGAGGCTGGTACACTGCGGCTAGTGGTGGAACACAGGTGACATCGGTCACAGAAAGCTTGATTGTTCATGCCCAGTGGGATGAGGGCGTGGCGTCCTATGACGTTGTGTATAATGCCAACTTCCCCAGCGGCACCGGCTCTCAGCCCACCAATAAAACAGAACGTCAATCATACAATGCTTCGGTAAAAACCTATGATGAACTGTTTGGCAGCAAGCCGACTGCGGCCGGAAAAACTTACACGTTCAAGGGTTGGTTTACTGCGGCGACTGGCGGTTCTCAGGTAACAACGATTACAGCGGGTCAGACGGTTTACGCCCAATGGACAGAGGCATATACAAGCCGCACCATCACCTACCATGCAAATGGGGGAACTGGTACGCCCCCGGATGCCCAAATCGGGCTGTCCAGTGCTTCTGTCAACCTTTCATCCCCTACGTTATTGAGCCGTTCTGGCCATGTGTTTGCCGGCTGGCTTCAAGCAGAGAGTGCTCCGTCGGTGATTCCGGCAGACGGCAGTGCTCCGGCGGGCCTGATGGCAGCAGGTACGTCCTATTCCTCGAACCGGGACGTAACACTCTATGCGGTTTGGGCAGTAGACAGTGACACCGACGGCGGCGGAGACTATCTCCAGAAGAAGGTTGTTTATAAGTCCGGCGATCTTAAGTCGAATTTGACCTTTACCGTTCTTTTGAGCAACACGGCAACAGAATTTACGACAGCGCTGTGTCCTGCGGACTGGAACAACAATGTCCTGACCAAATTTGACGGCTGGGAGCGAAACAACGGCGTTGTGCTTTCGGCCAACAAGGTTGTGCAGTGGGTAGCGGATCAAGCAGGCGGTGCGACTATGACGCTGACGGCAGTAGCAGTGAGCGCAGGCAACAAGACGGTGGAAAATCTCTCAGTTGCACTGACCGACGCCACCCAGCAGAAGTATGCCATTGGCGACACACTGCATGGCAAGGGCGTCACTGTTACGGTTACCTATCGTGACGGAACCACAGAGACCCTTGACACGCCCGCTGAGATTTCTGGTGCCGGTATTACGTTGAAAACTGTGAACGGCAAGAACATCGGTGATGCACTCAATTTGACCGATAACGGACAAGCTTTGATTGCCAGCAAGGGTGCGCTTACGTCCACGCCATCCACCGGCACGATTGAAGTGAGCGATGCGAAGCATACAGTCACCGTAATTGTAATTGGTGGTGACGTTGCAACGGAAGATATTATCAGCGTACGGGACGGCTCGAACACTGAAATTGTTCACACGAATAACCGTGCATCGGGCGAGGGCCTTGACGGCGAGACCTATACAGTCTGGCAGAGCCTTTCCCTGCCTGCCAAGTATCAACTTCAGGGCTTTTACATCAATGGTGAAGACCATACAGGAGACTTTTTCGACGGCAATCACAGCTTTGTGCTGACTGGAAACACAACGATTTACGTTGTGTATAACCATGATGCAAATGCATTGGAGTATAACCTCTATGCGAATGTGATCAGCAGCGCTGGAACCGGCTACATTGGGGCACGCAGAGCGAATCGCCCGACAGACACTGCCACGTATCCGGGCATCACAGTGAATAACATGCTGCCCACAAAGATTGTTGCAGAGGACATGGATATTGACGATGAGAAGGTTGCAGTTGCACTGTTGCCTAACACCGGTTATAGAGTCGGCAGCGTCATCCTGAACGGCGACTTTATCACAGAGGGCGACCCCAGATGGACAACAGCGAACGGCAACGTGGTAATTATGCTGGAGGCTGATGGGAACATTAAGCCCGGCACCACGTACTTCCTGCTGGTGAACTATGTAAAGGACCTGGGAGCGGGCACCACGTTCAAAATTGACATCAAAGGCGAAACATATCACGGCGGCACGCTGGTAACGAGCGATGGCACTGGCAATAAGGTCAATATCAGCGGGCAGTTACCGAGCGAAGGCGGTTACACGAATTTGGAATATGTCGCAGGCTCGACGATTCTGTTTGGTGCAACGGCTGGTGACGGGTATCGTTTGAAGAATATTACTCTTGACGGGATTGAAGTTGCCATCGGCGATTTGTTGTACTCTCTTGCATTGGTTGACTTAGATGCTGACCACGAGATTGTTGCCACCTTTGTTCAGGCGCAGGAAGGCGTTGAAATCATTGGTGGTGATACCGTGGTGCTGCGGGGCGCATATGCAGGAGAATCAAAGGCAGCACTTACTTACTATGTCCGTTTCAATAATGCCCCGCTTAAGGCCGCAGACTTGGGTAAGCTGACGTTTGAAATGGAAGGGAACGGTATGTTTGCCTCGGGTCACGACATGGACGACTTGGCTAGATTTACGATGTCGGGCAGCAAGGTTGCTTGCAGTATCACCGGCTCAGAGGTTATCGGTGGGCTCACATACGCAACAGTTGAAATAGAGGTAACTGTTAGAAAGTCCAGCACGGTACAGGTTAAGTGCGGCATTGAAGGCACATATATCGAGGGCGGACATTATGATTTGGTTATGCCCGGCGATACAAACGGAGATGGTAGATTGTCTCAAACCGATGTTACCTTCATGCAGCGCATTATCAACTTTATTATCACACCGGAACCAGGCAAAGGCGCAGACAACGGATATGCATTTGAACTCTGCGACATGAACCTTGACGGACGTATAGCCATTTACGACTACACAATGGTTCTGCGTATGATGAACGGTATTGTTGTTCCGAGCAATTAAATGGCGGAGCCAATTGCTTGGCAACACACGTCTGTGTGCGAAGTGCTCAAACCACGCGCTCCCCCGGAATATCTCTCACCGGGTTATTGATAGGCCCCAATGAAACAAAAATGAAATTTGGAGGAAAAACATGAAAAAATTAAAAAGTGCACTTAGTCTCATTTTGGCGGTATGTATGGTTCTGGGATTGGTCGTTGTGAGTACAGCGGCGAGCAATACCATTGAATCGGTATCGCCGATGGAGGGACTGGCAGGTTCGGGATACGCCGAAGTAGTAGGCCAAAAGACGATTGTTGATTACGACAACATTTATAACGGCTCGGAATTTAAGGTTAGAATCGAACTCTGGGTAGACAGAGAGTCTTACAGACTTTTTAACGGTGTCAATCTGCTTGTTAGGTATGATACTGACATTTTCCAATTTGAATCTGCACCGGGAAGAGGGAATCTTCTGGTTTCAGCCATGGCACGGCCTGATGGGCGTATGGGACTGGGTATTGGCAGCAATGACCCGTCCATCTATGCAGCAGCCGATGGATTCAGCGGATATATTGAAGCAACTTTTTCAATTTTAGATGCAGATGCATTTAAAGCTGTTTCTCCTGCAACAGGCCACGTGTTTGGATTTGATACTTCGGTAGACTTGGGCGTTGTCAAAAATGACGCAGCCAATGATTTTATTGTGACTCAGCTGGACGAAGACGGCCTGACATCTTCCATTGATGCTGTGGTTACTTACAGCGCAAACACTGTTACCTACAACAAGGACGGCGGAACAGGTACTGTCCCTGCCCCGGTTCCTGTCGGTAGAGGTGCAGAGCATGAAGTCCTTGGCGGCATTACACTGACTAAGGTAATTGGCGGTGTTAACAATGTCCTCGATGGCTGGCTGTACGAAGGTAGGGTTTATCAGGCAGGCGAAAGCTTTGTCATGCCCAATCGCAACATTTCCATCATTGCACAATATACTCCTGACGCTGATGGCGACGGAAAAGGCGACAAATACGAAAATGCGGTGACCTTTACTCTTCGCGATGAAGACGTGGCAACACTGGACTTCCCCGCAAGCACAGAACATGGAAGTTTCTATGATGTGACCCCCAAGTCCGGCACCATTGGCATTGAAGACGGCGAAAAAATCGGCACTGCTTTTCCCAATGTCACCCTACCCACTGATTGGGTTTTCGATGGTTTTTATGTTGGCGACACTAAAATTGACGACATTGAAGACTATGTTCCCACAGGCGACACCCCCATCACCATCCGCACGATTTTGGATGCGAACGGGAACGGTATTGATGACCGGGAAGATGTAGAAGTTACTTTCATGGATGGCGGCGAAGAAGTTGACATCGTAGAAGTGCCGGACAACACACCGTACATCATCTACACAAATCCTGAAAAGGATCCCAGCACTGCCACTGAAGGCAAGGTTGATGGCAGCGATCCTGTTGTTGACTTGAGCGGGATTGCAGATGCCACCGATAGCGAAGGCAACCCCTTTGATCACTGGGAAGTGAATATCATCGAAGACGGTGACGGCAATGTGATTGGCGTCGAAGTGGTTCCCGTATATGAGCAGGATGTTCCTGTTGTCATCCCCGGCCCCATCGTAGACGAAGACGATGAAGAGCCCGAAGATGAGAAGGAAATCGAACTGAGAAACGGCGATGTCATTGTTTATCGTGGTATTGACAGCGTTGAAGTCGCCCGCATTACTGTGGACCGCGGACAAGTTACTTCCGGTGCACAGACCTTGGTTCCTCCCGCACTTGGTTCTCATGCAAAGCTCCCTGAAAAGCACAACGGCAATGCATTCAAATCTTGGGTATTCTCCGGTCCTGTGGTGATTGACGATGTGACCTATTACTACCTGGACGCAAGATACGAAGCTTCTGTCGGATTCGAAGTTCTTGACAGCGAAGGCAATGTGGTTCTCGACGATGAAGTGCCCGGCGACTCTACCTTCGAAGTGTTTGACGAGAACGGCGACCCGGTTATCAGCGGCGATGTGAAGGATCATGAAACTCTCACACTGCCCGAGGTTCCCGATAAGAACGATGACGGCGAAATTTTCACCGGCTGGGAAGTCATTGGCGAAGACACAGACGGCGACGGCGAGGATGACAAATTTACATTTAAGCCCGAGTACGAGCTGCCGGAAATCGACGATGTGGAAATCCTTCCTGATCCGGAGCCTGGCACCGAGCCTGGCACAAACGATGGCATTGATACGCTGACTGGCGAAGGCTTCACCATTTTGCGCGGTGCCTGGAGCAGCGACGCAACCGCAACTGCAAAGTTCTATCTGCGGATTGCCAGCAAGCCTGCTGACGAGAGAGACCTGCAAAACATCACCTTCACAGTAGCACCGATATACGGTTTTGAGAGATTCCCCGTCGCAAGCTTTGGCACGTTGAATACCAATGCGGCGTTTGTCGGCACTGAAACGATTGGCGACAAAGAGTATGGTGTGTTTGAAGTGACATATACAGCTGCAAAATCCGGCATTGTTCGCATCAACGCTTCCTATGGTGCATTGGATGGAGCAGCGAATAAGGGACATGTAGTTATCACTGTCGGCGACAATGATGTCAGTGGACGTATTGTTCTCAGTGATCAGATCAATATCATGAGAGTGCTCAACGAGATTACTGACGAGCCGGTTGCGGGTAGCGGCTCTGGCTATACACTGGAGCTGATGGATGTTGATAAGACTGGCCGTCTTGCACTTGCTGACGGAACGAACATTCTTCGCATGCTCAACGGCATTGTTCCTTCAAACTAAGTGAGAAAAGTGAAAAGGCAGGGATTTTCCCTGCCTTTTCAAGATAATTTTTCTCGAAGCAATAAGTTTTACAGTAAAGGATTGGTTTTATGAAAAAACTTCTCGCAGTAATACTATCCGTGCTGATGCTGTGTTCACTGGTACTACCGTCCTTCGCTGCGCCCGCAGCGGACACGGTTGATATTGTTGGTATTGACGCCACATTGGACGGTAACACGATAACAGACGGATCGACATTTGAACTGAAAATAATTATTTACGCAGATACGGCCTATGACTATTTTGACGGCGTTAATTTAGCAACAGTAGTCGATCAAAGCTTGATTGACTACAATGACGAGAGCGGCTTTGCTTCGGTAGATAACAGATACTATCTCAGCCCCATGCGCCTTGATGCGATTGGCAAGCCGGAGCAAGTTAATCTCGGTGTGGGCAACTTGTGGATGGTTGAACCTAAAGCCGATGGTTATTGCTGTACGGTTACACTGAAAATGGTAGTCGTTGATGCAGAGGCGTTAAAGGCTGCGGGCGGCGCAAAGGTTAGCATTGGTCTGCAAAAAGATGATGTAAGTGTATCTAAAAACGGTGAAATGCGCTTTTATCCGGATGTGGTAGAGAACCTTGTTTCGTTCGATATGTTTGTCAACACAAGCGACATCGACATCACGGTAACCGGTGGCGGTACTCCGGCAAGTCATACAGTAACTTACAACAGCAACGGCGGCAGCGCCCTTGCGGCCGCTACTGTAACGGATGGTAACACGGTTGTTCTTCCCACTCCGACCCGCAGCGGCTATACCTTCAACGGCTGGTACTCTGACAGCGGCCTGACCACGAAGGTCACGAGCCCCTATAAGCCGACAGCCAATACCACACTTTACGCAGGCTGGACCGTCAACACCGGCGGCGGTGGTGGCGGCAGCAGCAGTGGTGGCGGCAGCAGCAGTGGCGGCGACAGCACGCCGACCTGGCGAATCACCTTCGACGCCAATGGCGGCAGCAGTGTGTCTCCCCGCAACGTGGACCGTGGCTCTGCCACCACTCTTCCCACCCCGACCCGCAGCGGCTACAACTTCCTCGGTTGGTTCTCCAACAAGGAGTTGACCGACGCAGTAGACAGCTCCTACAAGCCCACAGCTAACATGACCCTTTACGCAGGCTGGGAAGACAGAAATCCTTCCCCTTCTCCTTCTCCCTCTCCTGCGCCGACCCCCGCTCCCACTCCTGCACCGACTCCGACTCCCGCCCCTACCCCCGCTCCCACCCCTGCACCGGGCGGCTCTCACACCATTACCTATGACAGCAATGGTGGCTCCTCCGTCGGCAATGGCACCATTAAGGTCGGCGAAACCGTAACGCTTCCCACCCCGACCCGCAGTGGCTACACCTTCGCTGGTTGGTACTCTGATGCTGACCTGAAAACAAAGGTAAGCAGTCCCTACACAGCCACTGCAAATGCAACGCTCTATGCCCGCTGGACACAGAACACCAACGGCGTGCCCAAGACCGGCGTTGAGAGTTCCGCAAGCTTAATGATTGCTCTGGCCGCTGTTGTTGCCTGTGGCGGCTTGGTGGTATTCAATCGCTATCGCAAGATTAAGAAAGAGAACTAGAATAACCCAGCATGCAAGGGATAGGAAAGGCGGCCACCCATGAGAAGGGAAGCAAAAAGCAGCAGTCTGGGCAGTGCGATTGCACTGGGCATACTGTTTGGTATTTTCCTGGTGCTTGTTCAGGAAGCATGGATTGGTTACCGCATTGCTGCCCGGTACCAGGAGATGGCTGCCGTTTCCGGCCTAACACAGCCGGCTGAGCCCACACTTGGCACGCAATCGGGTGAAAAGATATCAGCAGGTGATAGCACTGAATCAGACACCCAATTTTGCAAAAAAGACCCCAGCTTCTCGGCCGAGGTTACGCTGGAAGAGACTACGCCACCGGAAACAGGCTCTCCCATTTACTACCGCTACTCACCTGAGGGCCATGCCCTGATTCAGACAGACCATGGTGAGTACCGCTTGGATTTTGTGTGGCTGCGAGAAAATAACCCTGACTTTGTTGGCTGGCTGATTTTCCCGAACACGGATATTTCCTATCCCATGGTGCAGGGCAGCGACAATGACTACTATTTGAAGCATCTGTTTTCCGGCGCATACAGTGATTTGGGTTCGATTTTCGTGGACTATCGCAGCCATCTGCTTGAGGACGAGCACACAATTGTTCATGGACATAATTTTCATAACTATGGCGTCATGTTCTCCAAGCTGTTGAACTATAAGGAGCAGGCATTTTACGAGGCAAACCCGGTGGCCTATTTCCTAACAGAGGATGGTGGCTACACCTTGGAGATTGCCAGTGCTTTTGAGGTTGAGGTGACAGACCCGATTTATACGTTTGTGTTCCAAACAGAGGAAGCATATGGAAATTTGCTTGAACACATACAGGCGAAAAGTGAAATTCAGTCATCTGTTGAACTGACCACAGAGGAGAAGATATTGACGTTTTCCACTTGCAGCAACATCTCCCGAGACGGGCGCTTCGTGGTGGTTTGCCGTATTGTGCCATTTGAATATCCTGTGGTCAAATGGCGCTTTTGAACCGTCAGTTTTGAAGCAATGGGGTAGAGGGCTGCCCTCTGCCTCCTCCAAGCATTTTGTAATTACGAAGTGTTTGGAGAAGGTTTACCCATAAGAGAAAAAAGAAACAATTTGGAGAAACGAGTATGAAGATGAAAAAGTACCTTGCAGAGAGTATTGGCACGATGGTGTTAACAGGCATGGGCTGCGGCAGTGCGATGCTTTTGGGCTGCACCACGCCGGGTGGCCACCTTGCCGTGGCGTTGGCTTTTGGCCTTTCCATTGTTGCCATGGCCTATGTGATTGGCAATGTTTCAGGCTGCCACCTTAACCCGGCGGTTTCCCTTGCTATGCTGCTGACGAAGAAGCTTGATGCCGGCGATTTCTGCGGATATGTCGCCGCTCAAACCCTTGGTGCCCTTGTTGGCGCAAGCATACTCAGGCTGATGACAAGCGGCTTTGGCGTGATTGACCAGACGGGTGCTCTCGGCGCCAACGCCGTAGCAGGTGCCGGCGGGGTGCTTGGTGCTGCGATTGCCGAGATTTTGTTGACGTTTATCTTTATCTTCACGATTTTGGGCGTGACCTCAAAGCCGGGCAACAGCAGTGTGGCCGGTATCGTCATTGGCTTGACGCTGACCTTTGTTCACATTGTCGGTATTCCTCTCACCGGCACGAGTGTGAATCCCGCCCGCAGCATTGGCCCTGCGGTTTTGGCCGGTGGTGACGCACTGGGCAATCTGCCCGTGTTTGTGCTGGCCCCCCTTGTGGGTGCTGCCCTTGCGGCAGTCCTGTTTAAAGTACTCCAGCCTAAGGACGGTATTTGACTAGAAAATACAGGCTATATCAAAAAACAAAGGAGAGTAATCAAATGAACAAGATGAAACAGAACCAGCGAACACGAGCGTTGATGCTATTTCTCAGCATGATAATGGTGATTGCACTTTTGCCGGTGGTGTCATTTGCCACAGAGATTGGGGAGCTAGTCACAGACTGGGATAATACAAATACCTATGAGTTAAGTTATGAATATATCGGAGAGCTTGATGTCTTTGGTATTCTCAATCCAACGAGTTGCGAAATTGACCTCAGCGGTTTTTGGCTGGATGGAGAGCAACTTGCTCCTGAACAAATCACTGCTCTTACGGCTTCAGGTGCGGGATTAGAAGGCACTTTAGGTGCTGGAAATTTGACCCTTTTTGCAAAATATAATAACGCTGGAGCAATCACCATAAAAGTATGGGTTGATGTTGCACTGGGCGTTAATCGCAGATTTGATCTCGAAATTGGTGCAGTGAGCAACAGTGTCATTGGAGATATTAGCTATGATGGCGCTGTTATCGACATGGACCCCTATGGATTGATTAAGGATCGCCTAACACTGTCTCCCAGCGACTTCACCATTGTTGTCAATGGTGCCCCAGAGAAGTTAGATAAATTTATTGCGGACTATGAGGAGGAGTATGAATATTCCAGAGAGACAATCAGCGTCACAATAACGAATGGTGGTGCGGTGCCACATTTTAAAGTCCCGACTGAAGAGGACGGAGAATACACGTTTATTCCCAAAGCCAATGATGCAACCACTATGAGCAATACCCCCTTGGGAGTCAATGCAGAGGTGGAGGTGAAGCTGTCATTTCTCACTAGCAATGCGCTTGAAGGTCCGATTCCTGTCAAGCGGTCTGGCGCTCTGATAGTCGCAACCATCTACTGCCCGACCCTGCGAGCCGAGGGCACCACCAAGGAAATCATTTTGCAGTATGGTGATTCAGAATACGGAATCTTTGAAAGCGATCTCGGCCCGCTTCAAAGGGAAGACAGCAAGACCTGGGCGACTGATTTTCCTGACTTCGCACTTGAATACTCCATCAACGGAACAGACTACGTAAGGGTGGAACAAGACGCTCTTGAGGCGCTTGATATACGGTTTGGCCAGCTCCGTGTTTTGGAAAACGGAGAGATTCGGTTCCTTCGGAGAACCTCTCCCCTGGGCGAAGCAAACAATCTTGATGACCCCAGCGAGGAATGTGTTAATCTATGGTTCGACAGAGATGGGATAGCCGGACCTCCGTTTCAAAAAATTATAGCACTGGAATACGATGAACACGATAACTATATTGAACTGATTATTCAAAATGTGGTGCTGAGACCACTTGATGGTGGCACTAACCTGAGAATGACTGGTACATCTAATGAAAACGAAACGATGGTCGATATTGCTTTTGTGTACAAAGTCACTCTAATTCCGACTTACATAGTACAATTCAATGCCAATGGCGGCTCCACAGTTGCAGACATGAAAAATTCCGGCAGTACCGAGATTTCCTTGCCGACGCCAACTCGCTCTGGCTATACCTTCCTCGGTTGGGCAGATGTCAATGGTCTCGTTGCCAATCCATATATTCCCACTGATGATGTTACACTAACCGCACAGTGGAGCTACAACGGCTCCAGCCCTGGAACACCCACCACCCCGACGAATCCGACCACTCCGACAGAGCCGGAAGAGCCAGATACCTGGCGTCCCTTTGACGATGTGTATGTCAACGATTGGTACGACGGCGACACCACCTATGTTTGGGAAAATGACCTGATGGTCGGCACAGCACATCGCATTTTCAGCCCCAAAATGAGCATGTCCCGTGCCATGATTGTCACCGCACTCCATCGTCTCTCCGATGAGCCCGCCGCAGGCAGCGCCAGCTTCCCTGACGTTCCTGTGGGCATGTGGTACAATGCGGCCATTGCTTGGGCGCAGGAGGACGGCGTGATCCTCGGCTATGGCGACGGGCGCTTTGGCCCGAATGACGACATCACCCGGCAGGACCTGGCCGTGATTCTGGTCCGCTATGCCGAGAGTATCGGCTTCGAGCTGACTGCGACTCGTGAGCTGCCTGATTTTGCAGACAAGGCGAAGATTGCCGACTATGCACAGGCCGCCGTCGAGATGCTCTATCAAGCTGAGATTCTCAACGGCAAGGACAACAACCTCTTTGACCCCACTGGTTTTGCAACCCGTGCGGAGGTCGCCGCTGTCCTGCACCGCTTTGTTGAGCTGGTGAGTGCCGCTTAATTTACTGCTTGTCATACCCATTTTGCTGTGAGAATGGCCGGGGAAGTATTTCCCCGCCTTCTCCAAGCGCTTCGCCATCGAAGTGTTTGGAGAAGGTAAAGGTAAGGGGAATTGAAAGGGGAACAAAAAAACAATGAAACGAAGGAATCGACAGAGCATTCCAGCCCGTTTGCTTGCATTCATACTCACACTGATGATGCTCAATCCGGGCATGATTCTTCCGGCGAGGGCGGCATCGCTTGCAGTTAATGACACGGTGTATGCAATCGATGAAGATGGAAACTCGCAAAGCTACACGATTGATGCTCTTGTGCCGACGGATGGCTCAATCACTGTGGCCCATAATGGTCAGACACTTTTATTATCGGATTCCGCAATTTCCTCGGCTTGTATTGTTGTTGAATCAGGCGTTGAGGTTACGCTTGTGCTTGATGGTGCCAATCGGAGCTCAAACACAACATCACCGCTGGAGATTAAGGCAGGAGCGGAGGTGACTCTCATCCTGATTGACGGCTCAAAAAATCGCTTTACATGTACTGGCACTGATACTACACAGGGCACAGCACAGGCAGGTATCAATGTTGCGGTGACGGCAACATTGACAATTCTGGCTGAGGAGGGCAATACCGGCACGCTCATTGCTGAGGGTGGGCGGTACAGTGCCGGAATCGGTGCCGGCCCCAACAGAAGCTGCGGCGCAATTACCATTGCAGGAGGAGTAATCGTGGCTAAATCTGGTGGAGGAGATAGCATCCCAGGTAGTGGCAACGGTGCCGGTATTGGCGGCGGTGGTGGCCACTCAATGGGGGGCGGCCACAGCGAAGAAATCCGTATTTGCGGAGAGGCAGAGGTTAGAGCGACCAGTCTTGGTGACGGTGCGGGTATCGGGGGTAGCGGTGGCGGTAAGAATCTGGCCAGCGATACAAATACATCGGGCGGCGCTTCAGGCGGAGACATTACCATCAGCGGCAATGCCAGCGTGACAGCAAGCTCTGAAGGTAACGGCGCCGGTATCGGTGGTGGCGGCGCATCCACTAGCACCAACTTTCCGAACGCAGGTGCAGGTGGAGACATCAGCATCAGCGGCAACGCCAGCGTGATTGCAACAACTGAGGGCAACGGCGCAGGTATCGGCGGCGGTGGTTCACCGGGGACAGGCGCAGCAGGCGCAGGCGGAGATATTACAATTTTCGACGCAGTCAGTGTTACGGCAAGCTCTAAGGGTAACGGCGCAGGCATCGGCGGCGGTGGTTCGTCGGGTACGGGCACAGCAGGCGCAGGCGGGAATATTACAATTTTCGGCAAGCCAACTGTTACGGCAAAGACCAACAACGCATATGCAAGCACTGTGGATATGGGTCCGGGCTTTTCCAACAACAGTGGGCTTGGCACAGAGGGCACCATCACCATCACCGGCGGCAATGTGCATGCGCAGCGGACCGCAGAGGTCACCAATGGACTCGGTGATATTCTGGCAATGCGCACAGTTATCCCGTCGGTTGCTGCCGGTGAATCGGTCTACTATGCAGTTACCGCAGCATCAGGGGAGCATTACACCTATCAAGCCATTGCCAATGCAAGCAGTGAAACCTACGTGTGGATTCCCGACACCAGTGTAAGAGAAGTCACCATAACAGTTGTTGGAAAAACGACGGAAGATGCGACGCTTTACAGTGTGGACTTCCGAGTGGCAGTCTCCGACGCCCCATACTCCATCAATCCGTTGGCTCTTCCTGTGTTGATGCCAACGTGGAAACTGGCCAGTGGGGAAGAGGGAAATCTCACACTTCCCAGCATCACGAAGGATGAACAGATTGAACTGACTTACGAAACCGGCTTGGCTGATGTGACGATTTATGCAAAAGAACATGGCATCGATGTCATACTTCAAGCCGTGACAATTCCAAACCAGGAGATTGGGAAACCATACAGTCATTGGCCCCTCTCCATTCTCGGCTATGAATTGGTAGACAGCAGCGGCACAAATATTGTACCCAGCAACCAGACCATTACCGTAACAGCAAGTAACGAAATCACTTTCTACTATAAAAAGGCAAGTGGAAATCAGGTGGTGGTTATCTGCACGGATTATGAGACAGGCGCAGAGCTTAGCCGGACACAAATCCAGGTGCCAGTGAACACGCAGACTTCAATCCCTGTTCCGGCAATCCCAAGTTATACAACAACTGAGACAGCCAAAACGGTGACCTGGGACGGCTTGGAACCGCTGGAGGACATCACATACCTCTACACACGGGACAAGCAAGCCTTGACCCTTCATGCCTATAACGCCCTGAATGGCACACGGATTGGCACGGTTGAAGAGTTGGTGCCCGCCTTGCGGGTGGAGGAGACCTATAACTATGAGAGCAATCTTGCGGCCTTGACAACCAAGGTCAACGACGTATTCCCCAGCCAATACATCCTTGCACAACAGGGTTCTACCCAGTGGCACGTGGAAACAGTTGCGGCAAACAATGTGGTGAAGGTGTACTACAACCCGGTTCAGAGCGGTACCATCCCGGTGGAGTGCCGCATCGGCAGCCAGACAGGCACTCCTATCCATCTCTATACCATCCCGGCGGCACCGGGGCAGACCATAGCGCTGACCGAAGGTCAAATGCCTAATCTTTCCGGCCTGGGCTTTGAAAAAGACAGTTCAGCCAGCCAAATGAGCGGAACAGAGAGCGGCAGCGGAATTATCCTTGTCTATCAGGACAAGCGCTTCGTAACAAAGATTGAGAATGATGTGGACACCGATGTCATCATAGAAAGAACAGTTGTTGGCAGCACAAAGGTATTGTACCCGCCTTACAAGGTCGGCTATGTGCCGACGAAGTACAGCATCGACGAAGGACTGACAATGGAGGAGATTGATTCCGACTTTACGGGCTATTCCGCCGATGATGCAACCACCATCAAGTTCTACTATGAGAGCTACCTTCCTGTTCCGACGACAGGCGACCTCACCATTCTCGTGACCTCTTCTTCGACAGGCACGCCGCTTGCCGGAGCGACCGTCACTGTTTCTGTGGGTGGAACACCCCTCATCGGCATCCCTCCCACAGGGTCAAGCGGCAAGGTAGAGCTCATGGATATAGCACTTGATACATACACAATTACAGTGAGCCGCAGCGGGTACCGAAGTGCATCCGCAAGCACCACGCTCAATACCTTGAGTGCAAGTCAGATAATAACCATCGCCTTGAGCCCAAATGATTCCGGCGGCTCCGGCACCCCCGATGCCAGCCTGACCATTCGCTGTGTGGACGAGCAGGGAGCGACGCTCTTTGAGCAGACCGTCTCCGCCGTGACAGGCAAAACAGAAACCATCTACGCCCCGCCGCTTAGGGGCTACTCCTTAGCGCAAGGCGAGCCGGGCAGCCGCAGCTACAAGATTCTTCCAGGCAAGAACGAGGTCACGTTCCGTTATATTGCCGACGAGGTGGAGCTGGAAGATCCGAAAATCCCCACAGGTGACGGCCGCCCGTCGGTGAGCAGTGAGATAAAGGAAACACTGGAAACTGAGGAGCACATCCGATACATTCAGGGCTTCCCTGACGGCACCGTGCGGCCGGAGGAAAACATCTCCCGTGCCGAGGCCGCCGCCATCTTCTGGCGCCTGATTCGGGATGCAGAGAAAAACGATACTGTAGAGGGCGCATTTCATGATGTCAATGGCGATAAGTGGTATGCCCAAGCGGTGAATTATCTGGCAGGCATGGGCGTTGTCACCGGCTACGAGGACGGCAGCTTCCGCCCGCAAAATGCCATCAGCAGAGCTGAGTTTGCGGCCATGATTGCCCGCTTTGACGAATTGGAAACCGCCGATATTGAGCCCTTTGCCGATATATCGGAGCAGCACTGGGCCTGTGACTATGTGATTTCTGCTTACCTCAAGGGCTGGATGAGTGGTTATCCCGCAAGAGAGTTCCGACCGGAGAGTCCGATTACCCGGGCAGAGGTGGTCATGATTGTCAACCGTATGCTGGGCCGAGGGATTCAGGCAAAGAATATTCCGTCAAATCTGCATGGCTTATATCCTGACCTCCCCGCAAACCATTGGGCCTTTGCCGAAATCATCGAAGCATCTGTCGAGCATGATTATGAGCGGCTGGAAAACGGATATGAAACCCATGTAGCCTATTAAGAGCAGAAAGGCCGGGGAAACACTTCCCCGCCTTCTCCAAGTGCTTCGACGCCGGAGCGCTTGGAGAAGGTGCTTGTCCTTTCACACCTTTCCCAATCACAAGGGTGGCCTCTTCCATCCTTGTGATGATGTGGCAGCGCAGCGCCCCCTCGTTGCTCTGCCGTGCCCCTGTTGTGAGATACGGAATCCCCTTCCTGTATCTCATAACGACTCCAATGGCAATGGGAAGAGGGAGAATTTTTTCTCCCGCCTTCTCCAAGCACTTTTACCTTTCGAAGTGCTTGGAGAAGGTGCAGCCGTACCGCTGCTCGACCGGTGTGGTTGTCATCTTACGCTGTGGACGTCCATTGCGTCCACGGCGCAAAAAGTACCAAGGGCCCTTTGTCATTTATCGCAAAGTAAAAGTAGGAGCGTGAACGTATGGTTCATCGGCGTTTTGCGAGCAGGGTAAAAAACAATGCGTTTACTGTTCGTCTGTTAAACTTCCAGCACAACACATGGCAGGGAGAAATCGTCTGCCTTGCCACCAAGGAAAAGCAGTACTTCCGCAGTGCCCTGGAGCTGCTGAACTTGATTGGCAGCGGCGTTGTGGTGCCGGAGCAGGCAGAGACTGTACCGGAAGAAGAATAAGCCGGATATGAGGCAAGAATCTTCCTCTTTTCCATATTCGTGTCAGGGACTTTCGTACCTCCAAAAATCCTGACGCAGGGCGGCTCGACATGGCCGCCTCCGGATTTTCGTGCTGCGGAGCGTGTGGGGAGCACGCTCCGCAGTGTGAGGTTGTACAAAGAAGCAGGTGTGTTTATGAAACAAAAGATGCTGAGAAAAAGACTGTCCTCCTTGCTGCTGTGTGCGGCTTTACTTTTCGGTTCCGCTTACGCAGTGGAGCCGAACTTGTTGTTTTCTGTGGGCTTTGAATCTTGGCAGGTGACCTCCGGCCAAAATGGCGATGTGACAAAATACAACATCACCTG
>JGI994J12354_10002658_pt1 | contig 17165 bp, 16 predicted proteins | sample IntmicLarv3ML3BL_FD_12354 | JGI IMG/M metagenome (IMG submission 12354) | reverse complement strand
CCCACCCGGCGGTCAGCCAAGCCATTAAACAGCTGGAAAAGTCGCTGGATTGCCGGCTTTTTCACCGAACCGGCCGGGGTGTTACCCTGACGGAGGGCGGGAAAATCCTCTATGACCATGTGGCAAGTGCACTGGGCCTTATCAAAAGCGGCGAGGAGAAGGTGACGAAATGGCAGAATTTACAATCAGGAATGTTGCGAATTGGTGCGGGAGATACAATTACAAGCCGTTTTTTGCTGCCATATGTTGAAAATTTCCACAAAGCACACCCGAACATCAGTATAAAAGTCAAAAATCGGACGTCACCGGCACTCGTTGAAGCACTAAAACAGGGTCAAATTGATATCGCTTTTGTAAATTTGCCTCTTGACAAACCCGAACTAAACATTATACAATGCAAAGCAATACAGGATATATTTGTCGTTGGCGAGAAATACGCGGAGCTGGCCGAAAAGCCGCTGGCGCTGGCGGATTTGCAGCAATATCCCTTGATTATGCTGGAGCAAGCGGCCAATTCGCGCAGGTACGTTGACGCGTTTTTGCAAAAAGAAGGCTGCGCACTCACCCCGGAAATTGAGCTTGGTGCCTATGACCTGCTGATGGATTTTGCGAAAATCGGCATCGGCATTGCGCTTGCCGTGGATGAGTTTTCAAAGAAGGAGCTGGAAAGCGGCAACCTGAAGCCCTTGCAAACACTGCCTCCAATCCCCGGCCGCCACATTGGCGTCTGTTGGCTTTCCGCCCTGTCGCCCTCCCCTTCTGCAGAAACCTTCATAAACTATGTGCTTGCAAAATAGCAAGCAGCAGAACCGGAGGGACGTGCAAAATGCGGCATTATAAATTCTTTCAGCACAAAAAATGCGAGTATTTTCCCTGCCATGAGGGGAAAATCAACTGTCTTTTCTGTTTTTGCCCCCTTTATGAGCACGAAAATTGCGGCGGAACCTTCACCCATACAGAAAAGGGAATTAAGGACTGTTCTGCCTGCACATTACCTCATGAAGATAGCGGATACGACTATATTATTGAAAAATTAACAAAAAACATGAAATTTCGCAATTAACAATTGCACAAAATTACAAGCAGAAAACATAGTAAAAATATACAACATGCACAACAACTTGCCCAAAAATATCAAAAAACCGCCAAAAATAGGCATCCAGAGGCCTTCGCGATGGCATGACAAATCATTTTGACGTCAACCTGATATCAAAATGAATTTGCAAAAGATTCACCATGTGGTATAATCAAGGTGCATTAAACGTGACACAATGCTGATTTCAACACAACGGAGGAAACAAAAATGGGAAATTATTACCCGCCATTTTCGCTGCGCATATCCGAGGAGCTTCTTGAAAAGGTAAAAAAGATTGCACTCGAGAATAAGCGTACGACGAATAAGGAAATTGAATTCGTATTAGAGAACCATGTAAAGCAATACGAAAAACGCCATGGCGAAATCGCACTGGAAGAGAAATAAAAAACGCAAGCGAATTTAGTACATAAAGAACAAACGCAGAGCACTGCACCAAACTAGGGAAGACGGAAATGTTCGGAGCATTTCGGTTTTCGCTTTGGCTGCAAAAAACTGCATCTTCGTGGACCGATTCCTGCGCGTCTTGCCGATTTTTATAAGCGGCAGATGTTTTGTCTTGCAGAAAGCGATCAAAGAATCAAAATTAAGCGCTGAACAGGTGAACCGTGAAATACGCGTAATGCAAAACTGACAATAAAGGGGCATAACCCCTGTTGGCCGTTTGGAATGAAGGTATTTCGCACGTTCGTGTACCCTTTAGGGTATGAGCCGCCGTGAAGCGTATCAAAGGTATAACAGAAGCCGGAGAAAAACAAAACACCGGTGACAAATGAGGGCAGGGAACCCTCATTTAATTAAGAGGAGCCGTATCCTCTTATGCGTCACAATGCGTGTTGTTTCGCCGCTTTTGCTATACCTTTTTTACCGTTTTTGGGAAGACGATTACTTCACCCAATATTCGCTGCCGCTTGCCGTACGGTCCAAAAAGCCGTACTCAATCAAATACCGCCGCAAAGTGACATAATCGTGAAAAACAGCCTTTAAAATCCCGTTGACATCTTTCTCGGTATACCGCCGCTCTGCGGAAAAAAGCGCCGCAATCTGCCGCAGGATAATCAGCTTGGTTTTCTGTTTGGGCGGAAAGCTGCGCAGCACCAGCGGCTCCATGGAAGCAAAACATTTGCGGCAAATTTGCGCCGTTTCCTCATCGGTAATGACATACCGCTCATCCACCATCGTAGCACCCGAATGCACCGGAAGAATGTTGTCCGGTGCATTCATATTTTCCTCCATAAGCTCCGACAGGACAAGGAAGAGCCGTGCCTGCTTCGCCTTCTCCCGCAAGGTAAAGCGCTGCGTACGCACGGTTGAAAGAGACGTACCCGCCTTCTCGGAAATCTCCTTGTCGGACAGCCCCTCATAAAAGCAGCTCATCAGCTCCTTCTGCACGTCAGTAAGCCCCGTTTGCCGCTTTCCCGCCGATAAAAGGGCGGCAAAAACACCGCCGTGTGCCGTAAGAAGATGCGCCTCCATCCGCCGCTTTGCCGTAAGAAGCTTTCCCTCAAGCGGGTAAATTTCCCCCTCCGCATAGCGCTGTGCGCAAAAAAGGCAGCAATAAGAAGCTGTGGACGCATCAAATGCAAACCCGTTCTTTAAATCGGTAATTGACCCGTGTGTATCCATAATAAAACAAACCTTTCTATTATATATTTGCAATTACATAAACATAATAGCAAAATGTTTATGATTTGTCAACAAAAAAATTCATACCGGGAATAAATGAGAAAAACCCGCAAGGCTACTTGCCAACCCCGCTTTTTTCTGTTACAATATATAATAAGCGCTGAACATGCGGCCGCGTACCCTTGAGGGTACAAGCGCATCCACAAATTAAAGAAGAAATGGGGGGGCCTCACATATGAAACGGTCACTTTTCGCACTGCTCTCTGCCGCGGCACTGCTTTGCAGCATGGTACTTCCTGCCGCTGCCGCAGAACAAATCAGCAGCATTTCCGTCACCGGAACGGCCGCCTATGTTGTCATCGGCAGCACCCTGCACTTTACGGGCAACGGTATGCCGACCCTTATGCCCCTGCAGGAAAACGTAAAAAAAGCCGACGGAAAGGAAGACACCCTTGCAATTCTGTCTGCCGGCGGAAATCTTACAGTCTACAAGGACGTACTGCGGCAGGACGCCGCAATTATGCTGGACCGCCCCGGCTGGACGATGAATGCAGTGCGCGACATCGCCCTGACAAACGGCGGACAATACGCCCTGACCACAAGCGGCGAGCTTTACGCAAAGGGCGACATCTTTGGAAACAGCAGCATCTTTGCCGACGCCTACTACCCGGATGCGGAGAAAATACAATCAACAACTGCCTTTTCCGCAATAGACGGCGGCATCAATCATATTTTATTACAGGGAACCGACGGTTTTTTGTACGCAATGGGCAATACTAGCAACGGGCAATGCGGCACAGCACCCGAAGACGGCAGCGTACGCACACCCAGACGCCTGTACAGCGGACCCATACTGGACTTCTCCGCCGGATACGGAACAAGCTATTACGTCACCGAAAACGGCGACCTCTACGGCCTTGGTCTCAATAACAAAGGGCAGCTTGGCCTCCCCGCCGATAACATCACCCATTGGAAGCAAGTCCACATCGCAAGCAACGTGACCGCCGTATCCGCAGGCTATGGTTTCGTTTTATACATCACAAACACCAACAATCTCTATGGCCTCGGCGAAACCGAAAACGGAGAACTGGGCACCAATGCGCAAAAAATTGCGGCGGCCCCTCTCCTGATTCTGACAAACGTACAAAGTGCAGCTGCCGGAAAATACAGCTCCTTCGCCGTAAAGAATGACGGCGCACTCTACGCCTTCGGGCAAAATATTGCGGGGCAGCTGGGTGACGGCTACCTGCCGGGTGCAGAAAACAAGCCCGCCGGCTACAACACGGCAAACGCAACCGCCCCTACCCCTGTTCTGGCCGGGCAAATCGACTACGCAGCCTACTTCAAGGATAAAAACGACCTGCCGAATAACTGGGCCATGGAAGAAGTTTATCACGCGGAAACCGCGGGTCTTGTGCCAACCGCCCTTAGAAACCGCTACAAACAAGACATCAGCCGGGAAGACTTCGCAATTCTGTCCACCCATTTGCTAACCGTGAAAACAGGCAAGTCCTTAGAGGACATTGTGCAGGAAAGAACCGGAAGGTCTCTAAGCAGCTGGCAAAACGACAAGCTCTTCACCGACAGCAGCAGCAAAGAGGTTATCAGCGCGGCGGCTCTCGGCATTGTGGAAGGCCGTGGCAACAACATCTTTGACCCAAAAGGCAACATATCACGGCAAGAAGCCGCAAAAATGCTGACAAAAACCGCCGAGGCATTAGGCTGCAGCACAGCGGCACAAAGCTATACCTTCGCCGACGCCGCAAGCATCAGCGATTGGGCGCAGCCCTCCGCGGCATTTGTTGCAGAGAACGGTATTATGATGGGCGTGGGCAACAATATGTTCGACCCCAAGGGCTTCTACTCTCGGCAACAGTCGTATCTGACAATCCTCCGGCTTTTTAACAACCTGTAAACTTCAAAAAGGAAGGCATGTGAAAAAGGAATGACGCCTACCCTATCCGGAATTATAAAAAAAACGCTCTGTTACTTCGTGCTGTTTTCAATCTTTTTCTGTCTGCAGACGATTTTTAGCAAAAGCCTTACCGTCTTTGCCATTTCACCCTATTTTATGCCCTGCATTATCGTAACCATCGCCATGCTGGACGGGCAAACGACGGCACTCTGCTTTGCTTTCGGTGCAGGGATTGCAACCGATGCCTTTGTGGCGCAAAGTACGTCTTATTACACCATCGCCTACCTGATACTGGTGGCGCTTTTGACAATGCTGTTAAAGGACGTGTTCCGCAAGAGCTTCTTCTCCGCCGCCGCCCTGGCCTTTCTTGCAACCTGGCTCATAAGCTTTATGTATTCCTTCCTTTTTTACGTAATTTTCCGGCAGGCACCGCTGAGCGCCGGCATTACAGTTGCCCTGCCTGAAGCCTTTTATTCCACCCTTTTTATCATCTTCATCTACCCTGCTGTCAGCATCATCGCAAAAGCAACCAAGTAACAACAGAAAGGACAGGCAGAAAAATGGACAGCCGAAAAAAAGAACAACGCATCCTCTTTCTAATGGCGGCATTTATACTCATCTGCCTGATTTTCACAGGGCGGATTTTTGAGCTGCAAATTATTAAGGGGGAGGAAAACCTTGCCCTGTCCCAGGAGCGTATTTTGACCACAGTGGAGATAAAGGCCTCAAGAGGGGACATCCTTGACCGCAACGAACAACCCATGGTTACAAACACCATGAGCTACATCATAAAGCTTAACAAATCCAGCTGGAGCACCGAGAATCAAGGGGACAATATCCTACGGCTCATTACCCTTCTGGAGGAAAACGGCCATCCGTATACAGACACCCTGCCCATAAACGGCGACGGTACCGCCTACACCGAAGAGGATCCCGAAAACAGCCGCCAAAAGCGCTTTTTGAAATATCTGGCTGAGCGAAAGTATGCGGCAGATATGCCCGTAGGCGAGTACATGGAACGCATGGTAAAGCGTTATGAGCTGGAAGGCTATACAAAAGAGCAGCAGCGCAGCATCATCGGCGTCCGCTATGAAATGGACACAAGCGGCTTCTCAAAAACCATCCCTTTTGTCTTCGCAAGCGATATTGACCTGACCCTTGTTACGAAAGTTACCGAACTGTCCTATGAATTCCCGGGCGTGGAGGTGGAAGCCCGCCCCTCCCGCCAGTATGACACCACCCTGTGCGCCCACGTTCTCGGCCGCATCGGAAAAATGGACAAAACCGAATATGACGCCCTCAAACCCAAGGGGTATGCCCTGGATGAGCTTGTGGGCAAAGACGGCATCGAGCGCCTGTACGAAGAGTATCTCCGCGGCACAAACGGGTCAAAAAGCATGGAGCTTGACCTTCACGGCCGTATTACAAATATTATTAAGTCAACGGAAACGGTCCCCGGCAGCACCGTCATTTTATCCATCGACCTAAAGCTGCAGGGTGTACTGGAAGAAAGCCTTGCACGCACCATAAACAGCATTCGCGCAAGCGCAGGACCCGGCAAGGACGGCGGCGACGTAGCCGGCGGCAGCGGTGTTGTCATCGACGTAAACACGGGGCAAATTCTTGCCATGGCATCCTACCCAACCTATTCACTTGAAACCTTCAGCGCCGATTATGCTACCGTAAGCAAGGACCCTCTCCACCCCTATGTCAATCGCGCAGTCGCGGGACTGTACCCGCCCGGCTCTGTCTTTAAGATGCTTGTAGGCGTTGCCGCACTGGAAAGCGGAAAGATTACGCCCAATACAATAATTGAAGACAAAGGCGTCTTTACGGAAGTCGAAACCGCATCACCGAAATGCTGGATATTCCGTGCCACCGGCCGCACCCACGGCCACGTCAACATTACGGGTGCAATTGAGGTTTCCTGCAACTATTTCTTCTACAAGTCGGGTCTTTTGACCGGCGCAGATGAGCTGGAGAAGTACGGCAAGCTCTTCGGCCTCGGCGAAGAGACAAACCTTGGCCTCTCGGGCGAAAAGAAGGGCATTTTTGCAGGCCCCACCTATCGGGAAAGCAAAAATAAAAAGTGGTACATCGGCGACCTCTTGTCCGCCTCCATCGGCCAGTCGGACCACACCTTTACCCCCCTGCAAATCGCAAATTATGTCGCAACCCTTGTAAACGGCGGCATCCGCTACCAGCCCACCCTCTTAAAGGGCATCAAAAAGTATGACGGCAGCGAAATCCTCCTGGAATCGGTTCCCAAGGTACTAAACACCGTCCCCATGGAAGAAGCAAATATCAAGGCCATCCTGCAAGGTATGCGCGACGTAACCGAAACCGGCACCTCCGCCAGCGTTTTCAAAGGCTATCCCATCCCCGTAGGCGGCAAAACCGGCTCCGTACAGGTCAGCGGCAACAAGAGCGACACCGGTGTTTTCACCGCCTTTGCCCCCTTTGACAATCCGGAAATCGCCATCGTCATCGTCGTCGAGCAAGGCACATCAGGCGGACGCATCGCACCCATCGCAAAGGACATCCTTGACGCGTATTTTGACAAAACCGAAGTCTACGAAAAAAGCTTTTCGGAAAACCAACTGTTACTATAACCCCCTTTTAAACAGGATAAAAAACGCTGAAATAGAAGAGGAGCAACAAAAAAGATGAACATTGCACTAATCGCCCACGACAGCAAAAAAGAGCTGATTATCCAGTTCTGCATCGCCTATTGCGGCATCCTTGCAAAGCACTCAATTTGCGCCACCGGCACCACAGGCCGCCTTGTGGCCGAAGCCACAGGCCTTGACATCGACCGCTGCCTTTCGGGACCCCAGGGCGGCGACCAGCAAATCGGCGCCCGCATTGCGTACAACGAAATTGACCTGGTGCTCTTTTTCCGCGACCCCCTAAACACCATGCCTCACGAGCCGGATATTCAGGCACTCTTGCGTCTTTGCGATGTACACAATATCCCTGTCGCCACCAATGTCGCTACCGCCGAAATGCTCATTCTCGGCGTAAACAGGGGCGACCTTGACTGGCGCGACATCGTAAATCCAAAGCGGTAGAAGGGCATGGAAACCGTAGAATCTTTAGGCATCGGCGAAGCAACCCTTCGCCAGGACAGTACCTGCTTCAAGTTTGGAACAGACGGTGTGCTCCTTGCAAACTTCTCGAAAATTAAAAACAACGCGCTGGTTCTGGAACTTGGCTGCGGCATTGGCGGCATTCCCATTGTCCTTTGCGCCCGGCATGAAACCGTGCAGGTAGTCGGCGTAGAGCTGCAAGAAAAGCCCGCAGCTCTGGCAAGAAGAAACGCGGAGGACAACGGCTTTTCTGACCGTATCACCATAAAAGAGGCGGATATCCGCACGCTGGGCACCATATTCCCGGCGAAAAAGTTCGATTTAATCCTCTGCAACCCGCCCTACGCAAAAAAAGAAAGCGGCGTAAAAAGCGGCAACACCCTGCGCCAAACGGCACGCTTTGAGGAATGCTGCACACTGCAGGATGTCACAAACGCAGCAGTGAAAAACCTGAAGTTCGGAGGCAACCTGACCCTCTCTTTCCGCCCCGATCGGCTGGTAGACCTGCTTTGTGCCCTGCGGGAAAGTAAATTCGAGCCAAAACGCATGCAATTTGTCCGCTACAGTGAAAACCATGCGCCCTCCTTAGTGCTGGTAGAAGCACGCCTTGGAGGCAACTGCTCCTTAAAAACCGAAAAGGATTTGATACTATGCCGGGAACCCTCTACATCGTCGCAACACCCCTCGGAAACCTGCAGGACTTCTCCCCCCGCGCCATAGAAACCCTGCGCACCGCCGACCTTATTGCGGCGGAGGACACACGGGTAACCTTGAAACTCCTGTATAAATTTGAAATAAAGAACACACTGATTAGTTACAATAAAAATAACGCCCGCCAACGGGGAGAGGAGCTTCTTGCCCTTCTGCTGGAAGGAAAATCCGTTGCCCTTGTCAGCGATGCGGGCACCCCTGCCATCTCCGACCCGGGGGAAGAACTGGTAGCATTGGCGCTGGCGCACCATATTACAATTGCACCCATTCCCGGCTGCTCCGCCGTTACAACAGCGTTAAGCGTCTGCGGGCTGCCCACCGGCCGTTTTTGCTTCGAGGGCTTTCTCCCGGTGCAAAAATCCGGGCGGCGGGAACGGCTCATTTCCCTGCAGGACGAGACGCGCACGCTAATTTTTTACGAAGCACCCCACAAGCTGCAAAAAACCTTAGAGGACCTCCTAAAAGCCTTTGGCAACCGGCGCATTTCAATCCTGCGCGAGCTGACAAAGCTCCATGAGGAAATTATTTTAACCACCATAGAAGCGGCCATAGCGCGGTACGAAGAAACGCAGCCGCGCGGCGAATTCGTCCTCGTGCTGGAAGGCGCGGCTGAAAAAGAGCCGGAGCTGCAAGACATAGAAATCGACCAAAGCCTCTCCGCAAAGGACAACGCAAAAGCAGCAAAGGATGCCGGGCTATCGCGGAATGAAGCCTACAAACTGGCCTTGCAAAAGAAAAAAGAAGAAAGGCAAGGAGAGTAATATTGAAAAAAGTAACCATTTACACCGACGGAGCCTGTTCCGGCAACCCCGGCCCCGGCGGCTGGGCAGCCATTTTGAAGTACGGCGAGATTGAAAAAGAGCTGTCCGGCTTTGAAGCGGACACAACCAATAACCGCATGGAGCTAAGCGGCGTTATTCAAGCCTTGACCGTGCTCAAGGAGCCTTGTGATATTGAGATTTTCACCGATAGCCGCTATGTTTGCGACGCGGTGAACAACCGCTGGGTACACCGCTGGCGGGCAAACGGCTGGAAGCGCGCAAAAAACGCCCCGGCCCTAAACAGTGACCTGTGGGAACAGCTTTTGCAGCTGCTGGAGATACATAAAACCACCTTCACCTGGGTCAAAGGCCACAGCGACAACCCCTACAACAGCCGCTGCGACGCCCTTGCGGTTGGCGAATATGCAAAGAGGAAAGCCGAATGAGGAAGGTCTTTTGCATTGGGGAAGCCCTCATTGATTTTGTCTGCACAGACGGCAGGGATACCTTTGTGAAAAACGTGGGCGGCGCACCCTTAAATGTCGCCGCAGCCATCACAAAGTATGGCGCAGAGGGTCTTTTTGTCGGCAAGGTCGGGCGCGATAGCTTTGGCATGTCCATCAAAAACTACTGCAGCGAGAACGGCATCGGCGCGCAGCACCTGTATTTTGACGAAAACACCGCTACAACGCTGGCATTCGTTTCCCTTTTTGAAAACGGGGAAAGGGACTTCTCCTTTATTCGCGGCGCGGATGAACAACTGCTGCCAACAGAGCTGCCCCTGCGGGAAATAAAAGACGGCGGCTGTCTGCACCTGGGCTCCGCAACGGCGCTTCTGGGCGGCCCCTTGGAAGAAAGCTATAACGAAGCTCTTGCCTTTGCAAAAGAGCAGGGTGTTTTCATCAGCTTTGACCCCAATTACCGCTCCGCCCTCTTTGAAAACCAGCAGGAAGCTTTCATAAAAAAAGCCCGGGACATCCTGCCCCTTTGCGGCCTCTGCAAATTTTCGTTGGAGGAGGCAGAGCTTATAAGCGGCGAAAAAACCTTGGACAACATCGCCGCATCCCTTGAAAACCTGGGTGCGCAAGCTTTCCTCATCACCCTTGGAAAAGACGGCTCTCTTTTTCATATAGGAAGAAACACGGAGAAAACACCGACAATTCCCGTCAAGAGCCTTGACTCCACCGGCGCAGGAGATGCCTGCCTGGGCTTCCTTTTGGCACGCATTGCACAGGATAAAGCACTGCTGCAAAACGCCGAAAAACGGCGAGAAGCCCTCCGTCTTGCAAACATTGCAGGCGCACTGTCCACCACCAAATACGGCGGCGCAGCGTCACTGCCTGCTATGCAGGAAATCCTCGAAAAAGCAGATGCATAAAGCCGTGCAAAAAACTTCAATAAAATCACGAAAAAACCCTTTACAAACAAGCAAAAATGTGATATTATAGCAAGCGTATACCGTTTTCTTTACGGAAACGGCACAATCCGCCTTGCCAAGTTCGGGGACGCATTCGGGGAAACGCCCGGTGTTCACCAACCCCCTACTTAGCTTCGCGAGTAAAATTTACAGAAAGGACAAGGTGAACAAGCATGATTTTAAAGGACAAGAAGCAAGCCGTTATTGACGCAAACCGCACATCGGCCAACGACACAGGCTCCCCCGAAGTGCAAATTGCCATTCTTACGGCGCGTATTTCCGAGCTGACCGAGCATTTGAAGATTCATAAGAAGGACAACCACTCCCGTCGCGGCCTTCTGAAGATGGTTGGTAAAAGACGTTCCCTCCTTGATTATTTGATCAAGAAGGATATCAACCGCTACCGTGCTATCATTGCGAAGCTTGGTATCAGAAAGTAATTGTACAAAATGGGCAGTTGCCGGAGTTTTCCCGGCACCTGCCTTTTTGAAAAAAAGCCAAAAATCCCCCGAAGGATTTTGCGTCCGTCGCCCAAACACCGGGAAAAAGCAATTGAAACTGCGCCCCTACAAAAAGCCTAAGGGCTTGGTTTCAAGTGCTTATGCCCTCTGCAAAGGAGACGTACGCACACCTCGGGGAATTGCGAAATGAAAGGAAGAACAAAACATGAACAAAATGCAATTTCCTGCCCAAAAGACATTTGAAACAACGCTGGCAGGCCGCCCCCTAGTCATCGAAACCGGCAAAATGGCCGGACTTTCCAACGGCTCCTGCACCGTGCGCTTCGGCGACACTCTGGTTCTGACAAACGTAACCATGAGCGAAAAGCCCCGTGACGGCATCGACTTCTTCCCCCTGTCTGTTGACTTTGAAGAACGTCTTTACGCCGTTGGCCGCGTTCCCGGAAGCTTTATGAGAAGAGAAGGCCGCCCCTCCGAAAAGGCCATCCTTGCTTCCCGTATGATTGACCGTCCCACACGCCCCCTGTTCCCCAAGGACATGCGCAATGACGTATCGGTGAACAATCTGGTGCTCTCCGTAGACGGCGACAACCAACCGGAAATCGCCGCCATGATCGGCTCATCCATCGCGCTGACCATCTCCGACATCCCCTTTAACGGTCCCATTGCCGGCGTAAATGTCGGCTTGGTGGACGGCAAGCTGGTCGTCTGCCCCAATGGCGCAGAGCGTGCAAAAAGCGACATGGTGCTCACCGTTGCCGCAAGCAAAGAGAAGGTTGTCATGATTGAAGCAGGCGCTAACCAGGTGCCCGATGACATCATGTACGACGGTATTATGCTGGCGCACGAGGAATGTAAAAAGCTCTGCGACTTTATTTCAAGCATTGCTGCAGAAATCGGCAAAGAGAAGCGCTCCTACCCCGCAATCAACGTAGACGAAACCCTCTATGAAAAAATTAAGGCTTTCTGTATTGAAGATGTACGCGCAGCTATGGACACCGATGACAAGAGCGTTCGTGACGAAGCTCTCCGTGCTGTATATGAAAAAGTTGCCGCACAGTTCCCCGAAGAAGCGGAATCCGATAAAAAAGCCATGGACGAAATCCTGTACAAAATTCAAAAATACGTTGTCCGCCGCTGGCTCCTTGACGACGGCAAGCGCGTAGACAGCCGCAGCATGACCGAGGTTCGCCCTCTTGCAGCCGAAGTCGGCCTTGTACCCAGAACCCACGGCTCAGGCATGTTCTCCAGAGGCCAAACACAGGTTCTCACCATCGCAACCCTCGGAACCATCGGCGATGTGCAAACCCTTGACGACATTCACGATGAAGATAAAAAGCGCTACATCCACCACTACAACTTCCCCTCCTGGTCCGTAGGTGAAACAAAGCCCTCCAGAGGCCCCGGACGCCGGGAAATCGGCCACGGCGCACTGGCGGAAAAAGCGCTGGAGCCGGTTATCCCCAGTGAAGCGGACTTCCCCTACTGCATCCGCCTTGTTTCCGAAGTACTTTCCTCCAACGGTTCCACCTCCCAAGGCTCCATCTGCGGCTCTACACTTGCCCTGATGGACGCGGGCGTTCCCATTAAGGCACCCATCGCGGGCATCTCCTGCGGCCTTGTAACAGAAGGCGACCGCTGGATTACCTTCACCGATATCCAGGGCATCGAAGACTTCTTCGGCGACATGGACTTTAAGGTAGCAGGCTCCCACGAAGGCATTACAGCCATCCAGATGGACCTGAAAACCGATGGTCTTACACCTGAAATCATCCGCTCCGCACTTGACCTTACAAAGACTGCAAGAATTGATATTCTGGACGAAATCATGCTGCCTTGCATTTCCACCCCCCGCGAGGAGCTTTCGCCCTACGCGCCCAAGATGATTCACATTCTCATCGACCCCGACAAAATCCGTGAAGTCATCGGCAAGGGCGGCAGCGTAATCCAAAAGATTCAAGCTGACCACGGCGTAAAGATTGACATCGAAGACGACGGAAACCTGTACATTTCGGGTATTGATACCGCCGGTTGTGAAGCGGCATTAAAGGTTGTTCACTCCATCGTAAAGAACCCCGAGCCCGGCGACATCTTCGTGGGCAAGGTTGTACGAATCCTGCCAAACGTAGGCGCCTTTGTTGAAGTCGCACCCGGCAAGGACGGCCTTGTGCACATCTCCAAGCTTGCAAAAACCCGTGTAGAAAAAGTCGAAGACGTAGTAAATGTCGGCGACATGGTGAAGGTAAAAGTCACCGAAATCGACGACAAGGGCAGAATCAACCTTTCCAGAAGAGACTGCCTCGAATAAGCAAAACTGTACAAAAAGAGCAGCGGAGTGAAGTCCGTTGCTCTTTTTTTGCACCCGGTGCACCAACACGAAAAAATTTGCAAACTTCTTCAAACAAAATAGCAAAATCCTCTTGAAATCTTGCGCAAAATCGTTTATGATGTTATGGGGTCTTGTGCCGCTTGAAAGGGGTCTTTTGTATGAAAAGTTTTTTTTCCAATCTAATCAAAGAGGTCCGCAGTTCGATTGCACGGTTTTTTGTGACCTTTTGCCTGAGTGTGCTGCTTTTTTTGGTAAGTGCGTATAACATATTTACCGATTCGATATTAAACGATTCGATTATTTTGACGCTTCTGTTCGCTATACTTTTCTGCACCTTCGGAAAGCTGCTGCTGGAAAAATACGGTGAGAAGCTTAGAAGCCGCTGGATACTCTTCCAGCTGGCCTTTGTCCTTATCAGTGCGTCGGCGTATTTTATAATTGGCCTGTGCTCGGACAACGCCTACATCGCAGCCGGGTATTTCGGCGTTATGATTGCCCTGTTTGCGGGTATTTTGTATGTAGCCGACACCGGAAGTATTTCAAAAACCATCTCCCATATCATAAAAAACACCGCCTTTAATTGGCTGATTTGCGCCATTGTGTCGGCGGGCACCATGCTCTCCATCGCCGCGTTTTCGCTGCTGATATATAGCTTTAGCGATGATTATAAGATTTACCTGATTGCCATGCTGTTTATTTGGATTGTGCTGTTCGGCAATTTGACCCTTGCGGCCATCCCGAAAAAGGACACAAAGCTGCCCATACCTCGAATCTTTAAGGTGCTTGTGCTGTATGCGGCGCTGCCTGTTTTCCTGTTGCTACTGACAATTTTATATGTATATCTGGGGAAAATCCTCTTGACCTTTTCCTTCCCATCGGGGCAGGTCAACCTGTTTGCCTCCCTTGCCATGCTCTTCTTTGTATTCTTCACCTTTGCACTGGCGCAGTACAAGGATGAGAACAAGGCGGCGCGGTTTTTCACGCGGTGCGGTGGGTATTTTATGCTGCCGATTCTCGCCATGCAGTTTATTGCCATGTATATTCGGCTGTCCAATTACGGGCTGACAACCGCCCGGTATATCTCCCTTGCGTTGAATCTCCTCGGGCTGGCCTTTGTGGTGGTTTCGCTCATTAAGAATGGGCGGTGGCTGAAGCAGATGTTCCTTGCTGCCGTCTGTGCCGCGCTTTTATTGACGGTGACGCCGCTGAATGTGTGCGATGTGCCTTTTCGGAATCAGGTTGCCCGTCTGAACCGTGTTTTGCGTGCAAATGATATGCTTGTGGACGGCAACATCACGGCGAACGGGGATATTTCGCAGGAAGATAAAATTACAATCACAAGTGCGTACGAATACATTGACGAGCATCCCGGCCATGCCGGAAATCTGCCACTTACCCTTGAACATATGAATGCGTTTGTTACGATAACCTATTATCGTTCGGACATTAAAGACCCGAAAAGGGCAACCTTCCAATCTGTCTTCGGCTTCCCAAAAACCTATGAGTCGTCTGACTACCGCTCCTATAATTCGTATGAGCAGGGCTCGGTGTACGGAAGCTATCACAACTCCACTGATGTCCTCGACGTAGCGGACTACTCGCGGATACACAAGGTTACATCCTTTCGAAAGGAAGACGGCACATTCAATTATCAGTTCAAAAATGGTGAAAGCATCTCTACATTTGACATCAATTCGGAAATCAACGCGCTGTATACCACCCATGGCGCGGACGCTTATGAGGTCCTGATGGAATTCCCTATTGGGGATGACAAGCTTGTTTTAAGCTACGTTGATTTTAGAATTGACAGCGCCGGACTGCTGACGGTTTCATCCATCGACGGATACTTTTTAGAAAAATAGGAGATACAACGATGACGTACACAGCCGCCCTGTTTATATCAACAAAATATTGGAAGAACAAGGCCGAGCTTGACGCAGCGGTGCAGGCAGTTTCCTGCCGATTTGAAAAAGGCTGCGTTGTGCCGGTGATTGACGGCGATTTGCGGACGCTTTATGAAAAGCGGGGCTGCGATACGCTGATTATGGTGCCCTTTAGCGGGTCGGTGCAACCGGTTATGCTGGAGGCGGCAACGCAGTTTAAGAACCTTGTTTTATTCGCCGGGTATGTGGAGGGCAACTTTGAGCCTTCCGTTACAAATAAGCTGCTGTATCACAATGCCGCGCCAACCTTACTGGACAGCTATGCGGTGCTAAAAAGGGATGCCGGCAAGCGTGTTCTCCTAAAGAGAACCTTCGGCGAGCTGCAGCAGCATATCAGAGTGCTTAAAGCCCGCGAGCAGCTGCACGGAGCAAAAATTCTCATCATCGGCGCACCCGAACCTTGGGTGGTCAGCGTCAGCCGAACCTACTCGGACTATGAGGAAAACCTGGGTGTGTGCATAGAAACGGTACCACAGGAAGAGCTGATGGCACTGTACGAAAAGACGCCTTTTGAGGATGCCGCGGATATCTACAAGCTGTACGCGCAGGGTGCCGCCGAAATCATTGAACCGTCAGACGAAGACCTTCGAAACACGGCACGCCTGGCACGGGCAATGGAACGGCTGCTTACAGAAAAAGGCGCACGCGGCATGGCAATTGCCTGCTTTGACCTGATTATGAAGCTTGCTGTAAATCCCTGCATCGGGGTCAGCTATATCAATGGGCAGACACCCTATTTTGCTGCCTGCGAAGGGGATATTGACAGTGCGTGCACCATGCTTATGCTGAACTGCCTGACAGAAGAATGCTTTTTCATGGCAAATCCCTGTCTCTCAAAAGACGACAGCATCAACTTTGTCCACTGCACCGCACCCATTACCGCTTGCGGCAAAGAACATCCCTTTGTTCTGCGCAACCACCATGAAACGGGCGTAGGCGCGGCTCCCGATGTACGGTATCCGGACGGACTAACGGTAAGCTTATTTCGCTATTCAGGCGCGTTGCACGCCATGAGTATACATATCGGCAAGAGCATTCCCTCCGACCCGGTGCCAAGCTGCCGAACGCAAATGCGGGTAAAACCGGACGACTTTGACAGGTACCTGCGCGGACTTTTGGGCTGTCACCAGGTCATATCCTTTGCCGATGTGACCGAGGAAATGCGCGAACTTGCAGCGTTATTGAACATAAAAACAGTATAGGAGTAAAGATATGAAGGAAATCGGACTTGGCATTTACGGTGACAACGGGCATCAGGTGTACATTGAAGACTATGACGAAACCGACCGTCAGGGGCGGGTAAAGATTTACGGCTATGCTGCCTGCGAGGAACATCCGGAGTGGCCGGACGCAACGGAATACAACGGGCTTGACGACATGCTTTCCGACCCGCGCATTTCACTTATTTCCCTTTGCTCACCCAAGCGGGCAAATCAGGCGAAAGACGCGGTAAAGTGCCTAAAAGCGGGCAAGCACGTGTACGCGGAAAAGCCCTGCGCGCTAACCGAAGAAGAACTTGACTTAATCATCAAGACCGCTGCAGAAACAGGTCTGCAATTTCACGAGATGGCGGGAACAACCTTTCAGCAGCCTTATGCCGCCATGAAGGAGCTTGTAGCGGACGGGGTTATCGGCGATGTGGTGCAGGTATTTGCGCAGAAGTCGTACCCGGCGTGCTTTGACTGGAGGCCGGCGGACGAGGACATTGACGGCGGCTTAATCCGGCAGGTTGCCGTTCACGCATTCCGCATGGTAGAGCAGGTGACAGGCCTTAAAATCACAGCCTGCAAGGCGGTTGAAACAAGCAAAGGCTCCGAAGG
>JGI994J12354_10002657_pt1 | contig 17178 bp, 19 predicted proteins | sample IntmicLarv3ML3BL_FD_12354 | JGI IMG/M metagenome (IMG submission 12354) | reverse complement strand
TTTTGTTATCACCAAGTGTTGTTGCGACATCAATTGGATTTAGTTTGTTTAAAACGGTGTCATAATATTTTTCGATATACCATTCGTTGGATAATTTTTCATCGTGCCACTTTTTCCACCAATCATATTTTGGTGCAAGTTTTCGGTATTGTGTCCCCGGAAATCCCGGTGGAACAGCACCGGCGATTGATACCAAGTGTTGTGGTGGGATTTGGTGAACAAATGAAAAATAACTGGTATAAAGTGTCATGGCTGGTATTTTCGCAGCAAATATATTGATTGTCAAATTATTCGGTGTTTTTGGGGCTTTATTATATTTATATCTTGTTATCTTGAAATATTGTTTTTTTCTTGCTAGAATCCCAGCCATAATAGAAGGTAAAAATGCAGACATTTAGAAAAATCTGGAAAGCTTTTTGGGAACCTTTGTTAAGGCTGCCAATTTTACAATGGTTTATTGCGGGGCTGATGGCTTTTGCAATTTGGCTGGTTTATTATACCAGCTGGAAGAAGATAAATAACAAGAAACTATTCCGGGAATACAGAAAAAAGCCGGCTATTTTTGTTCTGTGGCATGGGCGCAGTATGATGTTGTCGCCAATTGTGCGTCGGTTTGGAATCCGGGGATATGCAATCGCCAGTCGTCACAAAGACGGTCGTATGATGGCAAAATTACAAAGATTATTTGGTTTAAAATCTATTTACGGCAGTACATCTGACGGTGGTATATCTGTGCTGCGCCAAGGTTTGCGTGTCTTGCGCACTGGTAAAAATATATTGTGTTTATCGCCGGACGGTCCTGGTGGTCCGTCTTTGCGTGTCCAAGATGGTGCGTTATATTTTGCAAAAATGACAGGTGCGCCAATTATTCCGGTATGTTATTCTTGTAATAACGCATGGTTTCAAAATCGTTGGGATAAATATTTGGTTGCAACGCCTTTTTCGAAAATAACATGTAATATTGGCAGTCCGATATTTATAAATTCAAAAATAGGCAAAGAAGATTTTGAATTGGCGCGTAAAAATCTGGAAGATGTCATGATTAAACAATTGCGTGATATGGATGCAGAATTTAATTTACCAATGGTAGAGCAGGGTTTGACGGCTTATGAATACAAAGAAAATCAAAGAAGAAAAAGAAAGAAAAAATGAAAACCCCAAAATGGTTTTTAAAGAAAAGCATGGTTGCTTGTTTACTTCTGCCATTTTCGGTGCTGTATTATATAATCAGTAAAATTGTTTATTATTGCCGGCGTTTAAATCAAAAAAAGTCAAAAAGACCGGTAATTTGCGTGGGTAATATATTTGCGGGTGGTGTTGGAAAAACACCAATTGTTCGTGAAATTGCAAAGTATTTAAAATCACCGATTATTATGCGCGGATACAAAAAAAACAGCGATACTGATAATTTGGGTGATGAAGCAAAAATGTTGCGCCAGGCGGATATTGATGTTTATGTTGGTGACAGGGCGCGTAATACAGAATTATTAAATAATCAAAAATCTGTATCGCCCATTGTTATGGATGACGGGTTTCAAAACCCAACAATAAAAAAAGATATTTCAATTCTGGTTTTTGATGAAAAATTAGGATATGGAAACGGGTTTATATTACCGGCCGGCCCATTGCGTGAATCAAAGCTGGCGATTAAACGCGCGGATGCAGTAATCATAATAAAATCGAAAAAGCGTAATTTGGGATTTAAAATACCGTACGATGTGCCCATATTTTATGCGGAAAATAGAACAGTTGCTCCACGGAGGCGGGTTGTTGCTTTTGCGGGTATTGGTTACCCCCAGAAGTTTTTTGATACAATATCTGCGGTTGGGGTAAAAAGTTTTCCGGACCATTATCAGTACACAGCGTCGGATATTGATAAATTATTTACATGGGCGAAACAAGAAAAAGCAAGTCTGGTTACTACGGAAAAAGATTGGGTACGATTACCGGCCGATGTTCAAAAAAAGATAAAATTTGTGCCATTGGAAACAGAAATTGAACCGGATTTTTGGGATTGGTTAAAAGGGAAATTAAATGAAATCGTTTGAAAAAGATATTAAAATATCCGGTGTTGGGATACATTCTGGGGTATCTGTGAACTTGGTGATAAAGCCGTCTGATAAATCCGGTATATTTTTTAAACGCGTTGATATGCCGGGGTCTGATTTAATTCCTGCGAAATGGGACAGTGTTGACCGCAGAAAAATGCTGAATACCACAATTGCAAATAAATCGGGCGCTTATGTTCAAACCATAGAACATTTAATGGCGGCATTATATATATATGGTGTTGACAGCGCGATAATTGAAATAGACGGTTCGGAAACACCAGTTATGGACGGCAGTGCAAAGGAATTTTTGGAATTATTCCAAGGGTATAAAATCACAGGCGGTGGGCCGGCAAAAAAGATAATTGTAAAAAAAGAAGTTATTGCGCATAAATTTGAGGTGATAAAAAATCTGCCATTGGTTCATCGAATTGCATTATGGTTTCATAATCTGAAATTGGGGCGAAAAGAAAATGGATTTGTTCGTTTGTCGCCGGATTCACAGGGCTTGGTCATTAATGCAACATTGATTTATCCGGACAAGGTTATTGGTGAGCAATGCTTTGAATATCTTTTTGACGGTTCGAAAAAATCAATAAATGTATTTATGTCGGATATTGCGCGGGCGCGGACTTTTGGTAAATTATCAGAATGGGAATATTTAAAAAAGCGCGGAATGGGGCGGGGCGCAAATGAAAACAATGTTATTGCGCTGAATGATACGGGTGACGGCACAATAAACAAATTAATCTGGGGTAATGAATTTGTCCGGCATAAAATCATTGACGCAATTGGGGATTTATACACCAGTGGGGGTAATATTATCGGGAAATTGGAATCATACAAAGGCAGTCATGCACTGAATAACTTGGTTCTGAAAAAACTGTTCAGTGACCCGTCTAATTATGATATAATAGAATCAGAAAAAGTATAAAAGAGTATAAGAAATGAAAAAGAAAAACCTTTTACTGTTGGGGCTTTGTTTTGCATTGTGTGCATGTGGTGGGTTTATTAAAAACGAACAAGGCAGCGAATATCTGATAAAACTGGATGCAGAGCCAATCGGATGCACATATTTATATAAACTGGAATCCGAAGTATCGGTATATGATGCCGATGACGCACGCAGATATCTGGAAAATCGTATCGCAGACCAGGCACGCCCCGGAAATGCGTATTGGATTACCAGTCAACGAACCCGTCCGAACGAATGGGTTGTGTTTGGACCGGAACGCGCTTTTATTTTGGCGGCGAATGTATATGAATGCCCAAATCAAAGATTTATCCAAACTGCGAACACGGTGTATTCCGCCCCGTCTGATGCGACAGACATGTATGGCGTTATGTATTAAAAATCGGTCGTCAGACCGGTTTTTTTTATAATTAACTAAATCCTTTGCTATTTATTTTGCTTATGTGTTATAATTGAAAAACAAGAGAGATTGTGTCAATGCAACGCGTAATCGTTATTGATAGAAAAAAATACGCCGCCGGGTTATTTTGGCAACCTGTTGCGGTGGGTGTTGTTGCGCGAAATTATGCCCGTGTTTTATCCCGTGGTGTTGATAAAAGACTGAATTTATTTGCTGAATATCGTTCTATGGTTGGGTTGGGTGCGCGTCGATTTGGACACAGTATTGGTATGCCCAGTGCTGCGGCCGAAATTATGGAATCTTTTGCCGAATATTCGTCATTTTTGGCGGTATTCCGGGTGCAAAATATGTACTGGTTGATTGCGGCACGAAATGGTGTTTTGATACAAGACAATATATTTGACCAAGAAATTGATGCCCGCGCAGAATTTGATAAATTATCCGGTATTCCAGAATGGGGTGCATTGTTTGCGCCCAGTGCATGGGAAATTCCACGCGCCGTGGACAAGCAATTACATGAAATATTCTTGAACAATGTTCGTGCGATATTAAAGCCAGTCAGTCGTGTGCGCGCCAGATTTTTATCATTGTTTTTGTTGGCTGTATTTATTTTGGGATTGGGGTATTTGTTCAAAGACCCGGTTGTGCAAATGATGTCGCCCAGACAACAGATTGCAAAAATCAATCCGGAATTGGCCGAAGAATACAAAAAGCGTATCGAAGAAAATAACAAAGAATTAGATAAAAAATTCAATGTGCCAAAAGAAGAAATAGTTGTTGCGCACGAACCGTTGGTAATGCCGTATGAATTGTTACCAAATCCGGCAGACCGGGCGTATTTATGTTACCAGGCAATTGGATTTTTAATGCAGCCGATAATTGGTTGGATACAAACAAGTGCAGAATGTGGCGAAGCGTATGCGTCGGTTACATTTAAACGCGGTTTTGGCAGTTTGGCGGATTTTTATGAATTGGCAACGGATGCCATGCCGGGTGTATTTGTCCAAGAAAAATCAGATTCTGAAATATATGTTACTGCAAAATTACCAGAATTGATGCCATATGCGTCACAAGATGAACGGGACGCAGAAACGGTACTGCGCGAAGTGAATACACTTTTTCAGCGATTGGACAATCGGGTTGATACAAATATCGAAATCGATACAATTGGCAATGGTGCGCAAAGCGTAAATTTACAAGTGGTAGAAGTTGGCGCAAGCTCTAAACTGACACCACCAGAATTTATAAAGATTTTTGATGAGTTAGGTGGTGTTTATATGACACGCGCGACTTGGGATGCGAAATCCAGAAATTGGAACTATGAGGTGATAATCTATGCAAAATAAAATAAAACAATATGCTGTTATGATTGCAATGTTTTCAGTCGCTTTTGCGATGCCGGCATTTGCCGAAGGTGAATTTGGCGATGAATTATCAGCCCAATCAATTGCAATGTATGATGTTGAAAATTCTTTGTTCCAAAGAATCACGGATTTAGAACAAGAAAAAATATTAATGCAGTTGGAAAAAGAAAGGGCGCAATTGGATTTGGAATTGGACAGATTGGCCGCAGAAAAAATAAAACTGCATATGGAAATTGATACTTTGGCGGGTCGTGCCGAAGAACAACAACAGTTATTCGAAGCAGAAAAAGCATTATTAGAAGCCGAGGCAAAAGCGCTGGAAAAACAATCCAGATTGGCAGATGATGAAGACGATGAAGAAGCAAATACACTGGCGAGCAAAGCGACAAAGTCCACCAAGTCAACAAAATCGACAAAAACATCTGCGAAAAAACAAGATGTCGAAGTAGTCGAAGGTTCAATAGAAAGCTTTTACAGATTGGTTGATATTATCGGCGCGGGAACACAATTACAGGCGACATTGGAAAGTTTAAATAATGGTCAGCGTAAAAAAATATCTGTTGGGAAAACTTTGGACGGATACAGTGTGAAATCAATATCGTTGGATGACGGTGTTATATTTGTAAAAGATGGTGTAACAGAAACACTGAATATCAGCAGGGAAAAATAATATAATGAATTCAACTGATATACTTTTGAATAAAAAACGCGATAACAGCCAAACATCTGTTCCGGTTGGGTTGGAAAATGCGTCACATAAAGATATTGTGGATTTCTTGTTTTCAAATAATAATCGTTTGTTGACGGCAACGGCGGCGGAATTGGAATTATCAAAAGATACGCAAAATCTGGTGGCTTATTTTTCAGGTGGTGAAATCATTGTATCGCGCACACATCGGTATGACGGTCGTGTGTTGGCGTTTATGGATTTGTTAAAAAAACAAAATCGTTTTGTGTTATCGCCGTTTTATTCTGACTTAGGATTATTATCAAATATTTATAAAAATTACGAAGGCAGATTGGGTGGCGTTTATTCAAAATCCAGAATGGATTTTGATAACCAAATGCAAAAAGATTTTGTTGATATTATCGCGCGCGCTGCCGCACAAAAAGTATCGGATGTGCATATCGAAGTTGCAGACCAGACAACAATTTATTTTCGTATAGATGGTGCGATTCAGCCGGTATTAGAATATAATTCGTCTTGGGGGGAATCGTTTGTTCGCGCGGCTTTTGCGTCATCGGATATATCTAATTCAAACTATGCCCAGAATGAATATCAATCTGCACAAAAAGACGGGCGCACACCATTACGCGGAACAAAAGATTTATATTTACCGGTTGGAATATTGGGTATCAGAATGCAATTTAATCCAATTGCATTCGGCAGTCGATATATGACAATGCGACTGTTGTATGACAACCCGTCCGAAGGTATCAAAACAGAACAAGAATTTGGTGAATATGAACAAAAATTATTAATGCGGTTGCGTGCATATCCGACCGGATTGGTTGTTGTTGCAGGTCCAACCAGTTCTGGTAAATCGACGACTTTGGTTCGTAATATGTCGATGATGTTAAAAGAACGGAATTACGAAATTAATTTAATAACAGTAGAAGACCCAGCCGAACAAAAAATCTTTGGCGCACATCAAATGCCAATTGTAAATGCATCGAACGAAGAACAACGCGAAGAAAAATTTACCGAAGCATTGGCATCCGCGTTACGCAGTGACCCAGATACATTAATGGTTGGTGAAATCAGAACTTTGTCGGCGGCGCAATTAACGGTCAAGGGTGCATTGTCGGGTCATAATGTTTGGACGACTTTGCATGCGAATTCTGCAATTGCGGCATTAACGCGTTTATTGGATATGGGGGTCGAAGGTTTCAAATTAAAAGATGAAACCATGATGCGTGGTTTGGTATCTATGCGATTGTTTAAAAAATTATGTCCGCATTGTCGCATGCGTATGGTGGGTCATCAAAACCATCCGGCATATCAACGCGTCAGTGATGCGTTTGGTGAAATCGGATTACAGCAAGTTTTTATACGCGGTGCTGGATGCAGTGAATGCAAAAATACCGGTACAATTGGTCGGATTAAGGCCGGCGAAATAATTATAACAGACAATGAATTTTTACGATTGGCATTAAATGGTGATACGAATGCCGCGGTTCGATATTGGCTGGAAGAATTAGACGGGCGCACATTAAAAGAATCTGCAATGGAATTAATGTTACAAGGAATAATTGGGGTAGACGAACTGGAACGGTGGGTTGGATTATTGGATCAACCGGGTGTGTACTAAAGGGTTCGATATGAATAAACTGGAACTTTTATACGCAAAATTTATTTTCCGCACCAGTACTGAAAAGCGTATGGCGGTATATCGCAAACTGGCATCATTATTGCGCAATAATTTTACATTAATGGATGCGTTGGGGCGTATTGAACATGTGGAATCCAAAGGTGGTACAAAACCCGGTGAACCATTTGCAATCGCGATGCGTTTGTGGCAGAAAAATCTGGAACGGGGTAAATCTTTTTCAGAAACAACGCGTGGTTGGGTACCGGTAAATGAAACATTAATGATGACATTGGGTGATGTGTCAAAGTTATCGGTCGCAATTGAAAATGTTGTTCGTGTCAGCGAAGGCAGTGATAAAATAAAACGCGCAATGTTATCAGCGGTCGCATATCCATTGTTTTTATTGGTATTAACATTTGGTATTATAATAATGGTCGGGCTGTATTTAGTGCCGCCATTGTTGGACGCCGCCAGCACGGAAATTGTTTGGCGCGGAACAGCGGCATCGTTGGTTTGGGTTGCGGATTTTTCTAAAAATTATTGGTATTGGTTTGCGACGATATTTGTTGTTTTGGTGTTTGTTATTTGGGCCGGGTTACCAAATTGGTCAGGTCGTATGCGCACGATATTTGATAAATTTCCACCGTGGAATATGTATAAAATCCAAGTATCGGTTGGGTGGTTAATGTCTTTGTCGGCAATGGTTGGGTCGGGTGGTGCATTGCCGGTCGCGATGAAAATGTTGTCGGACAATTCAACAAAATATCTGCGTGATATTTTAGAATCCACTTTACGATTTATTGCAAATGGCGATAACTTGGGTATGGCATTGGCGAACACGGAACGGAATTTCCCAAACCAAGAAATAATTGGTGATTTGGCAATATATGCAGATATGACCGGATTTGATGAAAATCTGTCAAAGATTGCAAATGATTACTTGGATGAATCTGTCAGAAAAATGGAATCAATATCCAGTGCGTTAAACAGTATTGGGATATTGTTAGTATCTGTGATTATCGGCTGGGTTGTATTTGGTACATTTGAAATGCAAGACCAGATTACGGTTGCGTTGACATAAGAATAAAAAACCGGTCATTTGACCGGTTTTTTTATACCATAAATGGTAAGTTTTCCAGCGTTCCTTCGCGGACACGAACATTTACATCAATCAACATAAATACAGTGTCGTTATTTTTGCTTTCTTGGGGGACGAACATATGTGACGACAATAAGTGACTGGTATTTACCGATAATTTTGTTACCAAATGGTCGTCATCCAACAATGTATATATTGGGCCCGCATTCTTTGGTGTATTATCGCCAATCTCATGTTCGTTTTGTGGGCAACGCAATCCGTCAATAACCGTTTTTATACGATTATCAATGTCGGTTCTGGCGACGCCAACGATTTCCGGATGAAATAATTGTATATCTAATTCCGCCAACAGATTTAAATTTGGTGTAATTATTGGATTCCAGTCAATTCCACCAACATGTTTGGTGTTAATCGGGCTTTTTGTGGCCCCGGGCATCATGTATCGGGTTAAATTGTTCCATGGGCTATGTTCCAACAGCTTTTTCAGCTGGGGGTGGAACTGCATGCGTATGTCCGCGATGTGTTGTGCCCGCTTTTTCGGGTTGGTCAGTATGTCCCCAAAATACAATAGTTTGAACTTCATTATTAGCTCCTTTTTTCTTGCTAATTATACCAAAAATTGCTATGTTTTTCAGGTAAAAAAGATAAAGAAACGAAAGGAAGTTAAATGGCTGTTAATAATGCTTATACCGGTGATTCTATTAAAGTATTAAAGGGGCTGGAAGCTGTGAAAAAGCGCCCCGGAATGTATATCGGGGATGTTGGCGAAGGTGGGTCTGGGCTGCACCATATGATTTACGAAGTTGTTAATAATTCTATTGACGAAGCAATGGCGGGATATGCCGACAGTGTTTATGTGTCACTGAATGCGGACGGGTCGGCAACAATTCGTGATAATGGTCGTGGTATGCCTTTTGATATTAATCATGAAACCGGTCGTTCGGGTTTGGAATTAATTATGTGCGAACTGCATGCGGGTGGTAAATTTGATAACGAAGGCAGTGGCGCATACAAAGTATCCGGCGGTTTACATGGTGTGGGTGTGTCGGTGGTTAATGCGCTTTCGACTTGGCTGGAAGTGCGCGTATGGCGTGGTGACGAAGAAGCATTTATGTCTTTTGCGGACGGTGTGCCAACCAGTGATGTGAAAATTACCAAAAATACCAACAATCATGAAAAAGGAACAGAAGTTACTTTCTTGCCGTCGCCCAGTACTTTTGTGGGTACGGAATTTAACAATGATACATTGGAAACTTGGTTGCGTGAACAGTCTTATTTAAATGCAAATGTAAAAATTATTCTGGAAGATTTACGCGGTGGCGAAAAGAAAACCCGTGAATTTCATTCAACAGACGGGCTGAAAGGCTTTGCAACATATCTGGATAAAACCAAAGAATTGTTAACACGCGAACCAATTCAAATGATAAAGCAAACCGACGATACATATGTAGAAGTTGTCTTGCAATGGACAACCGCGTATTCTGAAACATCGCTGTGTTTTACAAATAATATTCCAAATCGTGACGGTGGTGTGCATCTGGCGGGATTTCGTGCCGGATTAACGCGTGCGATAAATAAATATATTGGCGAAAAAGTTTCAAAGAAAGATATTGCTTTGTCTGGTGAAGATTTCCGCGAAGGCTTAACCAGTATCATCAGTGTTAAAATCCCAGACCCAAAATTCGGTTCACAGACCAAGGATAAATTGGTATCCAGTGAAATTCGTCCGATTGTTGAAAGTGCGGTATCTGAAATGCTGTATGAATACTTGGACGAAAATCCAGCGGTTGCAAAATCGGTTATTGATAAAATTATCGAAGCCGCAACCGCCCGCGAAGCCGCCCGCAAAGCGCGTGAATTATCGCGTAAAAAAACGGGGCCGGATTTGGGTGGTTTGCCGGGTAAATTGGCGGCTTGTTCAGAAAAAGACCCAGCCAAATGCGAACTGTTTATCGTCGAAGGAGATTCGGCGGGTGGTACAGCAAAACAGGGGCGTGACCGCAAAACTCAGGCGATTTTACCACTGCGTGGAAAAATATTAAATGTGGAACGCGTGCGATTTGATAAAATGTTGGGGTCGGATACAATCGGTGCGCTGGTTACGACAATGGGTGCGGGTATTGGCAAAGACGATTTTGATATTGAAAAAATGCGTTATCATAAAGTTATCATTATGACCGACGCGGATGTCGACGGTCAACATATCCAAACTTTGTTGATGACATTTTTCTATAGATATATGCCAGAGGCAATTGAACGCGGCTATATATATGTTGCGAAACCGCCTTTGTATGGTGTTACGCGCGGCAAGACCCAGATTTATTTACAAAATCAACGCGAAATGGACGGCTATTTAATGGAACAATTGTCAACCGATGGTTTGATTGAATTGTTGGGTGGTGAACAAATTTCGGGTTCGGATTTAAAGCGTTTATTGGAACTGATTTTAAATATGCGTAATATTTTGCAATCATTAAACAGTGTTATGCCAATACGATTTATCGAAGCATTGGCACTGAATAATGTATTCACAAATGAAACAACAGACGCGTTTACGGCAACCGAAAAAATGTTGGATTCCCAAGAATTGGAATTCGAACGCGGGTGGAAAATATCCGGTGATTTGACCGGTATTCGGGTATCACGCACATTGCGCAGTGTCGAAGAAACATATATATTCCCGCGTGATAAAATGGATTCTGCGGAAATCCGGTCATGGGGTCGTATGAATGGCCGCGACGAATTAATTGCAACTTTTTCCAAGCCAGTTGAATTGCGTGTAAAAACAAAATCACAGAAAATTTGGGGTGCAATTACTTTATTGCTGACTGCATTTGAATATGCAAAATCCGGAATTAAAATCCAACGATACAAAGGTTTGGGGGAAATGAATACCGAACAATTGTGGGAAACAACCATGGACCCAAATCATCGTTCATTGTTCCAGGTCAAAGTTGCAGATGCAACCAAGGCGGACGAAGTTGTATCGATGTTAATGGGTGATGTTGTTGAACCGCGTCGTGACTTTATTGTTGAAAACGCGTTATCTGCGAATTTGGATGTGTAAAACAAAAAGGATATTTACATGAATAAAATATATAGCTTTATAAGTACTTTGGGTAATTTGGTTGGTAACAGTTCTTATGATACCGAAATTGTTAGATTTAAAGACTTTTTGACCAAATCGAGTACAGAAATTCCAACAACATTAAAAAAACAATTGAATACTGTCTTGGCAAATCGTCATAGATATATTACACAACAAGATTTTGTTCAGGATTTGAAAAATGAAATGGAACGGTATGAAACAATAGTGAAAGCAGCCCAACCAAAATCAAAAGCATCAAAAAATGATATTGGTGGTGATGCTACTAAGGTATTGGCAGCAATGGCATTAAAAAAAGAAATGGGTAATTAATGCAATTCACAAAAGAATGGTTTTTGAATCTGGAACAACAATTGCGCGATGCGGGGTTGGATTCGGATTCAAAATCTTTTGATGAAATCAGGCATAATTTGCAATATCCAAAAAAGTTGTCGTCGGATGAATTTGCAATTGCGGCGGCATATGTAATTCTGGCGTCTGGGTTTTCACAAAAGACAGCCAAGGCAAAACATGCCGAAATTATAAAATATATCGAAAAAGCCGGTAAAAACGCCAATCAATCCGATTTATTGGCGATTTTTGGTAATAAAAATAAAACATCTGCAATTTTAAAAATCTGGCAAAACCGTGATGCGTATCGCGATGAATACTATTTATTAAATGATTTAGATTCCAAGTTATTATATTTATCAAAGCTGCCACATATTGGAAAAATTACCGCAAATCATTTCGCGCGTAACCTGGGTGAAAATGTTGTAAAGTACGATATATGGATTCAACGATTGGGGGTGTGCTTTGCACAACAGGGTGCAGTTTGCAGAGTGCAAAGTTCAAATTTGGAATCAAAAATAAATAATGGGAATCTGGACATTGATGTGCGTGTCGCATGCGATGATATGTTTATGCACTTGGAAAATGTGACCGGATTACCGCGCGGGTATATTGATGTTGTTTTATGGTCTGGTGCACAAAATCATATGATAAAAGGTTTGATATGAATGTGAAAATTGAAGAATCTTGGAAAGCGGCATTGGCGTCGGAATTTGATAAAGATTACTTTATCAAACTGACGGACTTTGTACGCGGGGAGTATATGTCGGGTAAAAAGATTTATCCAGCACCCGCCAATATATTTAATGCATTTAATTTGTGTCCGTTTGACCAAGTTAAAGTTGTTATAATTGGCCAAGACCCATATCACGAACCCGGTCAGGCACATGGGCTTTGTTTTTCGGTGCAAAATGGAATTAAAAATCCACCGTCTTTAATTAATATTTACAAAGAAATCGAAAACGATATCGGTCGCGCCAGTGTTACAAATGGCGATTTGACACATTGGGCAGGTCAGGGTGTTTTGTTGTTGAATTCAACATTGACGGTAATGGCGCATGCCGCCGCCAGTCATGCGGGACGCGGTTGGGAACAATTTACAGACGCATGTATTCGCGCATTGGTCGGGCGTAAAAATATTGTTTACATGCTGTGGGGGTCGTATGCCCAACGCAAAGCCGAATTTGTAAACACATCAGAAAACCTGGTATTAAAAAGTGTTCATCCGTCGCCATTGTCGGCACATCGTGGATTTTTTGGTAATAAACATTTTTCAACGGCAAATGAATATCTGGTGGCGCATGGCGCACAGCCAATAGATTGGTAATGTCAAAAATTATATAGCAATCCCAATCCATAAAAAGCATAAGAATTATTTGCGGGCGCGGTATTACCATTTGATATATGCAGCATAAATAATTCGCCATTAATTGAATCTGTGATTCTGTATCCAAACAGCATTTTAAATTGGAATAATAATTTAGAACCAATACGGGCGTTTTCTTTGGCTTGCATTCCCGCACCAAACCCAGTGCCAAAATACCACCTTTCGCCGGATAATAATGCAACATCGCCCGAAACAAAAGCCATTGGGATTGAATATTCATTCCAATCCCAACCGTATTTTCGGTCGAATCCAATCGTATGTGCGATGTTTAATGATTGACGCGCGGGTAATTTAAAGAAAGTTGTTGCCTGGGAATATTGCAATTGCACAATGGAAAAGGGTACATATCGCAGTGGCGGCGGAATTAAAAAACCAGAATCCACCCCAGTCCCCAGTTGCAGTGCAACTTGGTTTTGTCGGTCACCGAAAAATGGATTTTTTTTATCTGAACCCAATGCGGCTTGCGAAATACATGTAATTGATAATAAAAGTAATATGATTTTGCGCATGCACAAAAAATAATACAACCGTCTGAATTTTTCATCAGGTATTAATTCTGTTAAAAGCTGTACCCGAACCCAAGTCCCCAAAAGTTATAAGAATAATTTGCCTCGCCGCCCGCATCACCATTTGAAAAATGTTGGGCAAATAATTCAGCATTTATGCGGTCTGCAATTCTGTATCCGGTGAATATTTTGAAAGCGAACATCATTTTTGTTCCCATTCTTTCGTTTTGCTGTCCTTGCATTCCCATACCGATTCCCGCACCAAAATACCAATTTTTTGTGTGCAACAGTGCGACATCTTGGGTTAAAACGAATATTTCACTGGAATATTCTTGCCAATCCCATGTGAATGTATGGGTATAGTCCGTATATTGGTACTTTTTACCGTACCCGATTGTTTTTACCGCGCTGATATTTATGCGCGCAGGCATTCTGAAAAATTCAGACGGTTGGGAATATGTCAGCTGTATCATATTAAATGGAACAATCATTTCGGGCACTGCAATTAATGCAAAAGAATTGAACCCTTGGCCCAGGTTCAACATCAATTGGTTTTTTGTATCGCCAAAAAATGGATTGTGCGCCGCCACAGAATTGGCGGTATACAGCGGAATTGTCATCAATAAAGGTATAGTGTATATTTTTCCCATAAAGCCCACGGTAAAATTATCGACCAAAAAAGTCAATAGGATTTTGGAAAAGTAAAATATTGATTTTTAAAATTTGGGTGTTATAATTGCGTGTCTATGGCGGCGTAGCTCAGTGGTAGAGCACAGGAATCATAATCCTTTGGTCGGGGGTTCAAATCCCTCCGCCGCTACCAAAATTCAAACCGGGTTTGTCCCGGTTTTAATTTTGGTGTTGTTATATTGTGGATTTGAACCCGCGGGCAGGGGGTTCAAACGCAGAAAATAGGTGTGTGGAAACACACCGGTTTGCAAAGCAAAATTTTCAAGTTCCAGTGGCGCAGCCGTCGAAACCCCGACGCCGACAATATTATTATTCAAACCGGGTTTATCCCGGTTTTAATTTTGGTATAGTAATTATGTGGATTTGAACCCACAGGCAGGGGGCTTGATTTTACATTCTTTGACACTACATAGTATGTAGTAAGAAGAAGGAGATCACATGAAAAAGACTTTATTATTATTGGTTATTGCTTTTGTTCCATTTGCGTCCAATGCCGGGTTTATCGACCCAAAAAATCAAGCCATTATGACTGTTTCCGAAGTAAAAAAACTGGGGGATGAAAAAGCCGTTATAATGAAGGGCAGTATTGAAAAACACATCAGCAAAGACAAATATCAATTTGTTGACGCCACCGGCAAAATAGTCGTTGAAATAGACGGCGAAGAATGGCGCGGTATTGATGTTACACCCGATGATACAATTGTTATTGTTGGTGAAACGGACAAAGATTGGTATCGGGAAACGCGCGTAGATGTGGATTCTGTACGGATTATAAAATAATTAAAGCCGGTAAATGCCGGTTTTTTTATAAATGTAATAGTGTTAAATACGACACCCCCGGCTTCGCCGACCCCTCTGCCAGAGGGGAACTTGGTATGTCGCTGGCTTGGAAAATTATATTCAATAAACAATAATTATATAGGTTGATTTTGGCTTGGTCTGATTCCCCTCTGGTAGAGGGATGACCGCAGGTCGGGGTGTCGACAGAATGTATCGCCATAATGTTACGATATTGTATAATTATTCCTTGATTTTTGATGTGTGGCCAATATAATGTGGCATACCAGTATTGCCCGCATAGTATAGTGGTAGAACACGTCCTTGGTAAGGACGAGGCGCAAGTCCGATTCTTGCTGCGGGCACCAGAATAACATATCTGCTGGTTTAAACCGCTGGTCATGTACATCTGTACACTCCCGTTGGTTTAAACTGCGCATCTATGCCATTCTGCACCAGACTGTGATGACTTAGATGGTTTCCAAAAGATAATCCAACAACATTAAAGGCGGCAACAACAAAAAATGAATCATTGGTGTTTGCAGGTATTTTCACACTGATTGGTTTTTCGGGTGTTAATTTTTTACGCACCCGGGGCAAAAATCGTTAGTTTTGTTGGTGCATGTATCGTACTTGCAAACCAGAATTTATGGTTTATAATTGGTTGTATCTGGCGAGAGATGTAGCAAAAAAGGTTAATAATATGTTTGTGATTTTTCGTGCAGATTTGTACACACATAAAAAAACATTTCTTTCAACAAAATGTTTTGGCAAATGGCGTTGTGAAGATGCTTTTACCCCAAAGTTTTGCCCGGTTTACAATGCAATTCAATCTTTTAAAGGTACTGGCAGCCTTGATGTGCACAAGACAGCAACCACGGGAACTCGTTGGGTTATTTGCACATTGCCGGTAAAACCATATGACCCAAATACTGGTGGATACCCAGAAAAAGCAGAATCAAAGAAATTTCAGAAAACAATGGTGTATCTTTGCGAAAATTGTAAATATCGCCAAAAACAAATTACGCGTTAATAAAGGTAAAAAAATGAATTATATACCCGAAGAACAAAAACCGTCACAGCAAAATTATAATCATCCGGGTTGTCGTGTTGTTGGGTGCAGTTCATTTGTGATGTTTGCGATTTATTCAATGATATTGATTGGTTTGGGCTGGGGAATGCGTGGATGTTCAGAAAAATCCAAGAAAAATACCAACCAGTCCCAAGTTATTAAAGATAATAAAAATGCACAAATTGGGTTGGGGGCGCTGGGTTACTTTGGGCGTCAGAAATAGGCCGAAAGTTTTACTTGAAATCTGGGGATAACAATATAGAATATGTTTCATACGACTGTTATGGTGATGACCTGATTAACGACCAGCGAATCATAATATTGTATAATCAAAGGTCGCGGTTTATTGGCGACGAAGCAGGGTGGCACCGCGCATACAGCGCCCCTGTGTAAATTTAACCGGTGCCAAAATCCCAAAAGAAAAATGGCACTAATATAATATATCAAGAGGTGCATAAATGTTATCTTTGAAATCAAAATACAGAACACATACTTGTGGTGAATTAGTCGCCGCCAATGTTGGCGAATCTGTTGTTTTATCCGGGTGGGTACATCGTAAACGCGACCATGGTGCGTTGCTGTTTATTGACTTGCGCGATAATTACGGAATTACACAATGTGTTTTTAACAATGACCTGGAAGTATTAGAAAAAATTCATCCGGAATCAGTAATCACGGTTCGTGGCACGGTTGTTGCACGCGACGGTTCGGCGGTGAATGATAAAATTCCAACCGGCGCAATTGAAATCAAATCTGAATCATGGGAAGTTTTAACAAATTCCGAAGTTTTGCCTTTTCAGGTTTTTGGCGACGACGGCAGTGTGTCCGAAGATTTGCGTTTAAAGTATCGATATGTTGATTTGCGTCGTGAAACATTACATAAAAATATTTTATTCCGTAATCGTGTTATGAAATTCTTGCGCGATAAAATGTGGGATATGAATTTTTCTGAATTTCAAACACCGATTTTAACAGTGTCCAGTCCCGAAGGCGCGCGTGACTTTATCGTGCCGTCGCGTAATCATCATGGACAATTTTATGCATTACCCCAAGCACCACAGCAATTCAAACAATTGTTGCAAATATCGGGTTTTGACCGGTATTTTCAAATTGC
>JGI994J12354_10002656_pt1 | contig 17178 bp, 16 predicted proteins | sample IntmicLarv3ML3BL_FD_12354 | JGI IMG/M metagenome (IMG submission 12354) | reverse complement strand
GGTAAGGTGAAATCATGTCACGCGAGATACAACCCGTCGAAAGTTTGATGTCCTTATACATGGGCCAGTCGCCCGCAGCATTCACATCTTTGGCGATGGAAGCACACGAGCCGAACGATTATTCAAAACGTGTGGACGAAGACAATCACAGCGGCGGTATTGACTGTGGCTACTCCTGTTGTAATGACAAAGGATGCTGTTCATCACCCGGATGGTATGTCTGTCTCGGAGGATGCATTGTCGTTTGCTGCGCATGCTGTTGCTACGTCACCAACGGATTCAATGGTGTTTGGACCTACTGGCCGTTCTGAATCATAGAAAAATGAGACCATTCATTTCTGTCGTGATAAAGCCGACTCTCGAGTGTAATATCGATTGTAAGCATTGTTACCATACCTCGGAGGAAAGGGTCGGCGGTCAGATATCCCTCGAGACTGTGGAAAGGTTATTCAGGTTAATATCGGAAGAATACGAATCAGTCTGGTTTGTTTGGCACGGAGGGGAACCTTTGTTGCTTCCGAATAAATTCTATCGCAATGTCATTGCACTCCAGGAAAAATACTTCGGAAAGGATTCGCACAGAGTCGGCAACACGATACAAACCAACGGGATCCTTTTGGAAAAGGGATTCATTGAGTTTTGCAAAGACAAGAAAATTAATATCGGAATATCGCACGAAGGTCCTTTCAACAATGTATTGAGACAACAGACGGAAGCGTCCGAGAGTAATCTGCGCTTGTTAAGTAAGAAGGACCGCGTGTTCTCAGTGAGTTCGACGATCTCATCGGGGACCGAATCAAAACAGGTTGAAATGTACGAATACTTCAAAGACAACAAAGTATCCGCATCCTTTTCACCCGTAATACCTGCGGGTTGTGCTTCGCGGGACCGCAGCCTGGTTCCGGATCCCGATGCTTTTGTTCGATCAAGTATAGAGATGTTCGACAAATGGTTACTGGACAAAGAGACGGAAATACCGCTGATACCTCATTACCTTTACATTTTGAATGCATTGGGAGAACCTACCGAATCCGACTGTGCGCACACTTCATGTCTGACAAAATGGATGTGTCTCTATCCCAACGGAGACATCTATCCCTGCGGGAAAGGATGTCCGCCGGAGTTCAGGATGTGCAATCTGAACGATGTGGAATCCATATCAGATATTTTCCGGACAGAAGGGTTTGTAAGGATACTCAGAGGATCGGTCGAAAGAAGAGAGAAGTGCAAGAACGAGTGTGAGCTCTTCTCTTTCTGCAACGGAGGGTGCAGCATGGATGCACATTTCGAGTGCGGTATCGGGAATGCCGGGGGCGATTCCTGCAGGATATTCAAAGCAGTATTCGGTCATATTCTCAAAATAATGAATGATATCACGAATGAGAGACGGGACCTTTCCCTCTACAACAAATTCGTGCGCGAAGCGGTATTGGGCAAGATGATAAATCCTAAGATCACAACGATATGATCATTCGACTATGCCTACTGCGTCAACCATTATTTTCGACCCTTTAGGCAAGGCTGCCACACCGACACAGGATCTGGCAGGATAAGGTTTTTTGAAAAATCCTTCGTATATCGAGTTCATGATATGAAAATCTCCGATATCAGAAAGATAGACCGTGACTGACATGATGCTGTCGTCTTTCACATTTGAGGCTTTGAGTATCGCTTTGAGATTGGACAATACGATCCTGGTCTGTTCTTCTATTGTTCCAGGCATGTTTCCGTTCGCGGGGTCTATCGGTATTTGACCTGAGACAAAGACAATATTCCCTGCAACGGTCGCCTGTGAATACGGGCCGGCGGGCCGCGGAGCTTTGTCTGTCTCTGTTGGAATCATTGTTTTACATTCCTACTCTGTCAATGTCGTACGGAGTGCGTTGGTAAACATAATAATTGAGCCAATTGGAGAACAGAAGTGTAGCTGCTCCCCTCCACTTGACCACCGGATCCAAACGAGGGTCGTCGTTGGGGAAATAATTCTTCGGTATCGAGGGATTCAATCCTTTCTTCGTGTCGCGGTCATATTCGTAGGCAAGTGTTCCGCTATCGTATTCGAAATGACCTGTGACGAATACTTGTCCGCTTTCTGAGACAACAATACCTATTCCTGCCTCTTTGGACGTAGCCACCACGTGAAGATGGGGGTTGGAATGGACATCCGATTCTCTGACCTCTGTGTGTCTCGAATGCGGAATGTTGAATACGTCATCGAATCCTCTCAGCAGCGCCTCATCCTTGGTGACGGGAACGCATTCGAAGATGCCGGACATCTTCTCATTCAGAGAATATTTTGGGATCCCGTAGTGGTAGTACAATCCTGCCTGTGCCCCCCAACATATGTGGAGTGAGGAGTACACGTTCTTTAATGACCATTTCATTATCTCGCAGAGTTCGTCCCAATAATCTACGTCTTCGAAATCTATATTCTCAACGGGAGCGCCGGTCATTATCATCCCGTCGAATTTTTGATTCTTTATCTCATCGAATGTGTAATAGAATTTATCCAGGTACTCCTGGGATGTGTTCTTCGACTCATGAGTGATCATCTGAAGGAAGAAGATATCCAATTGAAGGGGAGTATTGCTGAGGAGCCTCAATATCTGTATCTCCGTTTCCACTTTTGTGGGCATGAGATTCAGGATCAGGATCTTCATCGGACGTATATCTTGTGTGACCGCACGCTCTTCCCTCATTACAAATATATTCTCGGCTTCCAGAGCCGCACAGGCGGGCAGGTCATCGGGTATATTGATGGGCATGAGATCTCACTCTGGCTGTGGGGATGCCCCTTCTTGCTTATTTAATTATCCACGTTTTTAGAATAATTTTTAAGAGGTTTAATTCGTTTAAGAATATAATTGTGGAAGTGAGAATATCTTCAATACTCTATTCCCTTTCTTGCTCTGATGCCCTTGTCGAACGGATGTTTGATCATTGTCATGTGGGTCACAAGATCCGCATATTCGATGATCTTGGCAGGGGCTCCTCTTCCTGTAAGGACGATCTCCACGTTCGGAGGGCGATTTTTGAGCACTGAGATCACTTCTTCGGGTTCAAGCAGATTCCAGGACATGGCAACATTGGCCTCGTCCAATACTACGAGGTCGTATTTCTCGGAGTAGATCTCCTTCTTTGCCGTTTCCAACACTTCCTTTGCTATCTGTATGTCCTTTTCTTTGGGGACCTTGGATACCATATGGTCCAATCCCAGAGGCATTATGGTGAGATTTTTGAAATTCTTTGCTGCAAGGTGTTCCCCGTAATCTTCCGGAGGTTTGAGGAATTGTATGATCAATATCTCCAATCCTCTGCCTGCCGCTCTGAAACACAGCCCTAGAGAGGCTGTCGTCTTGCCCTTCCCCTCTCCAGTATATACCTGCACTAATCCCAACTCTTTCTTTATTTCCGGTGGTATGTTGCTCATGTGTATCAGGCAGGTAATGCGTTATTGGAATAAAACTCTGTCCATTAAAGAAATATTAATATCCGTATAATATGGCGGTCATATGGAAACCCGTGCCGGATATACGCAAAAAGAGATGAGTATCGTACTCATTGCATGCTGCGCCGGCATTTTCATCACGCCGCTGATGAGCACGATGATGAATCTGGCACTTGTGGCGATAGGTGACGAATTCGATGTCGGTTCACGTTCTTTGGCAATGGTGAACACCACATTTTTGTTAGCATCCGTCATAGCAATGGTTCCATTTGCAAGATTGTCCGACATCTACGGAAGAAGGAAGATATTCATCATAGGGTTGGTGACCATCCTGATATCCTCCATCGCCGCGGCTTTCAGTGTGAGTTTCGAGATGTTGCTGGTAATGAGATTCATGATCGGTGTTGCCGCAGCTGCGATCTCAGTCTCAAGTATAGCGATGCTCACCGATGTGTTCCCGATCCATAAAAGGGGTTGGGCGATCGGCATCCATACAACGTTCGTTTACCTTGGTGTGGCGATAGGTCCCGCACTGGGTGGGTTCTTGTCCGACGGAATAGGATGGAGAAGTCTGTTCTTCTTCATCGTACCCTTTGCCGCAGCCTCGTTGTTCATGTTATATTCGTTCAAGAGGGAGATAGTATCCCACAAGGGAATGCACATGGACATCAGAGGATCCGTTCTTTACGGCGTCACCATAATGTTGGTGATGTACGGTCTGATAAATCTTCCAGAAATGTGGGCTGCGATAATGACCGTAACAGGATTGGCATTGCTGTTCGTATTCATTCGGATAATGAAGAGAACGGAATCCCCTGTTCTTGATCTATCGGTATTCAAACACAAGATGTTCTCCAGATCCTGTATCGCTGCGTTCATGAACTATGCGTCATCGTATTCGGTCTCGTTCTTTATGGCATTGTACCTTCAGAGCATAGGAGCATTGTCGGCATCCGAAGCGGGATTGGTGATGTTGGTACAGCCGATAATACAGGTAGCGTTATCGGCGAAATCCGGAAGCTATTCGGACAAACTTGCCGATAAGCGTATCCTTCCCACATTGGGTATGGCATTGACCTGTGTGGCAGTCCTCATGATAATATTCCTGGGCACGGAGGTGAATTTCTACTATGTTGCGGTGATATTGCTGTTACTGGGAATGGGTTATGCACTGTTCTCGGCTCCAAACACGAATACCGTGATGTCATCGGTTCCCTCGGGTAACCGTGGAGAGGCGGCGGGAATGATATCTGTCGTCAGACAAACAGGTATGATGCTGAGCATGGCGATCGCAATGTGCTGCATCACCTTCATAATGGGTTCAACGGATAATCTCAATCCTTCCACTTACGGCGATTTCGTCGATGTGATCAGAGCCGCATTCACGATATGTTTGGGCATGTGCATAGTCGGAACTCTCTTCTCTTGGTTCAGAGGAGATGTTGACGAATTCAAGAGCCAAAAATGATGAGCCAGAGTTTAGCCTTTCCTAAGTATCTTTTAAAGCAAGAAAGAGTAAAATACCACTAATGCACATTAAAACCCATGGAGGCTTCCAAGGAGAACTATGATTTTCAAAAGATCGTCGTTGCTGTCGGAGCTTCACTTCTAATAATAAAATTCGCGGCGTATTTTTTGACAAGTTCAGTGGCAATATTCACCGACGCGATGGAAAGCATAGTCAATGTCGTTGCGGGGGTAATGGGGTTATACGCACTGTATCTTTCCGCACAGCCTCCGGATAGGTCGCATCCGTACGGGCACGGTAAAGTGGAGACAATATCCGCATCGATAGAAGGATCGTTGATCTCCATCGCAGGGGTCCTGATAATAATCGAAGCAACAAAGAATATAATGAATCCCCGGGAGATATCCGATCTCGACATTGGATTGTTGCTGATAATCCTGGCCGCCGCAGTGAATTTCTTGGTAGGTACACTGGCATTGAGGAAGGGGAGAAAGAACAGGTCGATAGCACTGGAAGCGAGCGGAAAACATCTCAGAACAGATACGTACTCTTCTATCGGCATCATCATAGGGTTGACCGTTGTCTTCATAGGGACCTCAATGGGGTATGATGTCAAGATATTGGATCCGATAATCGCTTTGATATTCGGTGCGATAATAATCTCCACCGGAATCAGAGTGGTGAAGAAGGCCACCGACGATATCATGGACAAGGCGGACGAGGAGATCCTTACGAAAGTGGTCGAATGCCTCAACGAGCACAGATCCGAGGATTGGATAGACATACACAACCTCAGGATAATAAAATACGGAAGCAAACTGCATGTGGAGATGCATGTTACATTGCCTGCTCAGATGACCATTGCGGAGGAAGAAGAGCAAAAACGAAAACTCTACGAGGCTGTGTCGTCCATATACGGAGATTCCATCGATATGGTGATGATGCCCGAACCTTGCAAGGAATTCTCATGTATCCATTGCACCAGGGATTGTCAGGAAAGAAGGGCGAATTTCGTACACAGGGTGAATTGGAATCTGGATACGCTGATACAGGGCGAACAGCATGCTTACGGTAACCGCGTGGTGTTTTCCGACCGTTTGAAAGAATGATATTTTATTACGGTATGCGATAGGGGGAAATATGTTCCTTAAGAAATCCAATGGCATTCCTCCCGAGATCGAAAAGGCAAGAATGTCCGAATGGTACGAGTCACTCAGCGATCAGAACAAAGTAAAGGTCAGCAGATGTGTCTCGGGTGCGGATACTTCCTCAAAAACGGCATTTGCGTTAAGCGTAATGCAAAAGACCAACGAAGAGGAGAATTACGCTGTTACGGAACTGTTGGGCGAATACATAATCGGGGAAACGAAGGGTTTGATCCGATATGATGTTCTTGAGGAGATAATACTGGCATATTTTGGCACGAAGAAGTATGACAGATGTCTGGAATGCTGCAGCGAAGGGCTCAACATGATCCCGGAGATAAAAGCAGAATTGATAAAAAGGAACGGTGGCAAGTTGCCGGAACGTATAATCTGCAGGAATTACACTATAAACGTTCTTGTCGGAGTGTACTCAAGATATGATGACGGTGATGAAGCGCTTGACAGATTTTACGAACTTGGTCTGATCACAGAAGAAGATCTCAACTTCAGAAAACAGAGTCATAAGGTACATAAGTTGCAAAGGGTGTTCGACGGAATATATTCTGTCAAACTCAAGGATCAATGAACTGTTTCCAATCCAATATCGGAGTTATCAGGATAGCAGGCTCTTCGTAAGGATGTATATCCACGATCCTCCTGATAACTTTCCGAAGGTCATTTTCCGCAACAGGAAATTCGATCCTAGTTTCTTTCGCAGTTGTGATAACGCCGATGTCTCCGTCGTACGGGTCGGATCCTTCGAGTGGTCTCCATGTTCCTACGACTTTGAGAATGGTGAATGCCATATCATAATTCGGATACACGGGTGTAATTATTTCGTTCAGAGAGGACATGAGAGTGTCTGCGAATTCGTCAGGTATATTGACACTGACGCTGAAAAGATCCATGGTCAACTCCTGTGAGTATGTATTTTTCCTCTTTTCTCAAGTATCTTGTCTATCTCTTCGATCCTGTTCTGAATGTCCTTCAACATTTGTTTTGCGCAATGTTTCAGGTAAGTTGTACTTGCCAGTGTTGCAATGAATGGTACGGGAGGGAACAGATAGATCAATCCTCCAACGATTCCGGTGGCCTTTTTGAGATCGGTCAGTCCGTTTATGGTGTCTATCAGAGAATGGTCTTCAACGTCAGGAAGCTTGCCTCTCAAAGATTGGTACATGAGTTTTTGTCCCCCCAGCACGACCTCAAGACTCCATTGCACTTCGGAAAGCACAGGTGTAGCTCGTCCCTTAGGCATTGTGGTTTTGTTGAGGATGGCCTTTCTGAGGTCTTCGGCAGTGTTACCCTCGAACTCCGTCCAAGAATATCCCACCGTGAAAGTGGAATGGCCGTCACTTCCCGCGATCGGAGCCCACAGTTTGGGATACTTATTCATTATTATTTGGGCTAAATGATTGGAATATTTGTCGGGGTGGCCCCCGTTCAGGACTTCGAATCCGTCAAGATCAATATCGAATATTTTTTCTTTCAGGCCGGGAACATGGAAACTGAAGGGATGAGGGGCGATAGTGAGACCTCCCTGTTCGCGTATGATGTCTACTGTTTCCTCAACAGAGAGATCCGGAGGTATCTTTTCAGTAAGCCAAAGCCCTATGATCTCCCCGTCCTTTGTGGTAACCTCTTCTCCGATCACCACTTCGATATCATCGAATTTTGCCGCATATTTTTGTGCGATAAAAGCTCCTGCGGTCTCATCGTGGTCCGTTATGCAGAGAACATCCAACTTGTTGAGTCTGGCACGGTCCACTTGCCCCTCAGGTTTCGTAACGGATTCCGGAAAATGGAGAACACCTAAGCCAGAAAACCCGGAATATTCCGTGTGAACGTGTGTATCTGCCCTTCCGATACGATTCATAGTGATATAAGAGAACGACTTTATTTATAATAATCCTATCGCAAATCAAAAACTATTATAAACGGGCTGAGATACCCAACTATGTCCTGGATACTTCTTGGTATTCCTATCGGTATCATCCTTTTGTACCTTGGTTCGGAATGGATGGTCGACGGTGCCAAGAAAATGGCTTTGCGCTTGGGGGTGACCCCGTTCATTGTGGGGCTTACCGTTGTGGCATTCGGTTCCTCGTCTCCAGAATTGATAACTTCTTTGGTAAGCGGCGACAATCCTCAGATAATTTTAGGTAACATAGTGGGGAGCAATATTGCAAATGTAGGTCTGGCTATAGGTCTAGCGGCAATTATATCTCCGATAGTATGTAAGTTCGCTACGATCAAATTCGAACTCGGAGCGATGATGTTCGCTGTTGTGATGATCACGGTAATGGCGCTTACAGGCAGTCTCGGTTTTGTTGAAGGAATGATACTTCTCTCTGCATTGGTGGTTTTCATCTATCTTGTCTACACTTTGAAGAAGAAAAATCCAGAAAATGCAGATTCCGAGGTCACTGAAGAGGACATCATCGAATCTGCGTCTACTCCTATTTGGAAATGCATGATCTTGGTCGTCATCGGTATTGTCGCGTTATATTTCGGGGCGAGAGCATTCATCGGCGGTGCCGTTGAAATAGCTGAGATATTCGGTGTCTCCGACCTTCTTATAGGCTTGCTCGTGGTGGCGATCGGCGTTTCCCTTCCGGAACTCTGCGTATGTATCGTGGCGGCATATCGTAAGGAGAATGAGATAGTTGTCAGCAATATCGTCGGAAGCATAGTGTTCAACTGTTTCTTCGCATTGGGAGTGGGGATATTGTTCACCACCGTTCCCGTTACCCACTACACAATGGTATTCCATATGCCAGTGATGATATTGATCGCGGTTCTGATGCTTTTGATGGTGAAGGTCAACAAAGGAGTTTCCCGATCCAGCGGTGTGGTATTGGCAGCCATTTACGTCGCATATGTTTCTGCGATGGTGATATTCCCTCAATTGACGGAAGGAATCGTCTGATCAGGCATAGTAATATTCGCCTCTGGATTTTTGTTCCCTGTCCAATTTGGAATCGGGTTTATTGATCCTCGGTCTGCTGGTATCCGCATCGCGTCTGAATGTTATATCGACGGCGAAGAGGAATCTGTTCATACCTTCCCTCATGTCCATGGGGCCTTCGGCGATACCGTGACGACTGGGTTCTCCGCCGAACACCATCATGGAATCGGATACCATGTCAAGGAAGTAGATGTCGTGATCAACGATCATCCCGCTGCGTCCGGTCTTTTCCATCATTCTTCTGATGGTCTTCGCGGCATTCATCCTTTGATTGGAATCGAGGTACGCGGAAGGTTCGTCGAAAAGATATACATCTGCTTCCGTGGCAAGACACATCGTGATGGCAACTCTCTGCAATTCTCCTCCTGAGAGGGTCTTTATGTCCTTCTCCATCAGATGTTTGATGCCTAGAGGATTCAAGACCTCGCCCTCGAAAAATCCGGATGTGACGGTATCGTAGGCTTTTGCGAACAGCAGTTCCTGAACCGTTCCGTCCGTCTCCGGCGATATGTACTGAGGTTTGTATGATACTTTCAATGTGCTTGCGAGATTGCCGGTATCGGGTTTGATCAGTCCGGCAAGCATCTTGACGAATGTTGTTTTTCCTGTTGCGTTAGGTCCGACTATGCCTACGGATTCGCCGATCTTCACCGCACCTTTCTCAACACTGAGTTTGAAACCTCCGAGGTCCTTTTCGATGTTGTCGAATTCTATTAGATCGGGAGTGTTCCATTCCGATCTGGGAGGCGATGATTCGAATTCGATCGGGCGATCCCTGAAACGTATGTTCTCTTCGGGAAGATAACCGTCGAGATAGACATTGATGGCAGTCCTGACTTGTCTCGCTAACGTAAATACGCCGTATGCTCCTTCGGTTCCGTAAACGATATTAACAGTATCAGCGAGATAGTCGAGAATGGCGAGATCGTGTTCGATCACGATCACTTGTTTATCCACACCAAGCGATTTGATCAGTCTGGCCATCTTCACTCTTTGATAGATGTCAAGATATGAGGTGGGTTCATCGAAGAAATATATGTCGGCATCCCTCATCATCGTGGCCGCCATTGCAAGACGCTGGAGTTCTCCGCCGGAAAGTTTTGACAGTTCTCTATCGAGCACTTCTTCGAGATCGAATAACTTGGCGGCTTCTTCCAGGGCCATTCTTTCCTGTATACGGCCGAGAAGGTCTCTGACGACACCGTTCACGCTCTGGGGCAATTTGTCCACATATTGGGGTTTGACCGCTACTTTGATGTTTCCGGAGTAAACGTTCTCCAGATGATCGTGAAGTTCCGTTCCTGCGAAGTATTGCAACACAGCCTCCTTGGAGGGAGGTTCATTGAATTTTCCGAGATTGGGGATCTCTGTACCGGAAAGGATCTTGATCGCGGTCGTCTTTCCGATACCGTTCGGTCCGAGAATTCCCGTGATGACCCCCTTCTTCGGTATCGGGAGTCTGTAAAGGCGGAATGCATTCTCTCCGTATTGGTGTACCATCTCACCTTTTAGTTCGTCTGCCAGACCAATGATCTTGACGGCTTCGAACTGACATTTGTTCACACAGATACCGCAACCCTGACAGAGAGCTTCTGAAATAACGGGCTTACCTTTTTCGTTGAATGTTATGCATTCGACACCCGTCCTTACGAGGGGGCAGAAATTAACACATTCCTTGTTGCACTTTCTGTGTTGACATCTATCGTGCAGTACCGCCGCAATACGCATATGCCACGGCTATTATGAGCTTTGATTTAATCTTTAAGGTCTTATCCACGGGAGAAAATAATTTTTGAAGGGTTTGACATAGTTTCAAAGATACAATTCAATATACTTCATGTATATTTCTTGTCATGGGAAATGCAACGGCAACAAAGGGCATCCAAACAATGCTTGGGGATCCGAAGAAGGCCATTGTGGCATTTTCCATACCGATCGCAATCGCGTTACTCCTTCAGCAGAGTAATAATCTCGTGGACAGCATTTGGGTCACAGGCCTTGGAGGAGATGCCATGGCAGCATTGGGGTTGGTGTTTCCGATCTATGCGGTGATCATAGGGATAGGGAACGGACTGGGTATCGGTACATCCGCCGCTATCGCGAGAAAGATAGGGATGGGTAAGGGCGAGGAAGCGAGTCGGATCGCAACCCAATCATTGACATTGGTACTTATGATTGCTGCGATAGCGACACCGTTGTTACTCATATCCGCAAAACCCGTATTGGCGGTGATCGGAGCAGGGTCGACTCTCGAAACGTCCCTGGATTACGCTTATCCGTTGTATCTTTCCACCGCGTTGATACTGCTTAGCGGTATAATGTCGGGAATCCTTCGAGGAGAGGGGGCAGTAAGGAAGTCGATGTATATCCAAGTGCTCGGTGCGGTCGTGAATCTGATCCTTGATCCGATATTCATTTACACTCTCGACTGGGGTGTAGCAGGAGCCGCTTGGGCATCCGTCATCGCATTCGGTTCATCTATCGTACTGGCACTATACTGGTATTGTGTCAAAAAGGACATGTTCATAAAGTTGGAGCGCAGACATTTAAGGTACAACAAGACGTATCAGAAAGAGATACTCGCCGTGGGATTCCCCCAGTCAGTGGAACTTTCCGTCATGAATCTGTTCAACATCACTTACAATATCTGTATCGTCATGGTCGGAACCACCGATGCAATGGCAATTTACACCGTGGCATGGAGGATCGTGTATGTTCTCATGATACCCGCCCAGGCGATGGGCGGAGCCATCGTGTCCGCATGTTCTGCCGAGTTCGGAATGAAACGTTACGACATGATCAATAAAGCGTACAGATTCGCGGTCAAATCTTCTATACTATGGCTGACGGTGCTGTCACTCATAATGGTTGCATTAGCGGGGCCGATAGCCACGGCTTTCACGCATACTCCGGATATGGAATATCTTCACGGCGAAATGATGATCCTGTTGTACATATTCGCGATATTCGTTCCGTTCATGTCCCTTGTGTTCGTGGGTTCGTCACTGCTTCAAGCGGTGAATCGTTCAAAGATAGCGTTGATGTCGACAGTGATAAGAAACAGCATACTGACGATAATGTTCGTAGCGGCAGCTTTCTTGGTTGGAACCCTGACGTCACTGTGGTGGGCCATGTCCCTCGCAGAGATATTCGGAGGATTGCTGATGGGCTATTGGGCATACATCGCGCTGAAGGATGCAGCAAAAAAGGATGGAAAGAACATAAAGTACGACGAATCCGCCGATGTCTGAGTTCCAACACATTTATTATCGTTATCGTTGATGGTCTGACGATCAAATGTCAAAGATCTGCATTAATATAGCCTGGCCGTATGCAAACGGGCCGATACATATAGGACACGTTGCAGGGTCCCTTCTGCCTCCCGACATATTCGGCAGATATAACAGATTGATGGGCAACAAAGTGCTGGTGGTGGGAGGATCCGATCAACACGGTACGCCGATTACGGTCACCGCCGAGAGGGAAGGATCCACGCCCGCAGCGGTGGCGGACAGGTATCACCAGATAAACAAAAAAGCGATCGAGGACATGAGCATAGAGTATTCTCTTTTCAGTAAAACGCATGGCGCCAATCATATCGAAGTGGTACAATGGATGTTCATGGATCTTCTGAAAAAGGGATACCTGTATGAGAAAGAAACAGATCAGTATTATTGTTCCAAATGTACCCGTTTCCTTCCCGACAGGTATGTTGAAGGCACATGTCCCAGCTGCGGAGCGGAGAATGTGCGAAGCGACCAATGCGACAATTGCGGAACAACATTCGAAACAGGCGATCTGAAGAACGCCAGATGCATTCACTGCAATAACGCGCCGGAGGTCAAACCTTCAAATCATTATTTCCTGAAATTGACGAGTCTTAACGAGAGACTTTTGAATTTCATCGACGACAAGGATTATTGGAGATCGAACGTCAAGACATTTACCAAGAATTGGTTGAAAGACGGACTTCTGGACAGAGCAGTTACAAGGGATATGTCATGGGGAGTACCCGTGCCCATCGAAGGGTGGGAAGACAAGGTCATATATGTGTGGTTCGAGGCCGTCATCGGGTATCTGAGCGCATCGATAGAATATTCGAAAATGATAGGAGAGCCGGAACTTTGGAAGGACTACTGGAAGGATCCGGAGACGAAACACTATTACTTCATAGGAAAGGACAATATACCGTTCCATTCGATAATCTGGCCGGCAATGCTCATGGGAGCGGAAAACCTGAATCTCCCGTATGATATCCCCGCAAATGAGTATCTTACGTTCAACGGAGAAAAACTTTCCAAAAGCCGCGGAGGGGCGATCGATATACCTTCGGTCCTCGAGAAATACGATGCTGATCTGATGAGATATTACCTGTCGGTGAATATGCCAGATACTCACGATTCCGAATTCACATGGGAGGATTTCGAGACAAAGATAAACACGGAACTGGTCTCTGCTTTGGGAAATTATTACCACAGATGCCTCAGTTTCACACAGAAGAATTTCGAGAACATACCGAGTCAGGATGATGCTGGAAGCAAAGAAGTCGACGAGATGATAGGATCCGCGCTTGCAGAGTACAACGAGTGTCTTTCCAAATGCGATTTCAAGAAAGGGATCAAAGCGGTAATGGAATTGTCAAGATTCGGTAACAGATATTTCGATTCGGTCAAACCGTGGGCATTGATCAAAACGGACAAGGATGCATGCGGAAAGGCTATGAACAACAATTTGAAAATAGTCAAAGCGTTAACGGTAATGGCCTGGCCGTTCATGCCAAAGTCATCCGAAAAGATATGGGAATATCTCGGCTATGAGAATGATATCGAAAGTGCAGGCATCAATGCGGTTCAGTCCCCGTTGCCTGCGGGACAGAAATTGAAAGAACCCGTTCCGGTGTATAAGAAAGTGGAGATCGAGAAAGTCAAGGAGACTTCGGAAAAACCGGAAGAAAAAGAGGTTTTGGGACCGTTCTCCTCATTCAGGAAGTTGAATCTCCGCGTCGGAAAAGTAATAAGCGTGAATGATCACCCGGATGCAGAGAAATTGTACCTTTTAAAGGTGGATATCGGCGAGAAGGAACCGAGGCAGATCGTTGCGGGATTGAAGGCATTCTATTCCAAGGAGGAGATGTCGGGCAAAAGGGTCATAGTTGTGGCAAATCTCAAACCTGCCAAATTAAGGGGGATAATGTCCGAAGGGATGCTTCTCGCAGCCGATGACGAAGAGCTCGGCGGAAAATCGGTATTGTTGTTGAGGGCTTCAGAGGATGTTCCGTTAGGGACCGTCATGAATTGCGGTATGGAAAATTCCTCATCATCTGTCGAATACAAAGAATTCCAACAAGTAAAGATGAAAGTATCGTCGATACAGAACGGGAAATTCATGTCCGAGGACATCGTTCTTCCAAAAGGTCATCCCAAGGTGATCGCTGCTGTCGTTGACGGAAGTGAGATAATCCCCCTGAGTGACGGAAAAGGATGTTTGGCCACCGTAGACGGCGAGATCAAAGATGGCGCAGGTGTCAGATGAAGGCAGATTTGCACATACATTCCAATTATTCCAACGATGGAGTATCCACAGTCGAAGAGATCGTTGATACGGCGGTGGAAAAAGGACTCGGATGCATAGCAATAACCGATCACAATAATTTCGAAGCGTACGAGAAAGTGAAGGACAACGGAAAAGTGATCGTTATACCCGGGGTCGAGGTATCATCGAAAGAAGGCCACATCCTTGCATACGGTATCGATAGAAACATACCCAGAGATATGTCGATAAAGGATACGATCGACGCCATCCACGAAGCGGGAGGAGTCGCTTTTGCCGCACATCCATATAGATGGTGGTCGGGGCTCGGTGAAAAGAATACTCTGGATCATGATTTCGATGGCGTGGAGGCCCTGAACGCCAGGTCGGTCAGGGGAAGCAACAGGAAATCTTTGAAATTGGCGACCAGCATAGGCAAACCCATCTCTGCGGGCAGCGATGCTCATACGCCAGAATTCATCGGAGAAGGGTTCGTCGAATTCCCCGATGGAATAAAGACCTGGGAAGAGGCACTTGCCGCAATAATGGAGAAAAAGGTAATTGTTCACAGCAATAACAGACGTGTCACAGGGACTCTGAAATATGGGATAAAATCCATTCTCGAATGGATATTCAGAGGATTCAAGAGGATGTGACCAGATAGAACCCCAATCTGTTACTGCCGCTGTATGTATCCATGTAGTTCGAGAACGGCACCCCGCTTGAACCGCTTGCTAAACTAAGACCTACCGAAAGAAAAGTATCCGTTGTGGTCTCACAGGCATAGTAGGTCAGACCGTTGATGGTTTGGGATAAAACTTCGTATGCCGGAGAATGCGATCCTAGGTTATAATCTTCCAATGCTACTCCCGCAAGTGCATGCCCTGGCACTATCGCTACGGCAGATTCGAATCCGCATGCGGTAAACAAAGCCGAAGCCAAGATCGAGGTGTCTTCACAGTCGCCCATGTTATGGAAAATCGTCTCCAGGGGATATGCGAAATACTCATTGTATCCGTAAAGATATCTGTCGGCGGACATATCCGCCCAGAACATCGAACTCCCGGAATAGGGCGGATAATCAAAGCATATTTGAACGAACGCAAGTATGAAATTGGCAAAATCTCCATTTTTGACGGTAGGATCACCATTATACGCAAGCGACAGACTCGAGGCCAGATCTTTGATGGCGGGATCGTCATACGTCACAAACGAAACAACATTGCTATATCTCAGTACAGTCCTTTTTGAACCAGGGTTCTGGTCTTTGTAATTGATATAATCGGAAAGATCGAACGATGTGGTCGCAGTATATTCCTTGCCGAGATATGTCCATGAATATTCCTTGGTTATGGTTCCGAAATAACTTACATTACCGGAATATGATGCACCATATACCAACTGATCGTTAACATTCGCATAACACTCGACACTGATCTTGAACTCTCCCACCCTAGGTGTCAGAAATGTGAGCCAAGGGTCATTTTTTGTCAGCGTTTCTCCTGTGTATTTCGTGTACGCGTATTTGCTGGATGAAGACGGAGCATTCAGATCATAGAAATGCCAAACATATCGATCATATTTCTTTGCTATATTCGGGTTCAATTCGAATACCATTTGGTTATCATCGTTGAAATAAACGGTAAAGATATCCTTTTCAGGCAAAAAGTCCGTTCGAAGCTCCAGATATGATCCTGTGCTCAGTGTCTGGATGTAAAATTCATCTTCCTCATCATCCAGATCGTAATTCATGATTCCTATCATGACCACTCCGAGAAGAAGAATCACAATGACCATGGAGAAGACTTTGATGCCGGTTTTCTTGTTATTGTTCCTTTCGACGGGAGGAGTATAGGGCGTAGGGCCGTAACTCGCAGATGTCCTAAGTACGGAACCGCAGTGATGACAGAAGTTCGCATCATCTGACCTTTGAAAAGTTCCACAGAAAGGACAGAACATGATCCGTAACATCCATTTTGAAGATTTATTACTTTTGTTAAGAAGACTTACGATCAGAATTTGATGAGAAAAGGTTTGGTTTTAATGGGTTTATTGAACGTATTATGACATCAAACTTGCGGATCTCAGTTCTGCGGCGATCTTGTCCACAGCGCGGACGACATCTTCAGGAACCTTTGCTCCCGTGCAGACCATTTTCCCCGATCCGAAAAGAAGTACGACGACCTTTGGCTCATCAAGTCTGTAGACGAGTCCAGGGAACTGTTCGGGTTCATACTCTACCTTTTCAAGCCCCAGTGTGATAGCTACCGTGTTCAGATTGATCTCCTGTTCAAGGTCGGAAGATGCAACGATATTCTGAACTTCGATCTTGGGCTCGATGCTTATCTTTATGTTCGCTTTCTCAAGATCCTTGGCGACCTTGTTTATCGCAACCTTAACATCGCCCAGGCTTTTGGCGCCGGTACACACGACCTTTCCGCTTCTGAAGAGAAGTGTGGCGGTCTTGGGTTCCTTGAGCCTGTAGACAAGTCCGGGGAACTGTTGAGGGTTATATTCTGCCCCTTCAAGTGCGTCCTCGATCGCGTTCAGGTTTAATTCCTGTCCGAGAGAAGTGGATGCAACAACATTCTCGATATTCATTTTAGCCAACGTTTCACCA
>JGI994J12354_10002655_pt1 | contig 17179 bp, 15 predicted proteins | sample IntmicLarv3ML3BL_FD_12354 | JGI IMG/M metagenome (IMG submission 12354) | reverse complement strand
ATGCCGATTGGTCTACTCTGCTAACGCCCGAAGCGGTTACTACCACCTCGTTCAGCCCTACAATATCGGGCGTAATTTCTTCATTATGCGTAATTTCTCTCCCTGAAAATAACTCAATCTCTTTTTCCACCGTTTTGTAACCCACGCTCGAAATTACCAAAGTATATTTGCCCGCCGGAGCTGCTACGTGGTAGTTGCCATTTGGTAAGGTAATATTACCATAATTCGTGTTTTTCAGGGAAACCGTGGCAAATACGGGCTCTTTGTCCGATGAAGATATGTTGCCGCGAATATGAGCATTGTTGCGATGCTCTCTGCCGTGAAATTCTTTGCCTTGTGCACATAACGGCGGTACAAAAAAACAGGTCGATAATAAAAGGATTAGAGTATATATTTTTGTTGAAACCAGCAGTATTTTCATTGTCAAAATGTGAGCTTTAAAATGTTGTTGCAAAGTTCTCACATTTATTTCCTCGCCACAATCCCCGTATACGGGTAAATTGGCGGCTAAAAATCCCCATATTTAGCCATATGAATGCGTAAATACATCCTGAAATGTAGAGAGCCGGCAAAGACTCCTGCCAACTCGCCTATTACGCGCACGCTACTTACTTCTTTGGTGCGGACACCAGATATATACACACTTTCAGCTTGCGCCGGGCGGGAACGAGAAGATAAACCTTGTCAGAAGGATCCTTCTTTCCCTCAAAAAATTGATGTTTCTCAAACGGTTCCATATCTATCGTTTTTTTTATTCTACACGTCGGATAAGTATTAAACGGTCGGTTGCCGAAACGTTAAACTTCTGCCCCGTATCGGCAGTCAGGTTTGCTGCTGTAGCCCGTACACTCGAAACAAGATACTTATCTTTCGGCAACACCAAGGGTTCACCCCCAACCTCAAGTTCGCTAATAGCGCCTCTGACATTGATTTTTTCGTTCGATTCCATTTATTGTTTGTATATTTGTTTGTTTATTTGTTAGTACAGTGCAAATTTATTGACTATTCGCCAATAAACAAAATAAACAGCCAATATTTTATAGGCTGATTGCCTAATTTAGATAAATTATAAATTAAACCGCATGGACGGAGAAGGCATATTGTTAAGAATAAAAGAGCTACAGCGAAGTATGGGTTTGAACAACAAACAGTTTTCGGAGCTGATTGATGTGAGCAAGTATAACTTGAGCAAATACTATAGCGGCTCGCTAAACATTACGAAAGCCACAATAAACGCCATCATCGCCAACACGGGCATCAACAAAGAGTGGCTGCTTACGGGCAAGGGCGAAATGACAGCCAAACCGCCCCGAACCTACCCCGAGCCCGACAGCGTATCAACTGCGGCCGAACCGGCGCTAAGCTACGGCTATCGCGAAAAGTATTTCGAAGTATTGGAAGAAAACCGCGAACTAAACCTCGAAATAAAAGAGTTGCGCAAAAAATTAGAGCAGCTTGCCAGCGATGTGGAAGTTATAAAAAAGGGATTGAGGAACGATTGAATGCGAGTAACTGTTCGGAAATGTAATATTTTCACATTCATATTGCCGTATCTTGATAGAATGATTACCTTTGCGCTAAGAGCGAAGATAGGCGGCGTTTCGGAAACAACGTTCGCCATGCCCAAAGGGATAGCGGCCGAAAAAAAGAGCAAACTCTTTTGTTCTCCTCTCAACTTGCACTATCTTTGTACTAAAATTGGAGAACAATAATAAATTCTATCTATGCAGCCCTTGTTTAAAGTATTTTCGGGAACAAACTCCCGCTATCTTGCCGAAAAAATTTGTGAAAGCCTGAAGTGCAAATTGGGACAAATGAATATCCAACACTTCGCCGATGGTGAATTTGCCGTTTCGTACGAAGAGTCGATAAGGGGAAACCAGGTGTTCCTGGTACAATCAACCTTTCCCAACTCCGACAATTTAATGGAGCTGCTGTTGATGATTGACGCGGCAAAACGGGCATCGGCCAAGTCGATTGTAGCCGTTATCCCCTACTTCGGATGGGCTCGCCAAGACAGAAAAGACAAACCCCGCGTGGCCATCGGCGCCAAGCTGATTGCCGATATGTTGGCTGTTGCCGGCATTAACCGCCTTATCACGATGGATCTTCACGCCGACCAAATACAAGGGTTTTTCAATGTACCGGTCGACCATCTTTATGCATCGTCAGCATTTTTCAACCGCATCAAATCGTTGAACCTGAAAAACCCCGTAATCGCCACCCCCGATGTGGGCGGAACAAAACGGGCAAGCACCTATGCCAAATACCTCGGCGCACCGATGGTAATTTGCTATAAATCGCGCAAGAAAGCAAACGAGGTTGACGAGATGAAGATCATTGGCGATGTAGAAGGAATGGACGTGTTGCTGATTGATGATATGGTTGACACTGCCGGAACCATCACCAAAGCTGCCGACCTGATGAAAAAAGAGGGTGCCGCCTCGGTACGCGCCATTACCAGCCATGCCGTAATGTCCGACCCCGCTTCGGAACGAGTAGAGAACAGCGCGTTAGAAGAGATTCTTTTCACCGACAGTATACCCTACACAAAAGGATGTACGAAAGTACGCATCGTATCGGTAGCCGATATGTTTGCCGAAGCCATTAAGCGTGTATGCAACAACGAGTCCATAAGCTCGCTGTACAGTATTTAAAAAAATTGACGCAAGAGATACAAAGGCCGCCCGTTTGGGTGGCCTTTGGTGCTTTTTTTACCTTTTTGTTAAAACATATTACATAACAGGTCCTTTTTTTTGAGGACAAACACATGACATAACATTTTCCGCCCGTAGGAGCAGCGGCAAATGTTGATAATTTGACCCTGGATTACCGCTATCCCTGTGGGCATGGTGAATGTTATTTGCCACGCTTCACTTCGTTTCGCTCGCAATGACGGAATTTTTTAGTGCCGCTGAATTGAATTTAAAATATTTATAGAAACTAAAGTAACTGCATCAAAAATGCAGGGTTTTAACCATTAACTAGAAAATAAATTCTATTGAAAGTTGGAGGGAAACTACTTTCTCTTCTTCTCTGTCGAGAGCATGCCGCAGGCGGCCATAATGTCTTCGCCTCGCGAGGCGCGGATGGTGCAGATAATGCCTTTCGAGTTGAGGGTATCGCGAAATTGCTCCATTTTTTCCATAGAGGAACCCCTGAGGTCAACACCCGGAATAGCGTGAAACCGTATCAGGTTTACACGGCAAGCCATCCGGCCGAGCCGTTTAGCCAACATCAGGGCGTGCTGGGGGCTATCGTTCACCCCGTCGAAAAGGATGTATTCGAACGACAACCGCCGCTGCTTCGAGAAATCGTATTTTTCAAGCTCACACAACAGGGCATCGAACGGGTATACCTTTTCAACCGGCATCAGGCTCTGGCGGGTAACAGAATCGGCAGCGTGCAAACTTATGGCCAAATGACACTCCGACTGCTCAATAAAACTGATAACCGCCGGCGTTATGCCGATGGTAGAAACGGTAATGCGGCGTGGGCTGCGGGCATAACCATAGTCGGAAGTGAGTATCTCTAAAGCTTTCAGCAACTCGTCGTAGTTGTCCATCGGCTCGCCCATGCCCATAAATACGAGATTTGTCAACTCGGCCCATTCGGGTATTGAGCGTATTTGGTTCAATATCTCCCCCACCATAAGATTTCCTGAAAAACCCTGCTTTCCCGTCATGCAGAACAAGCAATTCATTTTACACCCTATTTGCGACGAAACACAGAGCGTGCTGCGCTCGCGGTCGGGTATCAGCACCGACTCAACGTAACCCTTGCCGGCTATTTGAAAAAGGTATTTTTTTGTACCGTCAACCGATGTAACACTTTCAACCGGAGGGGCGCAGCCCACCTCGTAACGTTCGTTCAATAGCGCGCGCTTGGGCAGGGCGATGTTCGACATTTTGTCGATGCTTGCCGCTTGCTTTTTATAGAGCCAGCCGGCCATTTGCTTGGCCGAAAAGGCTGGCAAGGCAGCCGCCTCGGCAACAAGCCGAAGCTCGGCCAAGGTCTTCCCAAACAGTTTTTCTTTATCCATTACAGCTGCACTTTTACCGCTTCGCCCCCTACACGGACAACGTAAATTGTTCCCTGCGGCAAAAGCCATTGATTCTCTCCGGCGTGAAATATCTTCGCGTCGACCAACTGCCCCGACACCGAATAAACTTCGGCAAGGACACCGTCAGTGCCTTTCCAGTCCAAAATGAGGACACTTCCGTTTTTCCGCCACGAGAGCAGCAAAGAGGCATCGCCAAGCGCGGTTGCTTCGGTTGCAATAACCGACTTGTTGTATCCGTCAAGCGTACCCAAGCTAATATTTAACGGGTCGAGCCAATATTTAAGTTGGCTTTTTGTATCTTTATAATAATCCCATTGCATATCGAACCGCCCGTAATAATCTTTGGCCAATTTACTGGTGCAAAACGAGCCTCCGCCTGTTAACGTACCTACAACCTGTTTTTTGTTATTAAACAGCGGCCCTCCCGATGCCCCGCCGGCCGTAACGCTATGCCCGTTGGCCGTTGCACTCCACAGCACTTCCCAATAGCCATGCAACAGGCCGCAAGCCAATGGGTAAGGGTTAAAATCGGTACATAACTTGCCGGAATTACTAGAATAGGGAACAAGCGTTGTTGTATAGGTCGATATTCGTTTAAACGATTTGTTAATGTTGCCTTCAGGAGCCGGATGAGCAATGGTTACGCCCGACGGGCTTTGATTTTTGGTAAAATCCCATCCGTTCCAGTACACATCCCAATTTAACGGGGGATCCTGTTGTATTTTCAGAAGCAGCATGTCCAATCCTCCGTCAAAGCTGCTCGATGCTACCATTTCTGCACCTCGCAATGTTCGAGTATTGCTTTTCACAGTATCGCCCGTTTGGCAACCCATTTTCTCGTACTCGAAATAGAAAATCGATTGCGCTTTTTCGGCTGCCGACGACGGGCCTCCGCAGTGAAAAGCCGTAAGAAAATAGGGAGTAAGGTCGCGTTGCGTGTTGCCGATTAAAGTTCCCGAACAATACGCCCAACGGTCACTAACACCGACCCGGAAATGCATTTGCGCTACGCCGCGTTTCTCCGTTTGCCAGTTATCACCTTCGGGCGAACAGTTTACGCTGACAAAGCACTCGTCTTGTTGCGACCGTGAAGAAAACAGCCGGGCACCCGGCCCATTGTCAGAAAAGAAGTGAACAATCTCGTCTATCTCCAACTCAACATCAAAGCTTTTCGGGTTATACAGGTTCAGCTCAACCGTAAGCGTTTCGCCTTCAACAAAAGAGGTGTTGAATATATCCAGCTCATTATTATTCAGGTAGGTAAACGCTCCCAACACGTGGCTTTTATCGGCATTGTAAACATACAGCTCGGCATTTTGAGGCAAACGGAATTTAGAAAAAACTACGGCAACTGCCCTTGCTCCCGGCGAGGTAAAGGTGGCTTGCCATACAAGATTGCCGTTAGACATTCGTGTCCAGTCGCCGCATTCGTCCATTGAACCGTTTACCTTAACCGATTGGGCTATAATAATAGGCCCATTTTCCCGTCCCTCGTCTTCATCACCGCCGGTTACGGCGGCGCGCGCTTCAACACTGGCCAACGGAAGCGAAGCCTCAATGGTGTCGGAATAGTTGTTTATCGAATACTTTTCGGAAAGGGGCATACCCGGAACCGACAACTGTGCGAAAAGGCAGGTTGTAAACGCCACACAAGCGATTATGGTAAAAAAGAGATGTTTCATTACGAGTTTATTGCATATAGTACTAAATTTTTAGTCCCAATATTTTGGTGCAAAGATACACAATCAGAAAAGAATTTTGTAATTTCGCAAACACTTTTACACAAAGAAAGAAGCAGAGAGATGAAAAAAATCGCGGCATTGGTTTCAGGAGGGGTTGATAGCTCGGTGGTAGTACACCAACTGAAAGAGATGGGCTACGACCCTGACATCTTCTACATCCGCATCGGTATGGAGGATAAGGACGGCTACATTGACTGTCCATCGGAAGAGGATATTGAAATTACATCGTACATTGCCCGCAAATACGGTTGCCGTTTCGAGATTGTTTCGCTGCACAACGAATATTGGGAAAACGTGGTCAGCTACACCATAAACGCCGTTAAGCGAGGGCTTACGCCCAACCCCGACATGATGTGCAACAAGCTGATAAAATTCGGCTGTTTTGAAGAAAAATGGGGCAAAGAGTACGACTACATCGCCACCGGCCACTATGCCACTACGAGTGTGATTGACGGAAAGATTTTCCTGTCTACAGCCAAAGACCACGTGAAAGACCAGACCTATTTTTTGGCACAGGTTGACTATATGCAGGCATCGAAGCTGATGTTTCCGATCGGCAATTTGCTTAAAAGCGAAGTGCGCGCCATTGCAGCACAACAAGCGTTGCCGAGCGCACAACGCAAAGACAGTCAAGGCATCTGCTTTTTGGGGAAAATTAATTACAACGATTTCATCCGCCGCTATTTAGGCGAGCGCGAAGGGAAGATCGTTGAGCTTGAAACCGGCAAAGCGATAGGGCGGCACAAAGGTTACTGGTTTCATACCATAGGACAGCGAAAAGGGCTGTACCTGAGCGGAGGCCCTTGGTTTGTGGTAAAAAAAGATATTAAGCGCAACATTGTTTATGTATCTAACGGTTACGACCCCGAAACACAATACGGAAAGGTAATTAACCTGCACGGGTTCAACTTTATCACCCTCGACCCGTGGGGCAGCTTTGAGGGCGAAAAAGAGATTACCTTTAAAATTCGCCACACCCCCGAATTTACGACCGGAAAACTTGTAAAATTAGGCGAAGTGTACCGCGTTTACTCCGACGAAAAGATACAAGGTATAGCCGCCGGACAGTTTGGCGTTATCTACGACAAAGAGTGCCGCGTTTGCTACGGCAGCGGCATGATTGCCGACGAGGAAATGTAATAATCTGATTATTTTTTCTACCCTATTCCCGTTGGGGTGTTGCTAAGTTTTATCCATTCACTGTAATGTTCTTACTTCAAGAATAATGCAAAAAAAGCAGGCGCCCGATTGGGACGCCTGCTCATATATTTCACAGATATTGTCTGCTTATTTCACGAACTGAAGAACTTCGCCGGCGGCTTTTACGATGTAAATACCGGCAGCCAAACCGGAGATATTAACAGCATTATCATAGGCACTCAACACGAGAGCCCCCGATGCGCTGTAGATTTGAATTCCGGCTTCTGCTCCTAAAATAATTAGGTCACCGTCAATAACAATGCTTTGAACAGCCGCACCATCAACACCGATAAGCCAAAGCCCGTCTATAGCTTCGTCAAGGGTTACTTTGGCTGCATCAACTTCGCTTTGAGAAGATTCACTGTTCATCGCCTTAGCCGCAAGATAGGCCACATCTAAACGATCGCGGCAAGCTTCATCGTATTTAGCTGCATAGTCAGACTCGCCCTTTTTAGCCTCAACGGCAGCGATTGAAGCATTCAATACACTGAAGTCAACAACAAAGTTAGCATTGTTGAAAAGGTCAATATTAGCTTGCAAAACACTAGTCATTAAATATACTGTATTTTGATCGGCATCCGATACCCGAACCTGTCCGGCCATATCGACAAGGAAGTTTTGCAGTGCTTGTTTAGAACCCGGTACTTTATAACCATTGCGGTCGCCCTCTATAATAGCAGGATCATTAACTAACCCTTGTGCAGCAATCATTTTTTTGTTGAAAGCAATAGTGTCAATTGCCGTTCTGAACTTAAATTCTTTGGTCGGAACGCGTATTCCGTCTTCAGCAGCAATAGCGCGAGCTTTCAAGGTAACAATATAATCGGTTTGAGGCTCTAATATATAATCGCCATCGGCCTCAGCTCTGTCCTCGGGCGTAAAGCCTGTTGCCGTGGAAATGGTAAAGGTTTTCTTATCGCCCGAAATAGTTCCGGTAATGGCAATTACATCGTCCGGCGCGCTGTTTTTTTTAAGCTCAAACACATCCGAAACATCTGTTATATCACTAAGATCTAACGGATTAAACACCTCTTTCGTAGCTATAGCCGCAAAAGGATTTAAGAAGCTAACATTTGTTGCAGTAAGGTTAAAGTTAAAGTCGGCAGGCATTGTAGCCGCATCAAAAACAGCGATATCGTCAATTTGAGTCATTGCTCCTCCTGATGTAGCACCATCATTGGGTTTTATCAGAAACCACAAATCACTTACTTTCGGCAAGGTTTCGACAAAAGTATAAAGTTGCCAACCTGAATCGTCTGTATAATCTACGGGATCAGGCATTGTTAACGGACCGTCCCACGTTGCGCCCTGATCTGTACTGTAATAAACAGAGGTAGCTCTCCAATTAAAAATAGATGCCATTCTTAATTTAGGATCTTCCGCAGCAGAGGTGTTAATTTTCTGAATACGAAGAGAGTCGCAACGATGTCCTACCAAATCCCCAATATGTAGAGTACTTGTAGGTGAGGCTCCCGGATAGTTTTGCGAGGCATACGCACCCTTTATGTTAATCCGCTCATTAAAATAGTGCATTCCACCAGTAGAGGAGTTCTGATGTTCATCGGAAGGATTAGTGTTATTCATAGAGCTAGCCGCATTTTCGCCCGTATGGTGGCTATTTCGTCCAAAAGTTTCATAAAAGATGAAAGCCGCGCTTAACACCTCCGATTTGTCGAACAGCCAAATGCCGCGTTCTAAAGCCGTTACGGCAGCATCAATTACCGTTTGGTCAGCACCCGTATTGTCTTTCACAGTTGTTGCGGCAGTTATCGCGGTTTGCAATAAAGCCTTTGAGCCAACATCGAACCGACCGATCTCCAAACCTTCAGCAGCAGTGTCATGCTTTAAAGTTGCAGAAGTAATAGCAGCTTCTAACGCAGTTTTATCCTGCGCTTGCACCATAAATGCTACAAGTAGCATTGCCAATAAAAAAGTAATCTTTTTCATGATAAAATCAGTTTTTAAGTTATTAATCCGGTTATTCTCAAAAAGTTGTTTATAATATAAACACAGCAAATTTATAAAAAAACAAATGAAAAACAAACAAAACCGAATAAAAGTTTTTAAAATAATTTTACTCAAAATATGTCCGGACACGCAAAGAAACCACCTATTCATTTGTTTTTTCGTCGAAAAATGACAATATTTGCAGTATAAAAAATGGAAAATGAAAATACTCGTCACCGGCGGTGCCGGCTTTATCGGTTCTCATCTTTGCATAGCCCTTTTAAACGAAGGACACTCTGTTGTGAGCATCGACAATTTGAACCCGTATTACGACCCATCGCTTAAAACAGCAAGGCTGCGACATATCAAAGCTGAAGATAAGGGTGGTAACTTCGTTTTCCACAAAATCGACATCTGCGAAAAAGAGCCGTTAGAGCACCTCTTTGCCGAAGGCGGCTTTGATATGGTTTGTCACCTTGCGGCACAGGCCGGAGTACGTTACAGCATCAACAACCCCGGTGCCTATATACAAAGCAACATTGGGGGCTTCTTTAACCTGCTTGAATGTTGCCGCCACCACCCTATAAAACACCTTATATTTGCAAGCAGTTCAAGCATTTACGGAAACAACCAATCGATACCGTATAAAGAAAGTGACCCGGCCGACAGCCCCGTGAGCCTGTATGCTGCCACAAAAAAGAGCAACGAGCTGATGGCATACAGCTACGCCTCGCTGTACGGAATACCCTGCACGGGCTTGCGTTTTTTTACGGTATACGGTGCGTGGAGCCGCCCCGATATGGCACCGTTTTTATTTGCAAAAGCGCTTTTTGACGGGAAAGAGATTACCCTCTTTAACCACGGTGAAATGGAGCGCGATTTTACCTATATTGACGATGTTACGAAAGCCATACTCGGCATTTTGCCCCTGCCTCCCGTAAAAGAGACAGGCAACAGCGCAACTTACCGCATTTTAAACATCGGCAACTCGAAGCCCGTAAACTTGAACAACTTTGTAAACACCCTCGAAGACATTGCCGGAATAAAGGCGAAAAAAAACCTCGCCCCTATGCAACCAGGCGATGTAAAAGCAACGTGGGCCGATGTGTCGGCCTTGCATCGCCTAACGGGATATGCCCCCTCAACCCCCATAAAAGAGGGGCTGTCGGTATTTGTTGAATGGTATAAAAACTATTATTTATGAAACTGCGCTACTTTCTTTACGCTATATTGCTGCTGCTGCCGTACGTTTTTCGCGACTATACGCCCGATAACGAACTACGCTATATCAGCATAATTGACGAAGCCCTGTCTAACGGCTCAATCTTCACGTTTTACAACCACGGCGAAGTATATGCCGACAAGCCTCCGCTCTTTTTTTGGCTGATGATGCTTTCGCGCACACTGCTTGGCGCACATATTTTCTGGATTTACGGGCTTTTTTGTGTGTTGCCTGCCATCGGCATCATTATAGTTATGAACCGATGGATACAAAGCGAGCAGCCCTACTCAAAGCACAGTCCGGCTGGTGAAATGCTGCTCACTACCGGTATTTTTCTGGGAGCCGCACTAGTAATGCGCATGGATATGCTTATGGCTCTCTTCATTGTTCTGAGTCTTCATACTTTTTACCGCATCTATTGGCGGCGAAGCAAACCGCGCGATAAGTGGCTGTTGCCTGTATATATCTTCCTCGGCATTTTCTCGAAAGGGCCTATGGCACTGCTAATTCCGCTGGTTTCGATACTGCTCTACGCTGCCATTCAGAAAGGGTGGAAGCATCTGCCCCGCTGTTTCGGGTGGCGGCAATTTGCCATTTTGTTAGGACTTTGCGCCGTTTGGTTTGGCGGCATTTATTGGGAGGGCGGCAAAGAGTACCTGCACAACCTTCTTGTGCACCAAACCGTAGGGCGGGGCATCAACTCGTTCTACCATCAAGAGCCGTTCTATTTCTATATCCGGACCATGCCCTACACCTTTGCCCCATGGACTGTCACTTTCATCGTACTTTTGTGGGCGGGCTTCAGGCAAAAAGAGTTCGTTTCTAATCTTGAGAAATATTTTATTACCATCATATTAAGCAGTCTTGCCATGTTGAGCCTGGTAAGCTCAAAGCTCGATATTTATTTTCTGCCCGTTTTTCCGTTTGTTGTTTACCTGTCGGTATTGCAATTCGACAAAATAACTTACTGGAGCAAATGGATGAAAGTCGCCATCATGCTTCCCTACATAGTGTTCGCGCTGCTATTTCCGTTTTCAGGGCTTATTTTCAAATACGTCCCCTTCCCTATTGAGGAATCATTGAACACTCTCCGGTTGGCCATGTTTTTGCTGATGCTGTGCTCATTGCTCTCTATCTATCTGACCTACCGCCAACTGCACCGTCAGGCTATTCTTTGCAGCGCAATCGGATGGTTGCTCTTTATCGGAGCCGGTTCGTTCGGCATATCACAGCTAAACCCCTACTTCGGAATAAAAATGATGGGTACTACCGCTCGCGAAACAGCGCGAACTAATGGGATTGAACATTTTGCCTATTACAAATTCCGCCCGGGAGAAAACCTCAACATCTACCTTGAGCAAATGCCCGAAAAGCTCGAAAGCGTCGACAAAATTACAGACAAGGCCAACCAAACAGGCTATCTGCTGATTGTTCGCGACCGCGAACGCCGTCGCGAGTCCGGATTAGAATCCCAAATCAAAAATTACCAGTCGTTAGGGCGGGTAGGCGACTACGAGTTCTTTAACGTGCCGCTAGTTCGGGAGAGTGAGGAGTAGATTTTTGTGTGATGGGAGGCTATAAAACAGAGTAATGCAGACATCATTACCCTAAAAATCAGCCATCTTTCCGGCGTTGCTCTTTTACCGAAATCATGATATTGCGCATATAAACAATGGCTCCCGGCACTTGCCCAACCAATAAAACGGGATCGAGGCGAAAAACGGCATAAGCAATAATCATCAACGAGCCCACAAGGCTAATAAACCAAAACGGCAACGGAAGCAGCGACTCGCCTTTGTTGCGCGAGTAAAACCATTGATACACAAACCGGAAAGTAAAGGTTATTTGCCCTACCGTTCCAAAAACAAGCAACGCCAGCGGAATAGCTTCGTTGCGGAAAAGGGTGTCGACCGCGTTGCTTATATCGAAACAGAAATAGACAATTGCCGCGAAGGGTATAAGGTAAAGAAGGCATCGCAACAAGGCAGGAATAGGCATCCATGCGCCTTTAGACTTCAAATTCCAAATATAGATAAAGTAGGCGATAAACTGCCCGGCCACAATGGCAAAATCGTTTTTCAGCCAACCATATAAGAAAAGGAGAAACGAGCCCAACAGGCTAAGCTGCCAAAAAAGCGTGGGCGATAGTACTTTCTTTGCCCGTTCGGAAGCAATCCACTGCACTAGTAAACGCACCGAGAAAAAGAGTTGGGCTATAAACCCAATCGCGTAAATCCACCAACTGTCGTTCAGCATAAATCGGTATTCTTCACAGCGTAGTGAATATAACGGTGTTTCATCCACCTGAAGGCGAAACAATCTTTAAACGGCCCTACCAAACGGTTAAACAGATGATATTTTGATTGTCCCGCCACACGCGGAAAATGGCGCACGGGAATCTCTTTCACCTGCGCGCCCTGCAAACCGATAAGCGCGGGAAGAAAGCGGTGCATTCCAGTAAAAAAGGGTATCCGTTTAGCGTAGTCGGTATGTAGCACTTTAAGAGGACAACCGGTATCAGTAATCTTGTCGCCCGTCATCATACGGCGAAAACCATTTGCTATTTTCGACGAAAGGCGTTTCACAAAGCTATCCTTTCGCCCTACCCTTATACCCATAACCATCTGATTGTCGCCGCAATGCTCGAGCAGGAGGTTAAAATCGCCGGGGGTAGTCTGTAAATCGGCATCAATATAACCTACCAACGGCGAAAAAGCGGCATCGATACCAGCCTTCATAGCGGCACTTAGACCCATATTTTTCGCAAGCGTAAGGTAAAAGAAATCGGCATTTCTCTCACACATTTCACCGATAAGCCGGCCGCTTTGGTCGGTCGATCCGTCATTAACAAAAAGCACACAGCTTTTTTTCAACGCCAATGGGAGGAAAGTGGCCAACGTCTGCTCCAGACGTTCCATGTTATCCTCCTCATTATAAACTGGAACAATGATTGTAAAATCGTATTGCGACGTTTGATTCATAGTCTTATTTGAGACTGCAAAGCTAATAGTTTATATGTTAATGTACAATAGCTGTGCTATTATTCTGTTTTGAGCTGTAAAAAATAAATAACCGGAATAGAAACAAATAAAGTTTTTTTGGTTAAGAACGAATCTTTTGCTGCTGTTTTTGCTTTTTTTAGTATGTTTGCAAAAAAAACGAAGATAGGCCGCGTTTTGGCATCAAAAACAAGCAAACTTGTTTTGTACTCCGCCCGGCTTGCGCTATCTTTACGCAATAATTATTATTGATCGGTATGAAAAAATATTTGTTGTTGGGCTTACTGCCCACGTTTCTGCTTTTAGGGTGCAAAGATGAAAAAAAAACCGTTACGCCCATGAAAAGTTTAGAGAGGGTAACATGGTATAAAAACAATTCGCCGGCGCTTGAAGGCGAAATCAGAATCATATATAATAACGAGGGCAAGTTGAGCCAACTTGAAAAGTACAACTCTTCGGGCAGTTTGAAGCAGCAATACAGCTACATTGTAAGCACCTCGTCAGTAAGCGTAAATCTTGTTGATTACAACTTCACAACGCCGGCATTCTCCACTAATTACCGCACGCTCGACATAGCAGGCAGCCGGGTTTATAAAGAGCGCTTTAACGCCATTTACGAACACAACGGCAGCAAAGAGGTTTATGCGAAAGAGCGGTTCGATTATATTTATACCGGCGCTTTGCTCGGTAGCATTAACAGAACCACCGCCTTCCCCGACGATGGGCAATACAACGAACGCGAGCTGAAAAACGCCGTAACGTTCGAATACCTGAACGGAAACCTATCCAAGTTGAGCTGGTCGGCCGATATAAATACGCTCGTGAAAATGGAAATTGCCTATTCCGACACTCCCATACCGGCAAACCTGCCGCTACGCTTTTTGAGTCCGGTCAACCTTGACGCGTGGGATATGTTGGATCCGCTAAACTTTTACTACGGAGCGGGAAGCCTGAAATTGCCGTCGTCAATCAAAGTAACCGACTTGGCAAGTAACGAGGTAACCGAATATACATTCGCACCCCATACGCTGAACAATGGCTATCTAATGGAGTTGGAAATTAGGCGTTTAAAAAACAGCATTGAAGACATTTACACCTATACCTTCAAATACAAGGGATTACAATAGCTACTCTTCCAGCAGGTCGGGGCGAAGCCGGGTGGTTCGCTCTAAGGCTTGTGACAGTCGCCAATCGTTGATTTTTTGTTCGTGTCCCGAAAGAAGAATTCTGGGCACCTCCCACTCTTTATACTTCGCCGGACGGGTATATATGGGTGGGGCTAACAGATTATCTTGAAACGAATCGGACAACGCCGACTGCTCGTCGCCAATAGCACCCGGCAGTAGCCGCACAATGGCATCGCTCATAACGGCAGCGGCAAGTTCGCCGCCCGTCAGCACATAATCGCCAATCGACACCTCTTTGGTTATCAGGTGTTCGCGCACCCGGTAGTCGACCCCCTTATAATGCCCACACAAAATAATGATGTTGCGAAGCAGCGAAAAGCCGTTGGCCATTTTCTGGTCAAACAACTCACCGTCGGGCGAGGTATAGATAACTTCGTCGTAATCGCGTTGCTCTTTCAGCGAAGCAATGGCCTTGTCGATGGGCTCAATTTGCAACACCATACCCGCCTCGCCTCCAAAGGGATAATCATCAACTCGCCGGTGTTTGTCAGTGGTATAGTCACGGAGGTTGTGTATATGAATCTCGGCCAAACCCTTGTCTTGCACCCTCTTTACAATAGAACAAGAGAGAGGGGCTTCTAGCATTTCGGGCAATACCGTAATAATATCAATGCGCATAGTATATGTATTATTGCGGCAAAGATAGTGCAAGCCGAGAGGAGAACAAAAGAGTTTACTCTTTTTTTATCCCAAGGCGCAGCCTATCTTGGCGGTTTCCGCAAAGTGTGCAAGCCGAGAGCAACACAATGAGTTTACTCATTATTTTATTGCCGGAACGCAGCCTACTTTCGCTTTTTGAAGCAAAGTTAAGTAAACAACATTGAAAAACAAGCAACGCTTTACTGCTTGCTTATTTTTTTCAAAATCAACATCATAACAATCCCTACAACTGCACAAGCAGACGCAATCGCAAATGCCGGGAACATCAAATTAATGTCGTCGGCAATATTCGCAATGTTTTTATAATAACCTGCAATTTGCGATGAAATAACCGCTCCAATACCGAAACCCAAAAGCACGAGTCCGTAGTTGCTCGCCATATTTTTCGCTCCGAAAAGATCGGCTGTCAACGAAGGAAAAGTGCTTAAAAGTCCACCGTACGCAAATCCGATAAAAGCGATCAAAACATAAATCCAATAACCACTTACAGAGTTAACTAATAGCGAAAGTACAGCTGTGACAGAAAGCAAAAGAATAAGCGTATTAATTCGGCCAAGTTTGTCCGAAACGATTCCCCAAATCAAGCGACCTGCCGAATTAAACAGCGTAATTGCCAAAACCCCGATAGTTGCCGTTGCGGCCAATCCTTTTGCCACCGCAATGGGTTTGGCAAAGCCTATCATCATCAACCCACCCATACAAGCAAGCAGGAAAGTAGCGGTTAGCAAATAAAATTGGGGCGTTTTCAACATTTCCGAAGTTGTAACGTTTTTTACCGGTTTTTGCGTTGCAGCATTCAACGCAACAGCATTGGTCATATAGCCCTCCGGAGCATCTTTTATAAAAAAACTCCCGATGCTGCATACCACCAAAAAAACGATGCCCAGCACCATAAATGTTTTAGGTTCACCAACACCCGTTCCGCCAAAAGATGAAATGAAGAACTCTACAACCGGAGTAAGAATAACTCCGCCGAAACCAAGCGCGGATACGATAACACCCGTTACCAATCCTTTTTTATGCGGATACCATTTTTGCGCGCAAGCAATAGTTGGAGAATACGAAAACCCCATACCAATGCCTCCCATTACGCCATAAGTTACCCACAGCAACCACGCGCAATTGGCAGTAGCAAAAGAGGAGAGAAGAAAGCCCAGACCCATAATAACTCCCCCCACAAATACAACAGGACGCGTAGAGTATTTGGCGGTTAATTTACCTCCTATTGCGCTTCCGATACACATCACGGAAATGAGAAGAGAAAACGTAAGTCCGGCAGCGGCATTGTCTCCACCAAAAATACTGTCCGCAACTCCCGTTTGAAACACACTCCATATATAAGCCACTCCGAGCGTAAGCTGAATGGCAACTGCTGCTACTACTGTAGAAATCCCTTGATTTTTTTTCATATAAAACAATTTACAACCTTTTTCTTTTGTTTTGTTAGTAATTTGGGCACAAAAGTAATAAAATAAATCGATATTTTCCCGTTATTTCGCAATTCTAACCAACTATATTTTTAAATTAATGCGAGTTAGATACAAGAACAATCATAAACTATTGATTATCAGAAATCATTACTACTGCCCCTACGTCAAACTCACGTTAAATTACTGCGAAGGCAATCATTTTGCCCCGAAAAATAAAGAGCAAACTCTTTTGTTCTCCTCTCAACTTGCACTATCTTTGAGGGGGATCTCGAAGATAGGCAGCGTTTCGGAAGTAAAAATAAACAAGTTTATTTTCTACTCCTCTTAACTTGCACTATCTTTGTCCGAACGCGAAAACAAGCGGTGAAGCAACAGCATATATGAACGGTATCAAGCAACGAATAACCCAATTACGAAACGAGATTGAGCAGCATAACTACAACTATTATGTGTTGTCGCAACCTGTAATTACCGACTCCGGTTTCGATACCCTACTGCGCGAATTGCAAGATCTAGAAGCCGGACACCCAGAATATTACGACCCCAACTCGCCCACCCAACGGGTAGGCAGTGACCTGCAAAGCAATTTTAAACAGGTGGCGCATCAATACCCGATGCTTTCGCTGTCAAACACCTATTCGGCAGACGAAGTTTCAGAGTTTTACGACCGGACAATGAAAACGCTAAACGAACCGTTCAATATTGTCGGCGAGCTCAAGTTTGACGGTG
>JGI994J12354_10002654_pt1 | contig 17181 bp, 14 predicted proteins | sample IntmicLarv3ML3BL_FD_12354 | JGI IMG/M metagenome (IMG submission 12354) | reverse complement strand
AGGAAAAACGTTGATTGTTTTTGATGAAATTCAGTTTTGCAATCAAGCATTGACCTCGCTTAAATATTTTTGTGAAGATGCGCCAGAGTATCACATTGTTTGTGCCGGTTCGTTGCTTGGTATTGCGTTGAGCAAACCATTGTCATTTCCGGTGGGAAAGGTGAATTTTTTGACCCTGCGACCAATGAATTTTTATGAATTTTTGATTGCCAATGGTGAAGAAATGCTCTGTGATCATCTGAAAGGATTGCTACCGACTGATAAAGTGTCTGATTTGTTCGCGGGGCAGCTTGAGAATTATCTGCGCACTTACTATATTACTGGCGGAATGCCAGAGGTGGTAGAGACTTGGATAAACACTAAGGATATTACCAAGCTTGAAGCCGTGCAGCAGCAAATTCTTGACAGCTATGAACTGGATTTTGCCAAGCATGCACCGTCTAAGGATTTCCCAAAATTGTCGGCTATCTGGCGGTCTATTCCGCTTCAGCTTTCAAAAGAAAACAGCAAATTTATTTTCAGTCAGGTAAAAAAAGGCTGGCGTGCCAAGGATTTGGAGGATGCACTGGAATGGCTGATTTCGGCGGGATTGGTTTACAAGGTCGCCAAAATCGAAAAGCCCTTCGTACCACTTTCTGCCTATGCTGATGAATCTTATTTTAAATTGTACTTGTCAGACATTGGTCTGTTACGCAAAATGGCGTCGTTGCCCGCCAGTGCTATACTTGAAAAAACCAATGATTATCGTGAGTTCAAGGGCGCAATGACAGAAAACTATTTCCTTGATGAATGGATGCAACGAAACGATGCATTGCCATTCTATTGGAGATCTGGAAATACCGCCGAGGTAGATTTCATTGTCCAGCATGGCGACGACATCATTCCGATTGAGGTCAAATCCGAGCGGAATGACAAAGCGAAATCGCTCGCGGAATACCGAAAGAAATATACTCCGGGTGTGTCCATCAAAACTTCAATGAACAACGTTTCGATAGGGGAAGTGCGGCATATTCCGCTTTATCTGTTGTGGCAGATAGAAAAGTATTTGTAAATAAAATATAATCCGCTTGCTCTTTTCGAGATCGGATTGTTTTGGTAAGTTTTATTTTGCCTTCAATCTTATTTCATCTTATAACATTTAACTGGATTTTTTCAAAAAATGATAGTAAAATAAGAGAATAGGGTTTCAAGAATTTAATGTAATATATTTTTGGGAGGTTATCATGAAAAAAATGAGATGGCTGACACTTCTTTTGGCATTGACTCTCGTTATTGGATCTTTTGCAGGATGTGCAAGAATACCGGATGACAATGGTGAATCTGACAACAATGATATTGACAGCAGTGAGGTTCAGGGAGATATTTTGGCAAGAACAGAAAAGTCAGATGTGATTTATGTTGTTAGAGAAACAATTAAGGGACTTGATGGTAAAAAGAGTATAACAATTGCTGAAAAATTTCTTTTACAAACAGTGCAGGGAATAGTTGCTCAGAGAAAAGCAGAAATTTACATCGGAACAGCATCAGACAAATTTTTGAAACATGCAAAGATTAAATACAACATAACATTAGATGATGGAAAATATTTATATACAGTTGATGCAGAGGGAAATGAACAGAAAACAGAATCCACAACAACATGGTTGAACAGCTTGGGAGATTTGGTTAACCATTATGCAGAAGCTGGTGATATAAAAGGTTATGTAAAGATAAAACTTGATAGCAACAAGTTTAACGAATTAAAAAATCAATCTAACCAAGCATGTACATATGCAGGGGCATATCAATATGTAGCAGTTTCGGATAAACTAGAGGCGTCATTTAATGAACACTGTTCAGCAGTAACATTAGGCAAGGATATATCTGCAACCGAAATTACACAGATAGAAGTATACAAAGAATGTGAAGAAATGCTTAGCAAAGATGTACTTATAATGCAAGCGGCAAACAGACTGGAAAATCTCAGAGAATATGGAATTTCACAAAAAGCGGGATTTTATTTTTACAATGAATCCGACCCTGTGGCAGACAGAGATTATGTATATACAAGCCTGAACACAATGGCAAATGCATATGGGTGGGAACAGATTGACCAAACGGAGGATGGCATAAAAATTGGTATGACCGAAGACCCTTCCGTTGATTTTGCATCAAAGAGAGATGTAAATGTATTTGCGGCTGACTGGTGCAAGAACCTAAGTGTATGGATGTCAATGCCGATTGAAAAAGCCGAGCAAAAGGATTATAAAAAGCTTTCTGAAGAGGAAGAGCAGAAACATTATGTTACATTGCTGTATAGCGATGGAGATAACATTCAATGGACAACAGGCGGCGGGTTTATAAATGATTTTTATTTAGGAACAAAACCAGAGAAAAAAGAAATGCCGTTTGGATGGACGCTTACACCATCAATGGCAGAAGTTGCGCCAAGTATGCTTTCATATATCTATGAAAATATGCTTGATACAGAGCAGTTTGTCGGTTCGGTTTCGGGATATGCATACAGTCATCCGGCGAATTTTTCAGAAGAAGGTCTTAAACAATTTTCGAAAAATACTGCGGCAATGATGGGTAAAGCAGATATGGACTTACTTGCAATGAAAGGTGTAAATGAAAAAGTAATGGACTCATTTGCAAATGAAGAAGAAATCCGTGGCGGATTTGTAATGTATGGAGCGGATTCAGGAAAAGGCGGAAATATATATTGGTCAAATGGTAAGCCGTTTATTCATGATAGATATATTTTATGGGCTGACAGAGGTGCCCAGAATGATCCAATACAAGTGGCAAAGAGAATTTCACAGATAAGAGAGCTTTCACAGGATAAGACAAAATCAAGCTGTTATACATTTATTCAAGTGCATTGCTGGTCATACAAATATGCCGCTATTCAAAAAGATTTTTACAACAATTTGGACAAGGAAAATATAAAAGTTGTAACTCCTGGTGAAATGATTGACTTAGTAGTTGCCAATGTACAGGGAGAAAACGGAAAATACACAAAATAAAGGACAACTGAGAATGAAAAACAAACCCAATATAATCTACGTTTTTGCAGACCAACTAGGACTTAAACATCTGGGATATACAGGGAGTGAAAGGGCATTGACACCCAATATTGATGAATTGGCAGGAGAATGTCTTAATATTTGCAATGCCGTGTCAGGGCACCCCGTATGTGCGCCATACAGAGCATCTCTGTTTACAGGGAAGTACACAACAAGTACAGGAATGGTGATTAATGAGATAAGGTTGAATCCCAACCATAGGTCAATGGCGCATGTGCTCAATGAAGAGGGCTACAATACCGCATATATAGGTAAGTGGCATCTGTATGCCAATGAATGGGGAAATCATTATGACCCTAAAAATTCATTTATTCCTAAAGGAGAACATAGACTTGGGTTTGACCAAACCTTTGCCGCATACAATTTCCACCATGAATATTATGGAGAATGTGCATACTATCATATGGATACTCCTGAAAAAATTTATTGTGACGGGTATGAGCCTGATGTGCAAACGGATATGGCTATAGATAAGATAAAGGAACTTTCGTCAGAGAATAAACCCTTCGCAATGTTTCTCTCTCTTGGAACTCCGCATGACCCTTGGATTCCTGAGAATGTACCTTCGGAATATCTTGAAAAATTCAGGGACATCTCTTTTGAACTCCCTTCCAATTATCTTCCTGAGAATGATAAATATGCAGATGATTGGGCAAAGCTTTCACCACATGAGCGTGAAGAACTTACAGAGTGGATTCGTGTTTATTATGCAATGACAGCAAATCTTGATGATAATATAGGTAAACTGAACAGTGCGCTTAAAGAAATGAATATACTTGATAATACAATCTTTGTATTTACATCAGATCATGGAGAACTTTTTGGAGCACATGGACGCCGTGCCAAAAATATTTTTTATGAAGAAGCAGTTCGGGTGCCCTTTCTCATGAAGTGGGGAGTAAAGCTTGGCACGGGAGATTGTGATGTTTGTCTTAATACTGTTGATATAATGCCAACACTGTTTAATATGATAGGACTGCCAGTTCCTGAAAAATCAGAGGGAACTGATTGCTCAGCATACATTATGGGAGATGAAAATGCTCCACAGCCACAGGGTGCGCTGATGATGGGTACAGGTGCAACAGCTACATGGGAGGATGGGCATGAATGGCGTGCGTACCGAACTAAAAAGCATACTTATGCAAGGTATCTTGTGGATGGAAAGGAATTGTTGTTTGACAATGAGAAAGATCCATATCAGATGACAAATCTTGCAGATAATATGGAATATAAGGATGTTCTTGATTCTTTGAAAAATGCAATGGCTGACAAGATGTGTTCAATTAAAGATGAGTTTCATCCAAGCTCATATTATCAAGAACACTGGGTGACAGCGGATAGATTGATTACAAAGACCAAAGCTGAATAAAATCGTTCGAATCGTTTAAATCGTTAGAGTATCGTTGCATGCAACGATACTCTAACGATTTCTTAAAAAATCATGGTGTAAGTTATTTTTTCATATACCGAACGGATCTTGCCGCCCCAGTTTTTATGATTTCTCCTTCTTTAAGGAGATTATTAAGAATCGTGATAACCGAGAATTTTGCTAATTTGAAATGCTGCTCCACCTCCAAATCGTTAGTATCGTTAGTATCGTCGGTATATCACGATAATCCAACGATTACAAGATTCACTAAGTTCGTTCAGTAATCACCTTACTCTTCTTTACTAAAAAGAATATGGCTATAGCTAAAAGTATGATTGATATATATTGTGAAGTGGAGAGGAATCCAAAAACACCTCGTTCTGCATCATAACGGAAAAATTCCAAAATAAATCTTGTTATACTATAGAAAATTATATAAAAATACAAAAGCTTTCCGCGGAATTTTTCATATCTTCCCAATACATATAAAACCAAAGCAAAAATGATATTAATGCTTGATTCTATAAGCTGTGTAGGCATTAGTGCAATATCGTGAGGTGCAGATAATGAAGCATTAAACTCAACTCCCCATGAAACGGGAAGTCCATAACAGCATCCAGCGAAAAAACAACCAATGCGCCCTATTGCATGTGCAACAGGAAGAGTAGGGGTTGCAATATCCGCAATAGACTCAAATGGAAGTTTGTATTGTTTCATATATATTAGAGCCGCAAGAAATCCTCCTATGAGTCCTCCATAAAATACAAAGCCGCCTTGAAATAAGAACAACACTACTTGCAGGGTGTCAGCATTAGTATTATGAATATGCTCTAAAATAGATGGAATGGTTACAATTATATATAGAAGTTTCGCACCAATAAGACCACCTATTACAGCATAGAGCGATAGAAATAAAATTTCTTGTTTGGGAATATTGTATTTTTTGGAACGGAGTATGGCAAGTAAAATAGAAACGATAATTGCAGATATAAACATTACTCCGTACATTGGAACTTCAAGACCAAAAATATTGAGAAAAGGTAACATAATATCTCCTGAAATAATAGATTTTAATAGACAAAAAGGCAATGATATTATTATCATTGCCTTTTAAAAACTTTGTTATAGTGAAAAAGCAGCACAAGCAGTACATGCAACGCAAGCTGAACATGCAATAAACATGATTGATGATAGAGATAAAGCAATGATTGAACAAACCAATCCGCCTGTTGCCATTCCAGATGGTGCGCCAGCTGCTTGAGATTCTTTCTTTGCAGAAATAGCTAATACAATTCCTACAATAGAGAGAATGATAGCAATTGATTGTGCATAAATACTAAACCAAGTAAATACTAAAGCCACAATACCCAATATTAGAGAGGCTATACCCTTGTTTTTTCCCGGATAACCCATAATTAACCCTCCTAAATAATAATGTTTTCACATTTGCATTTGTCAAAATTATTTATTACCAATCAAACGAGTTCCAATTTGTAGGTAGGCTGATACTGAAAATTAGTATAATCAAAGGTATGATGATTGCAATTATACCTAAGACTAAACCAGCAATGGCCATGCCCTTACCAGCAGTGTTGTTTTTTATACTGATTGCACCTAAAATGATTGCAATTGTACTCATAAGGAATGGAAGATATATTGTACAGCATGTAAGTAAAGATAAAATACCTAAAACCAGTGATGTTATGGCTAAGCCAGGTCCTTGCTGAGTAGTTTGGAAATTATTAGGCTGGAATGACTGATTTGTGTAGTTATAAGTAGGTTGCTGATTTTGCATAGGAACCTGGTTTTGCATTGGCTGGTTGTACTGATTTTGTTGTTGTACTGGCTGATTGTAGGTCGGAGCCTGATTTTGCACCGGAGCTTGGTTTTGCACCGGAGCTTGGTTTTGTTGGTTTTGTGGTTGGTTATAGCTCCAATTTTGGTTTTGCTCAGGCGTAGGTGAGTAAGTCTGATTAGGAACTTCCTTGTACTCAAGGGGTTGATTGTTATTCATGTTGTTTTGGTTATTCAAGTCATTTTGATCGTTATTAGTGTTATTATCATTATTGAATTCGTCCATTTCAAATCCTCCGTTAACAATTTATTAATATATACTTAACAAGTCTACCACATTTTTTTTTATGGAGCAATGATTTGATAAGATAAAAACACAAAATTTTTCGTTTTTTTGAAATAATTACATTTCGACAAACAACTGAATGAGAGATAAATATAATTGCCTTTGTAAGGAGGCGTTATACAAATGATAAAATATAAAATTAACAAGAGAGAAATTTTTAAAAATGTAATACTTATAACAGTGGGATTTTTGCTTTCGAGAATAATACTTCCGGGGGGAGTTATACCATTTGGATATAGTTTTTTCACAGCAACATTGGGAGGAAGTGTAAGCTCAATTTTGACAGGAGCAGCAGTTGGACTTGGGGCATTAAGTACAGGGTTTGATGCAAGGTCATTGATAGTAATAATTTCTCTTCTCACACTGAGCGCCTATAAAATACTTATAGGAAAGCAAACCATAGAAGGGAAACAAAAAAAATATTCAGCATTGATACCCATAATTCTTTCTGGATTAGTGGCATCAGCGGTTGTTCTTTTGATAAATGGATTTACAATAAAAGATATGTTGATGGCGGTGATACAGAATATAATTTCTGTTGCAGGGTATTTTATTTTTCAAGGGGCAGTGAGGTCTCTTAGTTTGAAAAATGAAAAATTCATTCTGACAGAGGACATTTCCTCAGTTGTAATAACATTGATTTTGGCGGTTTTCGGATTGCCAGCAATTATTGTTTTTGAAATAAGCTTAAGAAATGTTTTTGGTATATTTCTAATTATAATGTTTACATATAAAAGAAGCATAGGGCTTTTGGCTAAACTGGGAAAAACAGGGACGGCAGTGGCGTCAGCGGTGGTGATTCCTGCAATAGCAATTATGACAGGCATGAGTGATAATATGATAGCGTTGATAAAAGATTTTATCATTGCTGACCTAATATTCTTTCTCATTCCGGACAAACTCTTAAACAAACTGAAAATTCCAGGGGCATCAAATATAAACACAGTCATTGAAAAAGCAAATTATGCTGATGAAATATCAGTAATGGCGGCAGGCAGACTGGAGGGTTTTTCAAAAGGGTATTCACTGCTCGCAAGGTCTTTTACTGCCTTTGTTAAAAAGGAAGAGAATTTAAAGGACAATGCCGATTTCTATATAGGAAGGACATATTCCAAAGTTTGTGAAAAATGTGATATGACAGAATTTTGTTGGAAGAGGACAAAAAAGGAGATGGGGAAGGCCTTTTTTGAAATGGCAGAAATGCTTGAGAGAAACGGGAAAATAATTTGGGAACATGTACCCGAATTTTTCAAAGAAGAATGTGAAAAACCACAAGATATACTGGCAGAATTGCGAGTTGCATTTGAACTTGCCCGTGTTGAAAAGATATGGAATCAAAAACTCAAGGAGAGCAGAGAGGTTTTTTCAATGCAACTAAATTCTCTTGCAGGCGCGGCAAAGAATTTAGCACATGAGATGAGAGAGGACATACAAATCACAGTAAAGGTGTCTGAGGAGTTGGAAAGAGACTTAAATAAATCGGGATACCACAATGCGAAAACAAGAGTTTTTCAAAATAGATTCGGGAAATATGAGGTTGATTTGGAGTATGGCGGGAGGGTTGATAGTGCGCTCATTCGAATAATTTCAGGTGTTATAGGGCGGAGGATGGTTGATGCAGGGAAGATGCATTTCATAGAAGCAAATAAACTTAAAGTTCTGTCAGGTGCGTCTGCAATAGCAAAGATTCCAGGTGATGTATCAGGAGACAGTTTTACTTTTATCAATGGAGGCGGAGGCCTGTTTACAGCCGTTTTATGTGATGGAATGGGTACAGGAAAGCGTGCAAGGGAAGAGAGCATGATGGCGGTAAAGATGATAGAGAACTTTATATATAATGGATTTGATAGCACTTCGGCAATTGAAATGATTAATTCAGCAATGGTTATGAAATCCAATGAAGATAACTATTCAACACTGGATTTGGTCAATATCAATCTGCAAAATGGAAATGCCGAAATTTTGAAATTTGGAGGAATGCCAACAGTGATAAAGTATAAGGTTGAAGAGGAAGAATATGCGCTTAATCGGCAGTATCTGCCTGCTATTGAGAGTATAACTTCTTCATCGTTGCCTGTTGGAATTGTTAATAATGTTTCTGGCCGCAGTGTGTGCAAAAAGGTGTGTGCTGGAGATTGTATAATCATGATGAGTGATGGCGTGTATGATGCTTTTAGACAGGGTGGAAGAACTGGAGGTGACCTTATTCGTTTTGTTGAGATGACCGAGTGTAGTGGACCGCAAAGAATGGCGGACCTGATTTTGCAGGAAGCGTTGAAGATAAATTCGGCGGCATACAAAATGGTGTCGGGGGAGGTTTCAGAAGGAGAAACAGTTGAACCACCCGATGATATGACTGTTTTGGTTATGATCATTGAGAAAGACTATTTATGATTTGAAAAATGTTTTTGCAATGTCGACGGCTTCTTTTGCGTCTTTGGCATAAAAATCAGCATTTATTTTTTCGGCGTATTCCTTTGTGAGGACTGCGCCTCCAACCATTATTTTACATTTAATACCTTTGTCTCGTAAAAGGGAGATTGTGAATTCCATTGAACTCAATGTTGTAGTCATGAGAGCGCTTAAACCTACCAATTTTATATCCTGTTCAATTACAGTGTTGAGGATATGTTCAGGGGCTACATCCCTTCCTAAGTCGATAATTTCATAACCATAGTTTTCAAGGAGGATTTTGACAATGTTTTTGCCAATATCATGAATGTCGCCTTTTACTGTAGCGAGGAGAATTTTGCCTTTAGATACGGAAAGAGTGTTGTTCTCTGTCATGTGTTTTTTTATTACACCAAAGCAGGCTTGTGCGGCATTAGCGGAGTTTATAAGCTGTGGCAGAAATATTTTTCCCGATTCAAATTTTGTACCCGTCTCATCAAGTGCAGGAATCAAGAAATTATCTACTATATACATGGAATCATTATTTTTGAGTAATTCTTCAGTTATTTCGGTGCATTCCTTTCCAAGACCCTTTTGAATTGAGGCGAGTAATTGTTCTCCAAGCGAGATTGGCCGAACTGCGGAAGACTGGGATGGGGCAGTGTTTGTATTTGAGCCATAGAAGGATATAAAATCCTTTGAGTCGCGGTCTGCACCAGATAAAAGCCTGTATGCACGAACTGCGCCTGTCATGGAGGCAACATTTGGGTTTATTATAGGTAGGTCAAGACCGTTTTCAAGTGCCATTGTCAGAAAAGCCTGATTTACAAGTTCCCTATTTGGCAATCCAAAAGAAATATTTGAAACTCCAAGAATTGTTTTGAAACCAAGTTGTTTCTTTATGATAGATACAGCCTTCAAAGTTTCTTTCACGGCGTCCTGTTCTGCTGAGGCTGTCAGAGTGAGGCAGTCAATATAAATATCCTGTGCAGGGATATCCAGAGAAAGTGCTCTGTCAATAATTTTCTGAGCAATTTCAATACGTTTTTCAGATGTCTTGGGGATCCCATTTTCATCAAGGGTCAAGCAGACAACAGATGCGCCATATTTTTTTACAAGAGGAAGAATTTCATTTAGGCTTGATTCTTCTCCATTAACCGAGTTTACTATTGGTTTTCCGTTATATACACGAAGTGCGGCTTCAATAACTTCCGGAATTGTGCTATCAATCTGAAGTGGTACAACAGTTATTTCCTGCAAAGCCTTTATAACCTTTACCATCATCTCTTTTTCATTAATTTCAGGAAGTCCTACATTTACATCAAGAATATCTGCACCAGCTTCAATTTGAGAAAGGGCTTGATTGAGAATGTAATCCATATCATCATTTTTCAAAGCCTCTTTAAAAAGCTTTTTGCCTGTGGGGTTTATTCTTTCGCCTATTATCTTAGGAGAGTCGATTTCTACAGTGTGTGAACCACTGCATATTGCGGAAAATAAACGAGATTCAGCCTTTTTAGATGAAAAATTCGCTAGTTTGTCACTGAGTATTTTTATATATTCTGGGGTGGTTCCACAACAGCCTCCAAAATATTTGATTCTTCCATCTGTCTTTTCAGCAAGTTCAGCCATGAGAATTGAGAAATCCTCTGGTGTTACATCATAGCAGTTTGTATCAGGATTGGGCATGCCAGCATTGGGTTTTAAAAGCAATGGAAGTGAAGTGTANTTTGTAAGTTCAAGTACAAGNTTTTCAAGCTGTGCAGGGCCGAGGGAACAGTTTAATCCTATTGCATCAGCACCTAGACCTTCCAATGTAAGTGCCATGGAGGGAATGTTTACCCCTGTAAAGGTTCTTCCATTTTCTTCAAAGGTCATGCTGACGAGAACGGGAAGAGAACTGTTTTCTTTGGCGGCGAGCAGAGCAGTCTTTGTTTCAAGCAGGTCTGTCATTGTTTCAAGCACAATAACATCAGCACCTGCGGCAGTTCCGGCTGTAACTATTTCACTATAGCATTCATAAGCAAGTTCAACAGTAAGGTCTCCGCTTGGTTCAAATAGCTTTCCAAGCGGGCCTATATCAAGAGCAATCAAACAATCTGAATTGCAGGCGGCTTCTTTTGCATTTTCAATACCTGATTTAATAATTTGTTCTACAGAATATGGAGTGTTTTCAAGCTTAAAACGATTTGCACCAAAAGTATTGGCATAGATAAGATTCGCACCACTATCTATATAAGCTTTATGGATGTCTATTAATGAGTGCTTGTCAGTTATGTTGAGTAACTCTGGAATATCTCCTGGCGAGAGGACACCTGTTTGGAGCATTGTGCCCATTGCGCCATCCAATATGATAATTTTATTGTCATCTTTTATTCTTTTCACTTTTGTTTACACCTGCCTTAAATTCTTTACAGCATCACTTATTTTTCCAGCAACATAGGGGTTATTCATGGTGTACAGATGTATTCCCGGAATATTGTTTGATATAAGGTCTACAATCTGGTCAACCGCGTAGGCAATTCCAGCATCACGGAGTGCCGCTTCATTCCCGTCATAACGCTGAATCATTTTTACAAATTTAGAGGGAAGACTCGCTCCGCACATGGAAACCATTCTCTCAATTTGCTTTTTATTTGTAACAGGCATGATTCCTGCCTCAATAGGGATGTTTATATTGTGTTTACGGGTTTTCTCCCAAAAGTCATAAAATAGATTGTTATCAAAGAATAACTGTGTTGTAAGGCTTGTTACCCCTGCATCAACCTTTATTTTTAGATTTTCTATATCCTTTTCAAGACTTGGGGCTTCAATATGCCCCTCAGGATAACATGCGCCTGAAATGTTAAACTCAGGATGAGTTGATTTTATGTAGCTGACTAAATCGGAAGCATATTTAAAATCGGTTTGGGGCTGTACTTCTGGATTTATATCGCCTCTGAGGGCGAGAATGTTTTCAATACCATTTTCTTTTAATTGTTGAAGAATAAGGTCTACATCTTCTTTTGAGCAACTGGCACAGGTCAAGTGTGCCATAGCCTCTATGTTATATTTGTTCTTGATAATGGAGGCAATTTCACAGGTAATATTGTTTAATGCATTGCCTGCAACATTTCCGCCTGCGCCGAATGTAACACTTATAAAGTCCGGATTTATGTTGTTAAGCTTATCAAGGGTCTCATATATTGTATTTATTGATGAAGTTTTTTTAGGGGGAAATATTTCCAGTGAAAAAATGGTTTTATTCTCCCGAAATAATTGTGCGATTTTCATAATAATTCACCTCCGCCAGAGTATAAAAATAACACTCCGGACGGGAATCGAACCCATATTACCAGAATCGGAATCTGGCGTCTTATCCATTGGACTACCGGAGCAAGAATATCCTATATGATATACCAAAGCAAGAATTTTTACAACATTTGCAGCATAAGCATAGTAATAAAATTTGGTATATGAGGTGTTGGATTATGATTAAATTACAAAGAGGAAAATTACTAAAGATAATATGTATTATGGGACTTGTGATGTCGATAATTTTTTCAATGATTGGATGTAAAAAACAGATTGAAGATGAGGGGATAGATGATGAATTTACACCATCAAGCGGAATTGTCCTATCAAAAGAAGAAGCTGAAGAATTAAAGAAAAAGGTTAAAATCATTACATACTTTGTGAGCGAGGATTTGTCAAAGCTTGAGGGCGAAGTAAGATATATGGAAATTGAGGAGGCAAAGCAGAGTATAGAAAATATCGCAACAGCAATTGTTACAGAATTGCTAAAAGGACCATCACAGGATTTTTCAGGAAAAAGAGTAATACCTGAGGGGACGAAATTGCTTGAGCCTGTTAAAATAACGGGAACTCTCGCAACAGTAAATTTGTCTGTGGAATTCATTGATAACAGTTCTGATGAGAGAAAAAATGTTGAAATGAGCATCTATTCTATGATAAATTCTGTTACAGAAATAAAAGAATTGGATAGGGTTAAAATTCTCATTGATGGAATGGAGATTACCACATTAAAAGGGATTGTGGATATGAGTATGCCATTTAAAAGAAATAAGGATTTGATTTCTGTTAATACAGTTGAAGCTTCAGCAATAGTGGAACATGAAGAGGAGCTTCTTGAGTAGTCTTGAAAAAAGCTTGCATGGGGAGTAAAATGAATAAACAAATAAATTTATAAGGAGGCAGTTAATGAGGGTAGCAGTTGTTTTTGGTGGAAGATCCACAGAAAATTATGTTTCAAGACTGTCGGCAAAATCAGTAATAAACAATATAGATACAGATAAATATGAGATTGTGACCATTGGGATTACAACTGAGGGAAAGTGGTTTCATTATATTGGCAATACCAATCAGATGTCAGAGGAAAATTGGCATGAGTATGCAGAAGTAAATACAGAAGGTAAAATTGTAAGCGGGTTTGAGAGGCTGGAACGCGAAGATATAGATGTTATAATCCCTGTTTTACATGGACCTAATGGTGAAGATGGAACAGTACAAGGTTTCTTTGAACTTTTGGGGAAGCCATATGTAGGATGCGGAGTGCTATCCTCTGCAATATCACTTGATAAAGCATATACAAAGATAGTATGTGAAAAGGAAGGCTTACAGCAGTGTGCATATAGAGTTTTTTCAAGACAGGATATAGAAGAGAATGCGGATAGGTGTGCAGAGATAGTGGAAAGAGAACTCTCTTATCCATGTTTTATAAAACCATCAAATGCAGGATCATCAGTGGGAATAAGTAAAGCTAGTAATCATGAAGAATTGATAAAGGCTTTTAATATAGCAGCAGAGTATGATTACAGGGTAGTTGCCGAGGCTTTTGTTGATGGAAGAGAGATAGAATGTGCTGTTTTGGGTAATGTTGACCCACAAGTTGCTATTCCTGGGGAAGTAATTGCGGCAAATGATTTTTATGATTATTCAGCAAAATATTTTAATGAACAATCAAGGACAGAGGTTCCTGCAAATATAAGTGAGGAACAGATAAATGAGGTAAAGGAACTTGCGAAGAGGGCGTACAAATGTCTTGATTGCAGAGGATTGGCAAGGGTTGATTTCTTTCTTGAAAGGAAGACAGGAAGATTTATTTTTAATGAGATAAATACTCTGCCGGGCTTTACAAATATAAGTATGTACTCTATGATGTGGAATAAAAGCGGGATTGTATATTCTGACCTGATAGACAGATTGATAGAACTCGCATTTGAAAACTATGGAGAACGTAAAAGGAAATATACAATATGACGGATAACAGGCCAATAGGGATATTTGACTCTGGATTGGGCGGACTCACTGTTTTAAAAGAAGTGATAGAAATAATGCCTGAGGAAAATACTATATACTTTGGAGACAGCGGGAGAGCACCTTACGGAACCAAATCAAAAGAAGTGATAACAAAATATACTTTTCAGGATGTGAATTTTCTCCTTTCAAAGGATGTAAAAATGATTGTTATTGGATGTAACACTGCGAGCGCGTGCAGTCTTGATAAAGTAAAGGAAAAGGTTAAAATTCCTGTGATAGATGTTGTGGAGCCAGGTGCAAGAGCGGCAGTTGGACAGACCAAGAATGGAAGGATTGGCGTTATTGGTACCTCGGCAACAATTGGCAGTAAGGTGTATGAAAACGCGATAAAGAGTTTGATGCCAGAAGCTGAGATATTTACCAAAGCCTGTACGCTTTTTGTTCCACTGGCAGAAGAGGGATGGTGGAGCAATAATATTGCGGAAATGGTGTGTGAGGAATATTTATCATTTTTCAAAGATAAAAACATAGATACTTTGATTTTAGGTTGTACACATTATCCTCTTTTGAAAAATACTATTCAAAATGCTGTGGGAGAAGGGGTCGTTTTGGTGAATTCAGCGGTTGAACTTGCTAAAGTGGTGAAAAATACTTTGGGAGATTTTGATATAGGCTGTGAGACATCAAATGACGCGAAACATTGTTATTATACAAGTGACAGTGTGGATAAATTCAAAACGCTAGGCGGAATCTTTCTTGAGAAAGAAATAACAAATGCCGAAAAGGTAGATATAGACAGATATGAAAATTATTATTAATACAAAGTCAGTGTGTGATGGACAAATTATTTCTGAGACTTCGGAAGCAAAATGTCGTCTGTTTGATAAAAATGGGACATGGTATGTGGTGTACAAAGAAGGAAATGAATTTTTCAAGAATACAACCACTACCATTAAGCTAAAGGGAGGACATGCCTCCGTCATCAGGACTGGTGATGTTCCCGGAAAGCTTGTCATTGAAGAGGGAAAACTGATAACATCAGCTTATGACACAGGTACCGGAGTGCTTGAAATGGGAATATCAGGAAAAAAGGTATATCATAACTTATCCGAAACAGGTGGAGAGATTTGTCTTGTATACGAAATTTTCGGAAATGAGATAGAACTAATGTTAAATATTGATTGAGGTAACATATGGAATATGATTATAAAACGAAAAATGTTTGTTCAACCAGAATACAATTTGAACTTGATGGAAACATAGTAAAGAATGTTAAGTTTTCTGGAGGGTGCAACGGGAATTTAAAGGCTATTCAAAAATTAGTCGAAGGACTTTCTGTGGAACAGATAGAGGAAAAATGTTCCGGAATCAAATGCGGATTTCGCTCTACCTCGTGTGCAGATCAGCTTGCACAAGCAGTGCGTAAAGCATATGAGGAAAGAATTGGGTAATATTGGAAATATTTCCTAAAAACATTTCCTAGAAAATAAGAATAAAAATCGGTTTATATAAAGTGTTTTGATACACAAAGTATTTTTGAATGAGATATTCTTAAAATTTGCGGATTGAAAAACTTGCCGCCCATGCTATACTTTATTATAGCTAGAAGTATTTTTTGGCAAAAAAGAGTATGGCAGGTGGTAATATTTTGAATAACAATCAAGAAGCAGGAAAGCTGTATGATGCTTTACAGTACTGCAATATGTATTTTAATGAAAACAGCATAGAGGATTTTGGGTGTGAAGAAGGACACTTCAAGTTTTATGAAGAGGTTAATTTTAAGATACCTAATTGTTTGTATCCTTTTTTCTGCAACAGCATAGATAAAATTTCAAATAAATCACCTATGACTATTTTTCTTGAGAGAAAAATGGATGTTGAGGCGGTGACGCTAAAGGGTTTCCTTGTTGAACTTAAACAGCAGGATTTCTTTGATTTGATTCACATTAGTTTTCTCGGCGAAAATTATAAAACTGATAAAAGCTTTATACATAGTAAGTTGAAAAACCGTTTAAAGAAAATCGAATCGAAGAATGAGATTGATTTGCTCTATGAGGTTCAGTTTTTGCTGAATAGTTATGAATATGTTTTGGAAGTATTACTATCCACTTTAAAGGATCTGTTTAAAATTATAGGTACGTTGCATTCGAAATATAGAAAATTGATGAACGGGGTGTTCGACGTTTTTCAAAATATTCAGAATAAAATGGAGATGGCGGAGTATTGGAATTTGAAGGTGGCGGATATGGATAATGCACATGTCTGTATTTCAATTATGAATAGGTTTTCTATTCAGTATTTGCCAGAGTTCGCGCCCCATGAGCCGCGGTTTGTCATTGGTGTTGACTATCATGTTTGGTTTAAGAATCAAAAGCAGAGTGATTTTGGAACAATAAGAACATTTTTGACTGTTTGTGGCAAGGATTATAGTATTGAGATTTTGGAAGAGCTTAGAAAGAAGCGAGAAGTGTCGATTCCTCAGCTTATTACAAATTTACATTCGTCCAATTCAACGGTTGCCCGACATATAGATGAGCTTTTGAAAAATAATATTATAAAGGTTTCGCGCCATGAGGCAAAGCGCATTTATTATAAGATGAATGTGAATTTTATCAAGGCAATCAAGGAATCGTTTAATGAGTATATGGATAAGTTTGATTCTATTGAAAAACATTGATTGGTATGGGAAATTCTGGGGATGACGGCGGGCGGTGCTTAAATAAATTAAAATAAAAACCTCAAATCTGGCTGGGAAATAAAAACAAGAATCGGAAATAAAAATCAGAAAAATTCGGTTGGAAAATAATCAATTCGTAAGAACAAATGAAATTTCGGTTGGGAAATAATCAATTTGTAAGAACAAATGAAATTTTGGCTGGGAAATAATCAATTATCGACAAATACTGACATCAACAGTATTTCGTGGGATGACACCTTGCTTTAATTCGCGAATG
>JGI994J12354_10002653_pt1 | contig 17184 bp, 11 predicted proteins | sample IntmicLarv3ML3BL_FD_12354 | JGI IMG/M metagenome (IMG submission 12354) | reverse complement strand
CATCATCGTGATCGTGGCCATAATCATCATTGCGGCTGTTCTGTTCTACCTGATCTTCGGAAGGAAAGGCGCATAAGGTCCAAAAACACATTTCCAAACTTTTTATAACTTTTTATTTGGAAAAATACGATCGCGTCGTCATTAATGGGATTATGTACGGCCTCTCAATTTATCCCAATATTCGATACATACTTCATTTACACTGTACGAAATATGTGTATTCAACAATGTTGTCGTAGCCACATTGCGTTTTCTGGTAGCCAATAATGTTATTTTTTCAATTTATCAGACAATCAATGTCTAATATCGAACAATAGCTTTTTACCATTGTTTCATAGTGCGGTATTATCAAATTCAGAACATGGGAGTAGAATAAATGACAAATGTCGGAATCATCGGAGGAACAGGGTACACAGGGAGTGAGCTCTCCCGCATATTGTGTGTTCATCCCGATATAGAACTAACAGCGTTGACATCACGTCAGAACGCCGGGAAGAAAGTATCCGATGTTCATACGTTCCTGAAAGGATATCTCGACATATCATTCACAGAGAAGATATCCGAAACTAAGGATCTAGATCTGGTGTTCGTTGCGACCCCTCACGGTGTTGCAATGGAGGAAGTCCCCGCTTTGATGGATGCAGGAGTGAAGGTAGTGGATCTTTCCGGAGATTATCGTTTGAAGGATCCTTCCGAATACAAGAAATGGTATGGTCATGATCATACCGATGAAAAATATCTCAAGGACGCGGTTTACGGATTGCCGGAACTTTTTCGCGACAAGATAAAAGGCGCGGGACTTGTGGCAAATCCGGGATGTTATGCGACATCCATAATTCTTGCATGCGCACCCTTGATGAAAGCAGGCGTTATTCATGATCATGTGATCGCAGATGCAAAGAGCGGAACATCGGGAGCGGGAATGGTGCCTTCTCCCCGTTTGCATCATCCTTTTTGCGGGGAATCCGTTATACCATACAGTGTGGGAACACATCGTCACACACCGGAGGTTGAGATGGCTGTTGATATGTTCTCTAATTCTAAGTCAAATGTGACAATGATACCTCATCTGATCCCAATAGTTCGCGGGATATTATCATCGTGTTACATGAAAGCGAAGAAAGATGTTGATAACGAGACAATAACAAAGATATTCGAGAAACAGTACGAAAAGGAACCTTTCGTACATTATGTGAAAGAGCCGTCCATACGTGCTGTGGTCGGTTCGAACCATGCACAGACCGGATCGGAAGTGCTTGGAGATACAGTGGTAGCGTTCGGTGTTCTCGACAATCTTGTCAAGGGCGCTTCCGGACAGGCGGTGCAGTGCATGAATCTTATGCTGGGATTAAAAGAAACGGCAGGGCTGAACACGCCCGGGTTGGGGGTTTGAAGATGGTAGAGATAATAGAGGGCGGAATAACCACTCCGCAGGGATTTAAGGCAACGGGAGTCCACAGTGGCGTCAAGTATCGCGCATTGGACCTGGGAATGGTATATTCCGAGGTTCCTGCAGCCGCGTTCGTGGGATACACATCGAACGCAGTGAAAGCGGCACCCGTGCAGGTGATGATGAAAGAGAATTCCCCCACGCTTTCGGCGGTGGTGATAAACAGCGGGAACGCCAACGCGCTCACCGGACGTCGCGGGATCGAGGATGTGATATCGATGAAACAGGCCGCAGCGGCAGAACTGAATGTCGATCCTTCCCAAATTGGAGTAATGTCCACGGGATTGATCGGTCGTTTTGTGGATATGCACAAGATCCGTTACGGAATAAGCCGTGCCGCACGTGAGTTGGATATCGGACGCGAATATGACAATCTCTTTGCGGAAGCGATAATGACCACTGATACGATAAAAAAAGAATTCGCGGTCCGCGTACGTCTGGAAGACGGGACTCTGGTGTACCTTGCGGCAACTTCGAAAGGTAGCGGAATGATCGCACCTCATCTGAAGGTCCTTCACGGAACCACGCTTACGATAGTTACCACCGATGCCAAATTGTCTCCAAAATTCAAGAAGAAATGGCAGGAGATACTTGATGACAGTATGAACATGGTCTCGGTGGACGGGGATCAATCCACGAACGATACGTGCATAATGATGGCCAACGGAAAGGCCGGCGGCGGTTTTGCCGATGAGGATCCGGGATTCATAGAGGCGGTGGAATTGGTGATGACAAAACTCGCCAAGACGATAGCGATGGACGGAGAAGGCGCCACAAAACTCATAGAAGTACAAGTGACGGGTGCCGACACCAAAGAAGACGCACGCATGGCCGTTCGTCAGATCATGAATTCCCCACTGGTGAAATCGGCTATATTCGGTTCCGATCCCAATTACGGACGTATCATGATGGCACTCGGTAACAGCGGATGCAAATTCAATCTCGATGATGTCCGCCTCACAATAAAAGGAGGGGACATGGAAGTTCCGATCCTGGATTGCGGTGCACCCGTGTTCCAGGAGGAGAGAGCGGTGGAAGTGGTCCGTATGGCGATGGATAACAAAGAAGTGATAATCGCCGTGGATCTCGCATACGGAAAAGAGTCAGCCATAGGATGGGGATGCGACCTTACCTATGATTATGTGCGTATCAACGCAGAATATGCCACGTGATCGACATGTTGTATGTGATCAAATTCGGCGGCAACGCGATAAGCGGAAAAGAGGATATGCAAAGACTCTCCCGCGAGATAGCTGTGCTGGCAAAGAAGAAGGCTAAAATGGTGATAGTCCACGGCGGCGGTCCCGAGATATCCGCGGAAATGGAAAAACGCGGATTGACGCCCACAAAAGTGGCGGGTCTCAGAGTAACCGACAAGGATGGGTTGGAGGCGGCAGAGTACGTGTTGAGCAATCTCAATAAAGAAATGACGGACTGTCTCACGGAGTTATCTTTGTCAGCATTGGGAATGCCCGGATACATGTGTTCCGTCAGCAAGAAAAAAGAACCGTATACGGTATCCGAAAACGGCAAAGAGACGACCGTGGACCTTGGTCTGGTAGGAGAGGTCGCAGAAGTCAACACAGAGATATTGCAAGACCTACTGAACAAAAAAGTGATCCCTGTGATATATCCCATCGGCGCCGATGCGAACGGCGATCACCTGAACATAAACGCGGATACGATGGCAGCCGGCATTGCCGCAGCGATGAAGTGCACCGAACTCATAACGATAACCGATGTCCCCGGGATACTGATGGATGTCAGCGACCCATCATCCAAGATCGACAACTTAACATTGAACGAGATAAACGGTCTGATATCCTCGGGAGTGATCTCGGGAGGAATGATCCCCAAAGTAGAGGCATGCCGTGACGCTCTCAACGCAGGTGTCGAGACCGTACGTATGGTGAACGGAAAAGACAAACGCAGTATACTCACCGATATACTGAACAATGTACCAGTAGGTACAATGATAACAAAGTGATAATATGGAATTCGAAGAGATCAAAGAGCTTAGTTTAAAGCATTTATTTCAAAATTACAATCGCATAAATGTATCCTTTACGCACGGCAAGGGAGCATACCTTTACGATACTGAAGGCAAAGAATATTTGGATCTGGTAGCGGGAATAGCAGTGAATTCGATCGGTCATTCACATCCGGAGTGGGTGAAATGTATGCAGGACCAGGTTTCAAAGTTGATCCATGTATCCAACCTCTATTATGTGGAAGAACAGGCGAAGTTGGCGGAGAAGATGGCATCCATAACGCCAGAGGGAATGAATCTCTTTTTGTTCGCGAACAGTGGAGCGGAGGCGAACGAAGGAGCGATGAAAATGGCGGTTCGTAATACAAAACGCAGTAAGATACTTTCCGCGTACAACGGATTCCACGGGCGCACATCTGCGTCTTTGGGGGCAACAGGCCAAACGAAGTATCAGGATACGTTTGAACCGTTGATAAGCAATGCGTTCCACTATTACAATTACGGCGATATAGAATCCGTAAAAGGATTGATCGATAAGGATACGGCAGCACTTTTGGTAGAACCCATACAAGGGGAAGGCGGAGTGGTAAGTGCCAAGCCCGAATTCTATAAGGCGGTGCGCGACCTCTGTACAGATAACGGCGTTCTGATGATTGTCGATGAAGTACAGACAGGAATGGGACGTACCGGAAAATGGTTCGGGATCGAGAATTATAATGTGATCCCTGATGTTATCACTATGGCAAAAGGCCTCGGAGGAGGAGTTCCGATAGGAGCCGTGGTAACGACAGAAGAAATATCCAAAACACTTACACCCGGAACTCACGGAACAACGTTCGGAGGCAATCCGCTTGTGTGCGCATCCGGATGTTCTGTCATCGATATAATGAAGAAGGAAGACCTGGTGAACAAGGCTGCAAAGATCGGAAGCGCTTGGATATCAGATCTTAAGAAAATAAAATCAGGCAAGATAAAAGATGTTCGCGGATCGGGATTCATTATCGGAATAGAGATGGAATCATCCGATGATGCAAAGAACGTTCAGAAGAAGATGTTCGATAACGGAATATTGGTGAATGTTTGCCACAACAACGTTTTGCGGTTGATACCTCCTCTGATATTGACATCTGAACAAAAGGATAGATTCACAGTTCTCTTTGAGGAAATAATCTCATAAGAGACAAACCTGTTCCATTTATGAAACATTTTAACTTTTATTGTTCAGAATAGAACATAAATACTTAGATGTGGTTTCAGGAAACATGTCCAAAAGTGTGTCAAAGGAGAGTTTGGCAGAGCGAACCAGGATTTACATAGATGCGCACCCAAGCATAAAGGATTGTGTAGCGAAAGGTCTCATAAATTACTCTTCGTTGGCAAGGATGATAATGAAGGATCTGGACGTGGACAATGAGGAGGCAGTGATGATAGCATGCCGTCGTTATGCCGGAAAGTTGAACACGACGAGCGATCACGAACTCAGTATCTTAAAGATACTAAAGGACAGCAGACTGGAGATGAGAACGAAGACCTGCATCGTAACCGCAAAGAACGATTGGACGGTTCTTCACAAAATGGACAATCTGTTCAAGGATCTGTGGAACGAGAATTCCATCATGCAGTGCGTTCAATCGGCATCGGCGGTCACGATCATCGCAGACAGTATGCTTAAAGACAGGATAGTCGACACAGTAGGAAGATTCAATGTCATCAAGATCAGAGAGAATCTTGTTGAGATAGCCGTCAAGTCTCCGGAGAAGATAGTTGATACAAGCGGAGTTATTGCTTTCCTTATCACCAATCTGTCTGATGCGGGGATCAATATAGAAGAAACGGTCAGTTGTCACACGGATACGATATTCATCGTAGGCGAGGCGGACATGATAAGCGCGTATTCCGTACTGACCAAATGCATCCAATCGGCAGAAACAACGATGAAAGATTGAATGGCGCCAGAAAGTAGATTATTCCGAGATACTATCATGGCGTGATGCGAGATGGATAATATAACCAAGAAGGTCAAAGAGGAGATAGACAGGGGTTGGATCGGCTCCGATCATAACTGTTCATATCATCCCTGTCATTTTGAAGGTCAGGATTGTACATTCTGTTATTGTCCCTTCTATCCCTGTAACGATGCCGATTTCGGATCGAACATCGAATCAACAAAAGGAAAGGCTATTTGGGAATGCACAAATTGCTTATTTATCCACAGACAGGAAGTAGGGAAGTTCGTCATGTCTTCAATCAAAGACAGAGGGATAAACGATCCCAAAGACCCGAAGATAAGAGAGATATTCGTTGAGGCCAAGTCGAAATTCTATTGCAAAGGCAGATCATTGATGGTACTCGGTGCAACATCCGATGCGGGGAAATCCCTGACGGTGATAGCATTGTGCCGTATCCTCCACAAGAAAGGATATCTTGTTGCTCCGTTCAAATCTCAGAATATGAGCCTTAATTCCAAGGTGACAACAAAAGGTTCCGAGATAGCAATGATACAGACGATCCAAAGTAAAGCCGCGGGATTGAAGAATCCCGATCATCACATGAATCCAATACTGTTGAAACCAAAGGGGGATTCGATCTCTCAGGTGATGGTAGAAGGAAAGGCGTACGGCGATTATGATGTTGAGAATTATTACGAAAAATTCGTCCCCGGTCCCGGAACGGAGGCTGTGAAACGTAATGTGGACTTTTTGAAAGGCAGATACGATTACGTAATCATGGAAGGAGCGGGGTCTCCAGCAGAGATAAACATCTACGACAAGGACATAGCAAACATGCGTGCCGCAGAGATAGCAGATGCTAATTGCATCTTAACGATCAACGTTGAGTGGGGCGGTTCCTTTGCATATGCATTGGGGACGTTGGAACTCATTCCCGAAGAGGACAGAAGAAGGATAAAAGGAGTGATACTCAACAACATACGCGGAAGTATCGAAAATTTCTCTCCGGGTATCGAGGAACTTGAGAAGATCATCAGGATACCAGTCGTGGGGTTGATACCTCATGTCGATCTGGAATTGCCTTCCGAGGATTCGGAAGCATTCAGAGAAATGAGTTCTAAAGGTGATGGAAAAATTACGATCTCGGTTATTAAATTCCCGAGAATAGCGAATTTCACCGATCTCGATCCGTTATGTATGGAGGATGTAACCTTGAGGTTCATAACGGATCCGAAGGACCTTGGAACATCGGACGCAATAATACTTCCCGGTACCAAGAACACGATCGACGACCTCAATTGGATGAAGGGGAACGGACTTTTCGATGCGATTAAAGCCATCAGAGGAAAAATTCCGATTCTTGGTATCTGCGGAGGATATCAGATGATGGGAAAACTTCTCAAAGATCCCCAGGGGTTGGAAGGCAGGACTCCTTCTATAACCGAAGGATTGGGTCTTTTTGACAATATCACCGAATGGGGAGAATACAAGAAGAAGGTGATACAGGATTCGGGTGTTCTTTTGAGTTCCGGTGAACCTGTGACGGGATACGAGATCCACATGGGAACAAGTGAGGTCAATGAAGAACCTATATTCAGGATAGACAGGTTCAAGGACAGCGAGATGGAAGGATCCCTCAGGGAGAACGAAATGCTATTCGGAACATATCTTCATGGCGTATTCGAGAAACCGGCGTTCAGAAAGTTCTTCCTGTCCTTCATCGAACACGATGGAAAGAGAGTAGACACAGAAGATGTCAAAGATTACGATGATCTCATTGAAGAGAACATAGAGAAGTTAGCTGTAGCATTCGAAAAGGGATTGGACATGGAAATGTTGATGAAGATCGCAGAGGGTAAAAAATGACGATGATCTTCCTTGGAACATCATCGGGTGCCGGAAAGACGACATTGACGGCGATGTACTGCCGTCATTTGTCGCTGAAAGGGAAGAAGACAGTTCCGTTCAAGGCGTCAAACCTTTCTCTGAATTCCTTCGTTACGAAAGACGGAAAAGAAATAGGCATGGGTCAGGCGTTCCAAGCCTGGGCATCCGGGATAGAGCCTATGGGAGATATGAATCCCATTTTGCTCAAACCCTCCGGTGATGGTAACATCCAATTGATATTGAACGGAGAGTTGCATTCCGATATCAGCAAAGGGCATCCGATGGACATTGGAAATGCGACACGGGAAGCGTGCAAAGCGTTCGATAAACTCCAAAGAGAATACGAGGCAGTGATATGCGAAGGATCCGGGTCTCCCGCTGAACTCAATCTGAGAGATCGCGACATAGCCAATATCGGCATGGTAAGGGAACGAAAGATACCTGCCGTGTTGGTGGGTGACATTGAAAGAGGAGGGGTATTCGCCGCACTCTACGGAACCTGGTTGCTGTTTCCCGATGACCTTAGACCGTATCTTAAGGGATTTGTAATAAATCTCTTCAGAGGGGATGCGGAGATATTGAAGAAGGGAACGGACAGGATAGAGGAGTTGACAGGGATGAGATTCCTGGGAGTGGTTCCCCGTCTGGAATTGAAATTCCCCGAAGAGGATTCTTTATCAAGGACCGATGGAAAGCTCGTCGGATCGGATGTAAAGAAAGCATTCATCGATAACTTGGATACTTTGTTGCGTGAAGCTGAAAAGAGTGGCTTGGACCTTGTCGAGTTGGATAAGATAGCGGGAAATTAACCGCCTGATGCAACTTTGATGGCTTTTATTGTCATCCCGTCTTCTAACGGAGTATCCATCGGAACAGGTCTTTCATCCACGAAGAACAGGAATGTATCCGGCATGCGGTCCATTGAACAAAGTGCCGAAGCTATGGTTCCTTCCGACCCTACATTATATTCTTCCTTTCCGATGATGATCAATACCGCCATAACAAAATCAAGGCAATTCGGTTATTTTTCATTTTGCCTAAAGTTTCTTAATAAAGTAAGATAATCGCTGTTATGTGAGAGCAGAAATATCTGAAAGTAAGGGTCGTTTCATGACAGTTGAAAGGAAGGAATTCAATGAATCTGGATGATTATTGCATTCCTGATGAGATCTATGTGGTCGATACCGAGACTACAGGATTGGACGGAATACCGACAGATGTCGTAGTGGATATCGGGATCTGTATGGTCGACCTCAAGAAAGGTATGGTAAGCGATGTGTATTCAGCGGTCGTGGGATACGACATTACCGACTGGGATGACAGAAGGAAAAAAGCCTGGATCTTTGAGAACACAGATATGACCTTGGAAATGGTCGCATCAGCGACTCCTTTGGATCGTATCGTAAGGGAGGTCAGGGTTATCCTGGACGGAAAGGCGGTCACATCATACAATATTCCTTTTGACATGGACAAATTCCTGTACAAGATGCCATGGGGCCTTAAGGGGAGCTTCAAAGAATGTACTGATATAATGAAAGCTGCCACAAGGGTTTGTAAATTACCCAGTCAATTTTACGGAGTGGAATACAGATTCCCCAAGCTGGATCATGCATATTCTCAGATAGTGTTGGGCGGAAATACGGACCAGTTGTATAAGCAGGATCACCGTGCATTATCCGATGCGAGAATGGCATCCCAGGTCATGATCGAGATGTTCAGGAACAAGGACTATCATCCCTGATCCTCTTCACTCTTCTCCTGTTCGGCTCCAAGGGATTTTTTGTATGCCGTTTCAGTAACATCTGTGAGTTTTCTGAATCTTGCGTTCTTCAGTATGAATATCGACAACAAGAACCATACGACGACGAATCCCATTATTAGTGCGAAATATTCTGGAGGGAATAACGCCAGAGAAGCCAGGTTAACCGCAACTTGCGGTATATTGTAGACCAACGCTACCAATCCGAACAATAACAACGCGAGTATCGTCGGTTTGAGGTCTTTCGTTGTTCTTCCGTCGATCGAAAGGAATTTCACAAGCGGGAAGATTAGGAACAGTTGCGAGACACCCGCAAGCAGAAGGAACACCAGCATGGCATTGCGCGCGGTGACAGCATTGAAGCTTTCGTCTCCAACGGTCATGTGGTCCCAGAATTTATCCCATCCTTCGGGGTAATAGGATCCCTGCATTCCCTGGTAGAACGATTCTCCCAGGTCGAAGATCCCATGCAGGGTGCAATAATCGAATAAACAATAGATGAAAAGCCCAAATCCCGCGATGGTCACTGCCATGGGCAATGAGAATCTCAGCACATCAGGCAGTATCAGTTCTTTATTATCGGATGGCTTCGCCCAGATGGCCATCAGGAATGCAGCGAAGGATACTGTAATCAGCGCCCACATGGTATTTTGAACAGGCATCATGGGGAGTCTTCCCAACAGCAGGAGAAGTATGCCGATCAATATTGCAATGACGAAATTCCTTGTCAGATAGATCTTCAGGATATCTCTCATTCCGGACACGGTCCTCTTTCCTTCCACTATGGTTTTCGGAAGTGCCGAAAATCTATCGTCGATCAATACCATGTCGGCAACTCCTCTGGCGGCACCGCTGCCGCTTTGCAGTGCAACACCGACATTTGCGCTCTTTAACGAACGTACATCGTTGACACCGTCTCCTACCATGGCGACGTATCTTCCATTCTTCTTCAGAGTTTCTATGACAAGCTCTTTCTGATTCGGTTTCATTCTTCCGAATATGTTGGTCTTCAACACAGCGGAATCCAGGGCTTGACCTTCAAGGGAATCCAAGTTTTCGCCTGAGAGTATGTTTCTTTTTCCAGGTATTCCCGCAAGAGTGAATATTGCATCCACGGTTTCGGGATCATCGCCGGATATGACCTTTATGTCCATTCCGTTCGAGACGAAATCATCGATTATTTCCTTACAATCGGGTCTGACCTCATCACGGATCGACAACAGAGCGACCAGCGTCAACGAAGGAATGCACGGTTCATCGTTATTGTACAAAGGAACATCGTTACCTTTGCAGAGTATGACAGTTCTTAGCCCTTTTTTTGAGATCTCAGATATATTCTCGGATATATCTGTCTCGACATAATTCTTGAGAGAGGACCATGCGCCCATGAATATTGTTTCCGAATGATCCGATCCGCTAACCCTTACCGCACTGAATTTTCGTTCGGATGAGAATTGGATCTCCTCGATCAGAGTGGTATTTTCAATTCCGAATTCTTTGAGCAATGCTACGATCGTACGGTTCTTGCTTCCCGTTGAAGATATGAATCTTGAAATGCAATGTTTGGCCTCTTCCTCGTTGGTGAAATATTCGGCATCTTCGAAAACAAGGTTGTTGGTAGTAATTGTGCCGGTTTTGTCCATGCAGACGGTGTTAACATGACCCATCGACTCCACAGAATTCGAGTTCTGCAGTAATGCTCCGCCGTCCGCCATGCGGACTGCGGCAATCATGTACGTTATGGTGATAAGCAGGAAAAGAGCTATGGGGACGATATCCAGAACAAGGACGGATTTTATTGCAAATACACTTGCATCTGCGCCGCTCCTTACAAGTACTCCTCTTAACAACATTAAGCCGAGGAATGCAAAAGCGGTCACCATGAGCATTTTTGTCACGGTGGAAGTTTCAATTTGGAGCGGTGTGCTTTTTTTCTTGTATTTTTTCGCACTTTCCAACATATCCGAAGCAAATGTGTCTTCTCCAAGAGCGGTCACTCTGTAATAGCCTTCACCGGTGATACAGAACGCTCCGGAGTAAACGACATCTCCTTTTTTCTTCCTTCTTGTGCTGGATTCTCCCGTGAGAAGGGATTCATCCATCTCTATCGAGCTTGCCTCAAGGAATTCCCCGTCAACCTGTGCCTGATCGCCGGGAGTCAGATGGATGATATCATCCATCACTATCTTGGACGGATCGATCTGTTTTTCCTCTCCGTTCCTGATGACATGTACCGTCGGCCTAAGCAGCAATGCGATCTTGTCCAATCTCCTTTTTGCTCTGATCTCCTGTATCGTCGCCACGAAGATGTTCAGTGCGATGACACCTGTCGCGGATGCGGCGCTTATCGGTTCGTTGAAATAAAGAAGGGCAACTCCCAATATGAAAAGTATCAAGTTGAAGGTGGTGCAGACATTTTTGATAATGATATCCAAATAACTTCTGCTGACGCGGGATTCGAACTGATTTACCTTTCCTGCAGATACACGTTCTTTGACCTCTGTATCTGTAAGCCCCCCGATATCCATGATGGGAGTCATGCTTTTCGATTATAAATCAATGTACGTTTTGACCCGCTCCGCGATAATATCTCGACCGAGCGGTTTGAACTGAACAGTTTTCTTTCTGGACACGTAATCTACAACGCAGATCGCAGGTTTTTTGTAGAACTCGGAAGCGGCATGAGCGTAGACACTGAGTTGAATTTTGTATTCTTCTTCATATGAGTCATTCACATCTGTTTTGTAATCGTGTATCACAACTTTATCGGGATATATCACAAGAAGGTCTATGATACCTCTCAGAGTCACATTGAATTCGTTGAATGGAAGGGAGCATTCTATTTCGGGAAGGACCAGATCAGCGTCAGATACAGAAGCGACGATCTCTTTGATCACAGGGATCTCGGGACGCGGATCATCCAAATCTTTTCCGAGGGCAATGGCAAGTGCCAGTTCATGGATCTCCATACCGTATTCCTTTCCCTTTCCGGAGAATTCATCTGTGGTCTCATCAGGACGCAGTTCACCGATGGAACGCATTATGCTGTGAACTCCGACATTTTCCCTCCTTGTGAAATCTCCGCTGACGACCGGTCGCTGAATGGTGTTCTTATCCCATCCTGTCATGATCTCAGCGATACTGCCGGTTCCGCCTTTTTTGATCTTACTTCCTCCCAATTCCGAGAAGAACGGAGATGGCCTTGGACCCGATATCATCGTGACATACTGTTTCGCACGCGATATCGCAACGAACATCATACGCCGATCTTCGCTGTAATCTTTCTCGATCGTCTTCTCGGCAAGATATGTTTTCCAAGACCTGATGATGTGAGAATATGAATCACCGAACCGGGACAGGTCATCCTTGGATCTGAGTCCGGTCAACCTGTCTAGAGAATATTTTGATCTGTTTCCCGAAGTGTTCGGAATGGCGTGGGTATCAAGTCCGGCGAGGATCACGATGGGATACTCCAACCCTTTCGATTTATGCATGGTCTGTATCATCACCGCCTTTTGATCCAGCATCCCGTCCACTGGATATTTTGTGCCGCTTTCGATATCTTTCTCGATCATCCCTATGACATCCGATATGGTCAAAAGGGAATTCCTGTGCGATGAGGATATCATTGAGATTATGGTCTGAGTGATATCGTTATCGAGATCGTAGAATGCGTATATCGATGCCAACAGGTCGGTTATCCTGCGTTTCTTCCTCTTGAGGGATTCTCTCATTCTTGTAATATCATCCGGTCCCTTTCCTTCCATCGATATGATATCAACAAGGGTATGGCCTCTGTCGGCAAGTATTGCGTTCAGACCCCATTCGTCATTTTCGTTGTTAACGTATTTCAACCAGGCGAGGGCAAGTTTCCCCTCCCTTGTGCTCATGATCTCCATATCTCCCTGAAGGAACGCTGGCATACCGCAAGAGGATGCAACTTCGTATATCGCGCGGCACATTTTCGAATCGGGACACAACACTCCGATATCCCCGTAATTCGGTTTTCTTGAGATCTCCTTTTCGTGTATCACGTATTTTCCGCTCTTTACGTAATCCTCGATCTTCCTCACAACCTCTCTTGCCTCTTCTTCTTTGGATTCCGACGAGATATACTCCACAGAGGTATCATCGCCAATATCCTCTCTGGACGCATCGATCTTGACTATGTTTAGATCCAATTCCTTCGTATCGATCTTTTCATCCTTGACCGCGGGGACATAGAGGCTTCTGAAGGATGTGTCTATCACGAGTTGAGAGCTTCTGTAGCTGGTCTCAAGCGACATCCTTTCTATTTCGGGGAATGCGAAAGGTACTCTTTCGATGTCATCGTTCAAAATTTCGATGAGTCGTTTGACACGTTTTTCGAAATAGGTTATGTTCCCGATATCTACATACCTGAACCCGTATATTCCCTGTTTCCAGTCTCCCACAACACATAGGTTGGGTTCCTTCAGCAACATAAGGGCTATCATCAGTTGGTTCTCGTTGGTGTCCTGGAACTCGTCTATCATGAGATATCTGCAGGACATCCTCTCTCTTACCTTGCGGTCATTGTAAAGAACTATGAAAGCAAAGGACGATACAAGCCCGAATGTCAAATGATCGTTGACGATGCAGCTTCTGATGTATTCGTAGTAAACATCATGTATAAGTGCCAGAAGGTTTGTGCGATCCTCATTGGCAGCAGCCTCGAGCATCTCTGCGGGGATCGGAAACGTTTCTTCCAAAGAAGGCAAACGTTCATCGGAACGGAATTTGTCGATGAGGTCCGATGCGAGTCGGTATTTCTCTGACGATACATCATCGTTCAGTATCTCCAATCTTCTCAGCACTTCTGAGGTATTCCCTATCAGTTCTTTCCCGTCGTTGCCGCCGAACCATCCGTTCTTAAGCGGAACTATTCCCTTTGACATCAGGTTGTTGATGACCGCGTAAATGTCCGAGGCGTTCTGACTCGCTATGATAGTCTGATCACCATACTCTTCGGAGTTCTCGATCATGAATCCGTCGAAGAAATCTCTGAAGTATTCTCTGTTCAGCGTTTCGTTCTCCACAAGGGAGGCGCCCCTCGTTAGGATCTCATCCATTCTGAAGAATTTGCTTATGCTCTCGGGTGATTCCATTACAAGGGAGTAACAGAACGAGTCGAACGTTCCGGTCTGTATGAACTTTGACATTCCGGACAGATCGGTCTTGGCCATTTTTCCTCTGATACGTTCTTCCATCTCGCTTGCGGCATTCCGAGTGAAAGTAAGCAACCAAACATCTTTGGGATCCACATCCTCTTTGCTCAGTATATTGACGAAACGGTCAACGATGGTATGGGTCTTCCCTGTACCGGGTCCGGCATCGACAACTATCATCCCTTCCAATTTGTTGGAGATCCTGCTTTGTGAGGGGTTCAGATCACTCATCGAATGCCTCCTCTTCCAATTTTATCGGATCTCTTGTGCAGACTTTGAAGAAATCGCATTTTTTGCAGTTTATCTTCGGTTCGGGGGGGAATGAGGAACAGGATTGATATGATGCCTTTTCATGTGCTTCATCAATACTCTCAAGGAAATCATCCAATATATCAGAGGGGATCAGGATCTCATCCTTGAATACCAATATCCCCGGGCCGATCACCTTATGGATCGCTTTCAATCCCTTTACGATGAGGCCTCTGTTGGTTTTGTTGTCATTCAAACCCACAGATGATACAAGCGACGATACAAGATTATCGTCATCAGCCCACCCTTCGCTTCTTTCCAGACCGAAAGATATCAGACGATCGACGAACGGTCCCCAGTTTTCTTTTATGACATCGTACGATTTGACAAGTGAATCTTTAATGGGAGAATCACTTTTGGACAGCAACTCCGACAAAGTCTCGCTGAGTAGGGTGATATTCCGAATGTTCTCCTTTATATCAAAGGCATCATTGACAGCGGATTTGACCGTATTGTCTCCGACAAAGAATAGACTAAACTTACAGGGGGGAGTGAAGCCGTTGTCCCTCAGAAGAGATAAATATATCAGAGGTTGGAACTCGTAATATTTCGGATTCGAGGAAACGATCATTTCTTTTCCGATCTCTTTGAGGGTCTTCGGTTTGCCCGTTTTGTAATCAATTATATGATTGCCGAGAACAAGATCGAAATTCCCCGTCAGGGGGTGAAGGGATGAGTTGAATGTTGTTTCTGTCATGCTACTATATCTTTCGCAACAGAATTCTTCCATGAATCCGTTCTTTCTCTTCCGTATCGAACATTCTCTGTCCAACGGAACGGCGCTTATTTTTAGACCGTCAACGAATCTCATGATGTTGCGGATGCATATTCTTGCTTCACTGTCGTCTACCTCTTTCATGTGATGGGAGGAAAGGCCGGAATACCTTTCTTCGATGATACATATGCATCTGTCGATATTCTCTGTTGCGAGATCGGGATAACAAAGGTAGAATTCGGCAAATTCGTGAAGAATGTTCCCAAACACTGTCGAATCCGAATCGGGGGTATGGATCACTTTGCCGAACATATACGCTCTTGGACAGGAATAGTATTTGTCGTACGTACTTTTGGAGAATTTCCAATCCCTTATTCCTGTTTCCTCGAAAGGCAGTTCTTCTATCTGAACAAAGGTCGCTGCTTTGGGGAGACCCCATTGTCCCTTTACGACCTCTGAACAAACGTCTTCGAATGAAGTTACGGTCGTTCTTTCCTTTCCGAAGGATTCCCATTCGGAGATCTGATCGAACAGAGGAGACGGAACGGATTCTTTCCCCCCTCTCATGGAATTTATGGCGTAGAGATTCGTCACCCCCTGTTGAAGAAGTGCAGTGAATTTCAGCATGTTGATCTCAGCTTCAGCCTCGCGGTCGATGTATTCTTTGCCTATGACTGTTCCCGACCATTCAGGTCCCATTCCGAGGTATATAACAAAGGGGCGGTCAACGAATACCGAACGCTTACAGTCGACAAGCAGAACTCCCTTCTTCTCATCATCCGGTATTTCCTCGTTGTGATGCAGATCGTTGATGTTGTTTACAGCATAGATCAATTCATTCACGAGTTTTGATGTTACTTGGAGTTCGGAGATCCCGAGATCATCTATGAGTATCTTGATCTGAGGCTTGTGTTCCTTCCCCACGATCCTTTCGTTGACCTCTCTGAAAGAGAGCGTCCTGATATTTTTCAGAACATCATTCAATTTATTTGCACGGGAGTCGAAATCGAATGCGATCCTCGAGAGAAGATATCCATCCATTCTGTTGTCTAAGCGTCCTCTGTACGATGAGAACAACTCCCTGACATGTTTTACCCTCAGGGTTTCGTAAGAAAGACCTATGGAAAGGAACTGAAGATAATCCCTCACCTGAGACAGGTCTCTCACAGACATGGTGTTCCTGAAAGGTATGTTGTTTCGATACAGTGATGCTCTTACAGCATCGGCGATCGGACCTCCAGTATCCATAACGATGGCAGTATTGTTTGCCAATTTTTCGTCAATGAGATCGACGGCATTCTCGGCGAGCTGACGGTCGTTGCCTATCTCGTAGATCTTATCGATGGAATATTCCCCTTTGGTGAACATATCGATCTCTTCGTGATCCAAAGGAATGAAGTGCTTGTCAAGATCGTCGAACAATTCTATTCCGATGATAGCCGTTCTCTTTCCTTTGAAGAAATCATGGTCTTCGGGGACGTAGGAACTCATGACTTTTTCTATCGTTGGAAGATAGATGAAAGAGTCGTAGATCCTTTTCGATCTGTTCGAATAGAGGTACTTGGTGACCTCTTTGGTGAATCTTCTGATCGTTCTTATGTTCTCCAATTCGCTGTGAATGAACTTTATGTCGTACCCCGTATCCTCTGCGATGGCAGAGATGATCTTCAGATCCCCCCATATCCCCGATCCGACGGTCTTTATGGATTCGTGTCCGGCGATATGGCGTGGGGTGTAGGCGAATCCCCCTATTCTTGCGGTATCGACCCTTCCGTTGAGTGCAGTGGAAAGCGCAGCATCGTTCGTTACCACAAGATCGAAATCTCTGACCTCGTCGTATAATTCATTGATGCTCTTCACTTTGCGCATTGGAGAAAAATCTCTCTCTTTGTATTTATAATCGGACCGAGAGGGGTCCGAAATTAGCGAAAGTACAATT
>JGI994J12354_10002652_pt1 | contig 17188 bp, 10 predicted proteins | sample IntmicLarv3ML3BL_FD_12354 | JGI IMG/M metagenome (IMG submission 12354) | reverse complement strand
AAGTAGGTATTACAACATGGCCGTCAGATGATGCGGCATTATCTAATTATTTGAAACCATCACAGTTTTTTGCTGTTGCGGCAGGCGGAAAAAATATTGATTCAGCTATAAAATTTGTTGATTTTTGGACTAATTCAGTAGAAGCAAATAAAATATTACTTGGAGATAGAGGTGTTCCTGCATCTTCAGTAGTATCAGAGGGCATTATGTCTGAATTAACTAATCTGGAAAAAATGGCTACAATGTATATTAATGAAGTTGTAACACCTAATAGTTCAACAATTAATCCTCCAGTACCAGAGAAAGCCGGAGAAATAAAAAATCTACTTATTTCACTTGAAGAACAAATGTGCTATGGACAGATTACACCAGAAGCAGCGGCACAAAAGCTTTATGAGGAGGGAAGTAAGATTTTAGCTGGCAATTAATAAATTAAGGTGTTTAGGGCGGATTATAAATCCGTCCTAAATTTATCTAACAGAGAGATAAATAAAAGACTAATTATTTAAAATACGTGTAAATTAGAAATTGAAGAAGTATACAATGATTTACAATATTTATTAATATTGTTTATAAATTATGAAAATAGTATAGAAATCTAAATATCGTTAAAAATAAATTTTAATAGTTAGTTCATTCCTTATAAAATATCAAGAATTAATAGGGGGAACTAATTGATAATATATGTAATATAATAAGATTATATCCTTGGAGAGGGATGTCAATAACTACTACTAACATAGTATGAGGAGAAGGAATTGATATGAAATCGAAACAAAAGCTAACTATAATGCAATTTCTCAATACTGAAAAAGTAGCGGGACTTGTGTTTTGTTTACCATTTATTATTGGACTCGTGGTTTTTTTAATGGTGCCAATGCTAATATCTTTGTATTATTCATTTAGTAATTATAATATTTTAGCACCAGCACAATTTGCAGGTTTAAAGAATTATATAGAGATATTTACAATTGATGAGCGTTTTAGAAAGTCTTTACAGGTTACTTTATATTTTGCATTTACATCAGTGCCATTAAGGCTAGTTTTTGCATTAATTATTGCAATGCTTCTTAAAAGAGGTTCAAAACTTACCGCTGTTTATAGGGCTTTATATTATTTACCCTCAATTATAGGCGGTTCAGTGGCAGTAGCTATTTTATGGAAAAGAATGTTTGCAGTTGAAGGGATTGTTAATAAAATATTAGTACCACTTGGATTTCCGGCAGGTTTTGCATGGCTTGGAAATGTTAATACAGCAATTTGGACTTTAATTATTCTTGCAGTTTGGCAGTTTGGTTCATCAATGCTTATCTTCTTATCAGCACTTAAACAAATTCCAGCAAGTTTATATGAGGCATCAGATATAGATGGTGCAGGTAAAATTAGTCAGTTTTTTAATATTACTTTGCCGCTTCTAACTCCAACCATATTTTTTAATTTAGTTATGCAAATGATTAATGGATTCTTGGCATTCACACAGTCTTATATTATTACACAGGGGAAACCGCTTGATTCAACATTATTTTATACAGTATATACCTATCAGCAGTCATTTGATTTTAATAAAGCAGGATATGCATCAGCTTTGGCGTGGGTTATGCTTTTAATTATTGCTTTATTTACTTTAGCACTATTTGCAACTAAAAAATTCTGGGTTTATGATGGAGGTGTGTGATAGATGAAAATGAATAATAAAATAAGTATATTGATATATCATGCACTGGTACTGATGTTTGGGTTTATTATGATATATCCTTTGTTATGGATGGTTATGAGTTCATTTAAGGAAACAAATACTATTTTTACTACTGCCGGCAGTTTGATTCCAGAAAACTTTACTCTTGAAAATTACGTAAATGGCTGGAAAGGGTTTGGCAATGTTGGATTTATAAGATTTTTTGGAAATTCCTTTTTTATTTCTGGTATAGCTACAGCAGGAACCTTATTATCTTCTGCTTTAGTAGCATTTGGTTTATCAAGATGTAATTTTCCAGGGAGACGTTTTTTATTTGGAGCTATGCTTGTTTCTATGATGTTACCTGCACAAGTGTTAATGATTCCTCAGTATTTATGGTTTAAACAACTTAATTGGGTAGGAACATATTTTCCTATGACAGTTCCATATTTCTTTGCAACACAAGGCTTTTTTGTATATTTAATTATGAATTTTATTGATGGAATCCCAAGAGATTTAGATGAGGCAGCAAAAATTGATGGGTGTTCATATTATGGAATGTTTATAAGGGTTATCGTACCGCTTATTGTACCTGCAATGGTGACAGCAGGGATCTTCTCATTTATGTGGCGTTGGGATGATTTTTTGTCAGCACTATTATATGTACAAGATTCAATTAAATATCCAGCAAGTTTAGCATTAAAGTTATTTAGTGATCCGTCAGCAGGTTCAGATTATGGGGCTATGTTTGCTATGGCAGCGATTTCAATTATTCCGTCAGTAATGATTTTTATTTTCTTTCAGAAATATCTTGTGGATGGAATTAGTACTTCTGGGTTAAAGGGGTAAAATACTTAGATGCAATGAAATAATATTTTAAAATATATAGAAATTAAATAAATACACAGAAAAAAGTTTATTTAGGTACTGTTTAATAAAAAAGTAAATATGTTGCTTAAAAGCCCTAATAAAACAGAAAATGTATCAAAAAATTTGTTATGCAATAAATATGTTACTTAAAAAACTAATAAAGCAGAAAAATGTATCAAAAAATTTGTTATGCAATAAATATGTTACTTAAAAAACTAATAAAACAGAAAAATGTATCAAAAAATTTGTTATGTAATAAATATGTTACTTAAAAAACTAATAAAACAGAAAAATGTATCAAAAAATTTGTTATGCAATAAATATGTTACTTAAAAAACTAATAAAACAGAAAAATATATCAAAAAATTTGTTATGTGGTAAATACATTGCTTAACAAAACCTTTAATATATACTGAAATTAACAAGATTTGTGAAAATAATATAGAAAATTAAGGAGCTATATGTATTGAAATTATGTAAATATATATGTATTATAAAGTAAAGAAATTTGTAATCGTCTAAATAATCATAGTGTATGAGAGGGTATTTATATGGTATATAGATTACGGAAATATATTGCAAATATTCCATTGAAAAGCAAAATGTTTGCAATTTCTTTGTTTAACATTATATTACTTGCAAGCATTGCTGTTATAGGAATTAATATTTCAACAAGCTCTAATAATAGGCTTCTTTATAGAACTTTGGCAAGTTCATTGTCTTATTCAGCAGATAAAATTTATGATAAATTAAATACTATAGAGAATATGACTACAATAATTTTAGGAAATACTACTATTCAAAAATCCTTAACTACTATGAAAAATTCACCAGATTATACTAGACGTGGAGAGGCATATAGAGATTTAACATATGCGGTTTCTGAACATTATCAAAGTTTTGGTATTAATAATATAAATTATATGGAACTTCACAGGGAAGCATTTGTATTATATAGCAATTTAGCAAAATCAGAAAAAACACCTTTAGATATTAAACAAAAGATGATAGAAGCTGCTGAAGCCGCCAATGGCAAGGTCTGTATGTTTAGTGAGTATGGTAATGAATATGGTTTATTTGTCAGCAGAAATATTAGGCGTGCTGAAAATATTTCACTTGAATCCTTAGGAACTATGCTTATTAATATAGATATTGAGGGAATCATTGAAGAGGCTGCACATTTTAGCGATGAATATGAAAAAACTATATATATGTTGTTTGATAAAAATGAATTAATATATGGCTCATCAGAAGTTTCAGCAGAAGAGGCAGTTGCGGTAAAGACAGATATGATAGGAAACTATGGTGTGGTTTTGATAGATAGCGGAGAATTTTTTGCTGTGAAAGGTAAAATTCCTGATTATGATTGGGATTATATTTGCTTGATTTCCTACTCAGGAATTGCCAGAGATATTAAAAATTATCAAATATGGGTAATTATTATTATTGTTCTTAGTGTAATCTTTACTATTATAATTTCGCATAAATTAATTGGTGAAATTGTTAGTCAGTTTAGCATTATAATTAGCAGAATGAAAGTATTTGGAAAAAATGAGGCAGAAGAAACTGTATTTTCTGGTATTGATACTGAACGAAATGATGAATTTGGCTTGCTTAATCGTCAATTTATGTATATGGTAGAGAGAATTAGAAATTTGATTGCAGTAAGTTATACTACAGAGATTTTACATAAGGAGGCACAGTTGCAGGCCTTAGAAAATCAAGTTAATCCACATTTTCTTTACAATACATTAGAATCAGTAAATTGGAGGGCAAAAGCCATTGGTGAAAAGGAAATTTCTTTGATGGTGGAGGCACTTGGAGCTCTTTTAAGAGTAACACTTGATAAACGCTATTCCAATTTTAGTTTAAGAAGTGAACTTGAAGTTGTTCAAAATTATGTGACAATTCAAAAAATACGTTTTGAAGAGCGATTGGAATATCAGGTAGCAGTCCCTAAAGAATTTATGGATATTAAAGTTCCGAAGCTAACCTTACAGCCACTTGTAGAAAATGCTATTCGTTATGCGATTGAAGAAAGTACTGAACCTTGTCTTATTCAAATTAGTGCTTGTAAACATGAAGATTCAATTTATATATATGTTAAGAATAAGGGCTCATATTTTGAGGATAATTTACTTGAAAATTTACAAAGCGGAAAGATTAAAGCTAATGGTTTGGGGATTGGTATTTTAAATATTCATAATCGCTTGGAACTTTTATATGACTCAGCTTATGAACTAAGATTTTATAATGAAGCGGAAAAAGCAATAGTCAGAATAAAAATTCCGACAGGAGAGAGGTGCGAAAAGGATGTTTAAATTGATTATAGCTGACGATGAGAGAATTATTAGAGAAACTATTGCTAACTTAATTGATTGGAAAGAGTTTGGAATAGAAGTAATAGGACTTTGTAAAGATGGTCTTGAAACTTACGATATGATAATGGATAAATCACCAGATATTGCATTGATTGATATTAAGATGCCGCATTTAACAGGATTGGAAGTAATTCAGAAAGTCTACCAAAATGATATTTCAACACACTTTATACTATTGTCAGGCTATGGTGAATTTGATTATGCTAGGGAAGTCATGCGTTATGGTGTTAAGCATTATTTATTAAAGCCATGTAATGAGGAACAAATTAAAGAAAGTATTCGCAGTGTAGTTGCAGATTCTTATCATACCCGAGCATTTAATAATATGCAAGAACAGCAAAGAGTAGTTGCTGCAAGCCATTATATGAGCATTGTTACAGCTATCATCAATGATGCAGTTGCTGCTAATGAAAGTGAATATGATAATGTCTTAAAGCACTATGAATGCTTTTTAGATTTCAAAAATACAGATTATGAACTCTGTTACCTGCACTTTTTAGAAGAAAATAATTTAGCTGATTGTTTGGAGAAAATTTATCAGCAGGCAAGGGTTATGGCACCTAATATTCCAATCTATTGTATTTATATAAAAAATACTTTAATTATATTTTTTATGAGTTATGAGTTAAGTTATGAAAATTGGGATACTTTTATGAAGAAGTTACATATTACTTCGCAGAGTGTTGAAATGGAATATAGACGAGAGTCATATGTGAATTTGACAGCCTTATTAAAAGTAGTTTTTGAGAAAGTGCGTCGATATGGAACAATTTATTGTATGAATGGATTACGTGCCATTCCAACTTGTAATTATAAGGGTCTGATTGAGCAGGCAGAGAAAATATGTTATAGGCTGTTAGAGGACGAAAATTGTTCAAAGGAAACTTTAATAGGAGAACTTTTAGGGATTTTTGAGGGTATTCAGAATGCAGATTTCTTAAAGCAGATGATTGCAAGTTTATTAATTCGTGTTGCCTCAAATACAATAAATGCTTCACCAATTAAAATTACAGAATTTTTACTTATTTTAGGAGAGAAAGTTAACACTAAGGAAATTTGTGCTATGGCAGAAGAACAAATTAGATTAGTAGTAGCTGAAAAAGAGAAATCTGAGTATAGCGGTATTGTAGGTGATATTATTAGGTATGTAAGTTATAATTTGTCACAATCTAACTTGACTTTAAAGTGGCTTGCAGAGAATTATTTATATATGAATGTAGACTATGTAGGTAAAAAATTTATTAAAGAAACAGGAAATAAATTTTCAGCATTTTTGACTGAAAAAAGAATCGAAAAGGCTAGAGAAATTTTAGTAACTTTAGAATGTGATAATGTAAATCAGGTGGCAGAAGAAGTAGGCTGTGGGAATAATCCTCAATATTTTAGTCAAATTTTCAAAAAATATACAGGAATGACTCCATATGCTTATGCTAGAAAAATGAAAAGTGAGTAAATAAGTAAATTTCATTTATTATTAAAAAGAGTAATTGTTCGATAAAGAAACTTTTGCAGATAATATGAGTTGAAATTTTGTAGTTGATAAACTGTGAAAATTATGAAAGGAAAATGAAAATGGAAACAAAGATATTGCTTGAAAAATTAGAGTTAGTTGTAGATAAATTAATGAAATTAGGCGGAGCAGACTATAATAGTGATAAGTTGGTTGCACAAGAAGAGTTGGGAAAAGGATTAATTGCACGTGACGCTGGAATTGAGGAGTGGGATTGGCCTCAAGGAGTAGGACTTTATGGATTGTTAAAACTGCAAAGTTATTATAATAATAATATTTATTGTGAATTTTTGGATAATTGGTATAAAAATAATTTGAAAAAGGGTTTACCGTCTAAAAATATTAATACTACTGCACCATATTTAACATTAGCAGAATTGACAGAGAATCCGGAATATGAAAAAATGTGTCTGGAACATGCAGATTATATAATGAATGATTTTTGCAGGACTAAAGAGGGTGGCTTGCAGCATGTAACTACAGCCATTGGCAATCGTGATGGAATTATTTTAAATGATGAAGAGTTATGGATTGATACAATTTTTATGGCTGTTTTATTTCTTAATAGAATGGGACAAAAGTATAATCGTATTGAATGGATATCAGAGGCTAAAAAGCAAGTATTAGTGCATATTAAATATCTCTTTGATAAACAAAGCGGACTTTTTTATCATGGTTGGAGTTTTAATATAAATAGTAATTTTGGCGGTGTATTTTGGTGCAGAGGAAATTCATGGTTTACTTATGGGATAATTGATTATATTGAAGCTTGTGGTGATAGTTTAGATAGTGGGACTAAAGATTATCTGATTGATACTTATAAGGCACAGGTAGATGCTTTAATAAAACTTCAAAATTCATCAGGTTTATGGAGTACAGTATTAACAGATAAGAAAAGTTATGATGAAGTATCTGGGTCTGCGGCAATTACTGCGGGGATATTACGTGGAATTAAAATAGGAGTATTGGATAAAGAATATAAAAAATATGCTGAAAAAGCATTGATAGGCATATGTGACAATATTGCAGATGATGGAACTGTACTTAATGTGTCAGCAGGCACTGGAATGGGTTATGATGCAGAACATTATAAACAGATTGCAATTAAGCCAATGGCCTATGGACAGTCTTTAACTATACTGGCACTTTATGAAGGTCTATAAGTATTAATGGCTACCCATTTTGTTACCGTTTTTTATTTCATAAGTTCTATAAATATTAATAGTTATTTTGTAAAAGAGAGTATGCTTATTTTAAGTTATATGCTCTTTTTTTATGTATAAATGATTATAGAAACAAAAGAAAAATATTTTTTATTAGATTAATATGTAAAAAGGGGCTATATGGAAACGAAAAAAATATAGATAAAGATATAACTTAAATATGAGTAAAAATTTAATTAGTATAAAAAATATAAACTGTAAATAAAATACTTGTTAAAAAGCAATAAAAACGTAATTAAATCAAAAAAAGTAGTTGTTATTTGGTTTAATTTGCTATATTATAAAATTGCTAAATACCGGTATAGCAAATAAAACATTATATTTGACAGTTAAGCTGAAACATTAAATAACTATATTTATACAAATAGCAGCAAAATAAATTATATACTTATTTTGTATGGATTATGAAGGAGGTGTATATTTGATTAATTTTTGTAAAAAATTTTTTGATGTAATATTAGTAATAATAATAATATTGATTTTTATGAAATTTATTCTTCACATAGCTGGCTTTAGTCATTATATAGTATTAGGCGGAAGTATGGAGCCAACCTATAAAATAGGTTCTTTGATTTATGTTAAGAATGTAGATGCAAAAGAGATACAAGTAAATGATGTTATTACATATGTGGCAAATAAAAATTTAGATATAGTAACTCATAGAGTTATAAAAATTGATACCAAAAATAGTGAATTTTACACCAAGGGTGATGCTAATCAAACAATAGATGCTGAGGCTGTACATTTTAACAATTTGATTGGCATTCCTAAATTTTCAGTACCATATATGGGCTATGTATTAATGTATTTATCGAAGAAACCAGGAATATATTTATTTATTGCAGCAGTTGTTATTATGAGCATGGTGTTGGAGTTTCCTAAAAAACAACAAATATCGGAATAAAAGGAGAATGATTATGAAGCATAAATGGAATAAAAATAAGAGAAAATTAGCAGCATTATTGGCAATAGGTACATTTGTTTTTGTGGTAACAAGAGGAACATTGGCATATTTTACAGACACTAAATCAGTTACTAATGAATTTACATCAGGTTCTGTTGAAATTAAATTAGAAGAATCAGTTGTTATACAAGATGTAGATGCATATGGCAATAATAAATGGACTATTAACACTGAGAGCAAAACTGAAGAAGGAAATAAATATGAATTGGTTTATCCAGGTGCAGTATTGCCAAAAGACCCAACTATTACAAATATGGGAAAAAATGCAGCAAACATAAGAGTAAAAGTTGTTGTTGATAACTGGGGAGAGTGGAAAACAGCTCTTGGTATGGAAGATGAAGATGGAACAGAAGGTACTTTTACTGGTACAATTTTAGGAAATATAGACGAGGATTTTGAATTTGCTGAAGGTAGTATAAGCGATGATGAATTGACTTGTGTGTATATATATAAGAATGTATTAGCAGTAGAAGGTATAACACCTCCTGTATTCACTTCAATAAATATACCAACATCACTTACAGAAGATAATGTAGGTGCCTTAAGTGGAAGTGTGAAAGTGATAGCAGATGCTATTCAAGCAGTAGAAGCTTTTACAATTGAAGATATATGGGGTTCATATGATACCCAAAACCAATAATTAAATTGGGTGTTTAAGAAAATAATAATATGTAATTACAAATTAAATTTAAGAAATTAAATTATTAAAAATGGTATATTGTCATCTTATGAAAATTAATATGGATGACAATATGCCATAAAATTGTGTTTTACCAAATAAATACTCTTAATAATTTTTAGTTCTGTTTTGTCACTGTCAATCAGTATACTCCATTACACCTCAATTTAATTCCTTAAAGAATGAAAAATTAGAATGTTTAAAACTCTAAGACCTTAACCATGTATTTTTGTTTTATTACAAGACAGAAGCACACTAAAAGTATATTGATTGATGATAATATAGCAAATTGGCAAAAATATTGATTTTAGGTATGTTATACATTATCAAGGAAGAGTAAGTTAAATACAAATATAATAAGCTAAAAATATTTTAGAAGGAGGCATAGTTATGAAGCGAAGATTATTAAGTATATTACTAAGTATAATGCTAATCGTTCCAGTTAATAATTTAGAAGGAAAAGCGTTAATTGGCTTGGAATCTGATAATGTTAGTTCAATAGGAAATATAAGTATGAATAATATAGATTATACAGCAACCCCTTCAAATGCATCAGAAAACAATTATGTAGAAAAAAGAGCAATGCTGTCAGCAATAGATAATATAATGAGTAGAAAAAGCAGAGTAGTAAATAACAAAGATATTATAAAAAATGGCGATGAATATAAGCTTATTTTGGACGCATATATTTTGGAAGAAAAAATAGTAAGTAAAAAACCTATTGATCTAGTTATTGCAATTGATCAATCAACAAGTATGATAGAGAAAATTAGAGAAAAAGTATATATGTCTGATATGAATGTTAATATTGGGAATTATGTTGCAATATATCAAGAGGAATATATGCCGGTAATATTTGATGATACAATGGAGAGATGGTGTATAGAAACAGCAAATACTAATTTTATACCAGTAATACCAAAAACACATGAAAATGATGAAACTGGGTATCAGATATATTATGAAAGTGATAAATTAACTGAAACAAAGAAAGAAACGTTAAGATTTATAAATAAACTGAGGGAAGATAGTGAAATTAGTGGAATGAATCATAGAATAGCTATAATGGGAATAGGTACCTCTCAGGAAATAACTGTTTATACTGTTAATAATGGAATTGGAGTTAAATTTAATACGATGAGTGACAGTGATGAAAAAAAAGCTTTAGTTGACTGTAGTGACTCAATAATTGAGAAAGCTTTTGACAATATTAATGAAAATGGTATAAGAGAAATTGAAATGCCTTCAAGAGCTATATTTGCAGCATTAAGAATATTTGATAATAATATATTATTGGGAGAAGATAGAGAGAATATGTTTATTTTTATGTATGATAGTGTGCCATTAAATGTAAGTGATAAAAAATTTGATTATATCACTTCTGATTGGGGTATTGAAGGTGCAAATAATATGAAATCTAAACACAATGCAGCATTCTATAGCATTAAAATTTTATCAGAATTAAATGAATATCAGGAGGATTTTGATTTATTTATGGAATTAATATCTTCTAATTATAAAAATGCAGAAAATATGACTAAGCACGGCGATAGAAATGAATATAAAACAGATTACTATAAATCAGTTAATAGTATATTAGGAATGGGTGAAGTATTTGACGGAATGCTGGATGATATAGGAGTATTTGATGAAGAATTATCACCAGAACTTATTAAGGAAATATTATCAGATCAGTTTAAGTTGTCTGACAGTGAAGAAGCTATTAAAGTTTTTGTAGAAAACTGTATAGGAATGAAAACTTTAGAGTCAGGAGAAATTGTTTATAATTTTGGAGAAAGGCAGGAGTATTCACAAGTTAATATAAAAGTAAGTGGGAAAGAAGTAGAAATTACAGGATTTGATTTTTTGGAAAATATAGTAGGTATTAGAATGGATACTGCTTTTGGAAGTAGAGTAGTTGTAGAAATAGATATTGAAGTAGATAGTGAGAACTGTTTTGGTGGAAATGGTATTTTTATAAATAACATAGGTTCTGGATTATATTCGGCAGATGACCTAGGTTCTAGAGTATTAATAAGTCGGTCTGATTTATTGGCAGTAAATGTAGATGTTGATTATAGTGTTTTAGATGTGAGTAAGCATATATATATTAGTGAGAGTGTAGATATATATGAATTAATAAAAGAAAGTTCACCATACATATATGATATAAATGGTAATAATAATAAGTATATGGATATTGTATATACTTTATATTCAATAGAAGAAGAAAAATTAGCAGATCTTATTATTACAAATGGAAGTATACTTGTAAATGAGGCAGAGCTTGGAAGTTTTAAAAGAATAACTGATGACTATATGGAGTTTATTTTGAATTGTCAAGTTGTTTTAATAAAACCATTAAATGAGAAGAGAGAACCAATTAAGGTTTTAAATGATGAAGTTGAAAGTAAAGAATTTTCTAAGGATATAAATATATATGTTGCTAAGCCTAATGTGGTATATTCAGATATAAAATGTTATTTAGGAGGAACTAAAAACCTTTTGGAGGGTATATCAGAGAATGTAATATGGGAATATCAAGGAGATAATGAAAAGGAAATGCCTATTGGACTTGAATTAGATATATCGAATATGCCAGTATTGATATATGAGTTTGAAATTTCCGAAGGAAATGGTGCGATAGAAGGAAATATATTTATTCCAGAGGCAGGCGGAGTTACATATATAAATATTTTGATAAGTATATATATTGGTGAGAATGAATATTGGGATATAAGTGAAGAAACTATATTTACGGGCAATAGTGACCGTGGGTATTTTATAGAAATTGAAACTTGCAGTTTGATATTAATTAATAATACTGAGTTGAATAATTTAAAAAGTGGGAAATCATTTATAGTAAATATAAAAGGAGCCAACGGATTAGAGTATAAAGTAGTAGTAGAAAATCAAAGTGAAAGGGTAATAACTGGACTTCCTATAGGTGACTATACGATTAAAGAGGCGAAAGATTGGAATTGGCGATATATGCTGTCTGATAAAGTAAATATCGGAACAATAACTTTGAAAGCAGAAGAAGGTTTAAATAATAAAGAGATTTATCTTACTGGTAAGCTAAATAGTAAATCATGGCTGGCTATAGATAAAATACTTACACTTAGATAAAATATTAAAAACTATTTAATATTTAGTTAATAATACAAAAATGTAAATTATAGTTATGTATAAAATTACTATGAATATAATATTCATAGTAATGAAAAGTTTAACTATTATGAAAAATACAAATTATAAATGAAATACTTATTGATAAGTGATAAAACTATTGCAAAACCATAGAAAGTATTTGTTTGAGTTTTTTATTATATTATGAAATTGCTAATTTGATTGGTGTTCCTAAGTTTTTAGCACCATGTATAGGCTATGTCGTGATGTATTTATCAAAAAACAGGCTTATATTTATTTGTTGCAGCAGTTGTTATTGTGACTACAATGTTGGAGTTTTAAAGGAAAATAGCGAATGCAGAAAAAAGGAGAATAATTATGAAACAAAGACTATTAAGTATATTACTGATTATAATACTAATTATTCCAATGAATAATATAGAGGTAAATGCCTTATCTATGCTGGATTTAGATAATAGCAGTTCAATAAAAACCACAATTGATGATTATATGAGCGATGTAGCAACATATTCCAATGCATTTGAAAATATTTATTTGGAAAAAAGGGAGTTTCCTTCAAAAATAAATAATACATTCTCTAGGAAAAATAGAACAGTAAGTAATAAGGATATTATAAAAGATAATGATGAATATAAGCTTATTTTGGAAGCATATATTTTAGAAGAAAAACCTAAAAGTAAAGATATTATTATTATGGTTGACCAAACAAGCAGTATGGCTGAAATGACTATAGAAAATATATATATTGATGATATGAATACTGAGGGTATTCGTTACTATGCTTTGTATAGAGATAAAGAGGAAATGGTAATCTTTAATGAAACTGAAAATAGCTGGTGCTTAATGATGCTTGAAATAATTGAAGGTAATATGAATATTATCTATATACCTATAATACCTAAGATGCATGAAAATGATGAAGAAGGAATTCAAGTATATTATAAACTTAGCAGATTGGATAAGTTAAAGAAAGAAATAGCAAGGTTTATATATGAGTTAAGAATTGATAGTGAAATTAATGGGATGAAACATAGAATATCTATAGTAGGCTTTACTTATAATAATAAAGTGACAATTTATACAGTTAATGATGGGGTTGGACTTTCACACATAGCTGCAACAGATGAAGATTTAAGTGACTCATTGGTAGACTGTGATGATGATATAATTGAAAGTGCATTAGATAATATTGAAATAGATTATGAGCAAAATGGAACAGTAAATTTTGAAGTAATGATGGTATTAGCATTTAAGATAATAAGTAAGTTTAATTTATTGGCAAATGATAATGATAGACAAGGTATGTGTGTATTTACATCTAATAGTATACCATTAAATATAGATGATGAATTTGATAATATTAATGCAAGTTGGACTATTAAAATAGCACAGGATATTAAAATAGAGAACATAGAGTTATACAGTATTTCATTGTTACAAAACGTAAATGAACATCAAGATAACTTTGATTTATTTATGGAATTAGTTTCGTCTAATTATCAAAATGCAGAAAGTATGGAGGAGCATGGAGATAGAAATGAATATAAGTCAAACTATTATAAACAGGTTTCTAATGTATCACATGTGGGGAACATATTTGAAGAAATATTGGAAGATATAGGAGTTTTTGATATAGAAGAACCGCCAACAATTATTAAGGATATATTATCCAGTCAGTTTAAACTATCAGCAGATGAAAATGCAGTTAAAGTATTTATAGAAAACTGTATAGGAAGTGAAACTTCAAATTCTGGAGAGGTTAGTTATGAATTTGGAGAAAAGCAGGAATACTTATTAGTTGACATATTTATAGATGGAAAAGTAATTGAAATTTCAGGATTTGATTTTATAGAAAATGTAGTAGGTACAGATGGTGATACTATTTTTGGAAGTAAAATAATTGTAGAAATAGATATAGAAGTAGATATAGAAAATTGTTTTGGAGGAAATAGCATTTTTGTAAATGATATAGCTTCTGGATTATACAGAGAAAATGATGCAGGTATTAGAAAGTTGGTAGTTCAGTCTGATATAATAGCAGTCAATGTAGATATTAATTATAGTATTTTAGATGTATATAAGTATATATATATTAGTGATAGTGTGGATATATACGAATTAATAAAGGAAAGCTCACCATATCTATATAATATAAATGGTGAAAATAATAAATATATAGATATTAAATATACATTATATTCAATGGATGAAGAAGTATTAGAAGAATTTGTTATTGATAATGGAAGTGTTCTTGTAAGTGAAGAAAATCTTGGAGTCTTTGATAGGATAACGGATGATTATATGGAATTTATCTTAAAGTGTCAGATAATTCCGGTAAAACCATTAGATGAAAATAGGGAAGCAGTTAAAATTTTAAATGAAGAAATTGAAAACAAAGAAGTTTATAAATCAGTAAATATATATGTAGCTAAACCTAAGTTAGAAAATGTAGATATAAAATGTTATTTAGGAGAAACTAAAAATCTTTTGGAAAATATATCAGAAAATGTGATATGGGAATATAGAGGCGATAATAACAATAAACCTCCGATAGGGCTTGAATTAGAGTCGTTAAATATGCCGAATTTAATATATGAATTTGAAATTGTAGAGGGAAAAGGTATAATAGAAGGGGTAATATTTATACCAAAGGCAGGTGGAGAAACATATATAAATGTTTCAGTGAGTGTAGATATGGGCAATGATAAATACTGGGATATAAGTGAAGAAACTCTATTTGCAGGTAGTAATGATAGTGGTTATTTTATAAATGTTGAAACTTGCAGTTTGATATTAATTAACAATACTGAACTGAATAATTTAAAAAGTGGAAAATCATTTGTTATAAGTATAGAGGGAAGTAATGGTTTACAATATAGAATAATTGTTGAGGCTAAAGATGAAAGGGTGATAACTGGGCTTCCTGTAGGCAGCTATGTAATTAAAGAAGAACAGGGCTGGAATTGGAGATATATATTATCTGATGAAGCAAATATTGGAACAATAACATTAGAAGCAGAAGAGGGTTTAGATAAGAAAAATATTTATCTTATAGGAGATCAAAAAAATAACTCTTGGTTGGCTATGGATAAAGTAATTACACTTAAATAAAATTTTAGAATAGTGTTTGGTCTTCACATGTAACATTATCAGATTGATGTTATGGTTAGAAAGGAGAATGTATATATATGTTAGATGTATATAAAAAAGTAAAAATATTAGTAAGATCAATATTAATCGTAATTTTATTTGGAACGCTCAATGTAACATTAGCATGGTTTAGTCATTCTGCAATCATGTCAAGTGATTTGACTCCAGCCAGTGTAGATTGTATGATAGTAGGGAATTTAGAAGATAAGTTTGAGCCAAAGGATATAGCTGTTGAAAATACAGGACTTATGGCGATATATGTTAGGTTTGCGATTGCAATTAATTGGGTGGATACTTCGGGAAAAATAATTTATCCAGAGAATATTGATGAGAATCAACTTCTGCTTGGAAGTGATTGGATTAAAGGCGTAGACGGATACTATTATTATAAATATCCTATAGCACCAAATGATACTACTTCTAATATTATAGATGTATATACTATAGGGAATAACAAAGAAGATTTATTACCTGAAATGGTATTTGCTCTATCTGCAATACAGTCAAATCCTGTTTTAGCAGTTGAGGAGGCTTGGGGCATAACTGTAGGAAATGATAATACTTTACAAATAAATTGAGATATAAATATTAGATTCTATTAAGAAAAGTTATAAATTGTTAAATGTATAAAATAATGGGCTGGCAAGCTGTTGATTAGTTGCCAGTCCATTATTTTGTTTATTATAATGACAAAGGAGATTTTTAAGCAAAATATTAGACTAAAATAAAAAACTTTATATGAAAAAATTAACAAAATATATATGTAGTTTTATTTGCGGTATATTAAAGATAAATATTTAGTATTATCTAATTTGTATGTATTATATTGTAAATGAAGATGCTTGTATTTCTTATGTTATGATAAATTCATGTCACAAAATGATAATCATGTTACTAAAAGTATTATAAATCATCTTCGATTCATATTAATAATTCGATAAAATTCATTGAAATATTAAAAAATAGATACAAATATGATTATTGAGTGATATATGTATATAAAATATAATTAACATTAACAGAAAAAGCACTTTTATAAATATGTGTTATATTTCTGAAAATTTATTGTATAGGAGATGAAAATTAATATGGGAACTAAAAGCAAAAATGCCGCCAGTTCTAAAGAAAGCAAAGAACTGGCAAGGCAGAAAACATGGGATAAAGTTAAATCTTCAAAGTGGCTGTATATTATGTTAATTCCTGGGGTAGTATATTACTTGATATTTAAGTATGGCCCTATGTTTGGATTGATTGCAGCTTTTAAGGATTATCAGCCATTTATCGGATTTTTTAGAAGTGATTGGGTGGGATTTAAACATTTTATAAGATTCTTTTCAGATGATTCTTTTTGGCGTCTTATGAATAATACATTGTCATTGTCACTGTTAAAATTAGTTTTTTATTTTCCAGCACCGATAATTATAGCATTATTGCTTAATGAGGTTAGGGTGGAAAGTTTTAAAAGAAGTGTACAAAGTATTATATATGTACCACATTTCTTATCATGGGTAGTAGTAGCAAGTATAACTTATACATTATTTACTACAGAGGGTGGTGTAGTTAATGGAATCCTTGAAAGTATAGGT
>JGI994J12354_10002651_pt1 | contig 17197 bp, 19 predicted proteins | sample IntmicLarv3ML3BL_FD_12354 | JGI IMG/M metagenome (IMG submission 12354) | reverse complement strand
AATTCTGTAGTGCCATTTTTCCCAAATAGACAAATTGTTCCTCTTGTTGGCGCTATCAATCCTGTAATAATGCGAAGTAGCGTTGTTTTTCCTGCTCCATTCGCCCCGATAAATCCGTATATTTCACCTCTTTTTAATTCTAAATTCACATTATCTAACGCTCTTGTACCTGTGTATTGTTTGATGATTCCCTGACATTGTAATATAATTTCTTGCATTTTCCCTCCTCCTTTTGTGCTGATTTTATGATTGTATTTTTCTTAACTTATTTACAGTATAAAATCAAAGCATAAAGAAAGTCTTAAAAAAATCCTTAAGACTTTGATAACTCATATAATTTGAATCCAATCCCCCAAACAGTCTGGATATAATCACCTACTCCTAATTTATTTCGTAAATTACTAACATGAACATTTATCGTATTATCGTCTCCGAAAAATTCATCGTTCCAAACACTTTGATAGAGGTTACTCTTTGTAAATACTTTCTGTGGATTTTGCATTAGTAATTCTAAAATATCAAATTCTCGTGCTGTCAAATTTAAGGCAATCCCTGATTTTGTAACCATTCTTGCATTTTTATCTAGTTGAATGTCCTTATAAGTTAAGATTTGCAATGTGGTACTCTCTCTATTTCTTCGTAATAAAACCTCCACCCTCGCTAGTAATTCTTCGCTTGCAAAAGGTTTTGTCATATAATCATCTGCCCCTGCACGTAATAAGTTGCTCTTATCTTGTACGCTATCCTTTGCAGACAGCACCAAAATTGGAATGTCTATTCGCTGTTTCATGAGTGGCAATAGTTCTTCCCCTGCCATTCCTGGTAACATTAGATCCATGATAACAAGTGATAACATTTTGCTCTCACTGCTCTCCATGAATAATTTCGCTTCTGTTCCTGAGTATGCTTGCACTGTTTCGTAGCTTTCTTTATGTAATATTTCTTTGAGCAACTTATTAATTGCTGCGTCATCTTCAATAATCAGTATTTTAGCCATATGTATTGCCTTTCTATATATGTTCTATTTAATATTATCAAACACAAAATGAAGCATATGATTTCGTTGATTTATTATATCGCAAAATTTGTAAAAATAGAATAGTTTTATGGTTATAACCAGTAAAACTCTTGAAATTAAAATGGCTTTGTGATTATGTTTGCTCCTAACGCTGTAGTTTGTTTCATTTTACGCTCCTCCTAAAATTTTATCTTTTTGACCAATACAATAGAGTTTCGCTCACGAAACTCTCGCCTGCGGTGGTCGCAATTTGCGACATCTACATTGTACACCGCAGTGTGTTCTCCCAGAGGGTTTTTATATACTAGGAAAGCAATTTCCTAGTATATAAAAAAGGACACTCCCACTTGGAAATGCCCTCATAGTGCAAAACTATTAAAATCAGTAATACCATGAATATACCTATTATTAGGTGTTATCACGTATTATAAGTTGTAAATTTGTTGTAAAATAATTTTTCAAACCTCGCAAACCCGCATGGTTGACACGTTTATTTGTCTAAAGTTTTCATTGTCGGAAAAAGCAAAACATCACGTATCGCCGCCGCATTCGTAAGCAACATAACCATACGGTCAATCCCAATTCCAATTCCACCAGTCGGTGGCATTCCTACTTCCAACGCATTCAAGAAATCTTCGTCCATACTCTGTGCCTCATCATCGCCTTGCGCTTTCATAGCTTCTTGCGCTTCGAATCTACTTCTTTGGTCTATTGGGTCATTCAGTTCTGAGAATGCATTTGCCATTTCACGTCCTGTAATAAACAACTCAAAGCGTTCCGTATATTCTGGGTCTGTTGGTTTTTTCTTCGCAAGTGGGGATACTTCCACTGGGTGATCCATGATAAACGTAGGCTGTACTAATTCATCTTCTACAAACTCTTCAAATAGAAGATTCAATATATCGCCCTTTCCATGTCTTTTTTCATACTCTACGTGATGTTTATCAGCCAATGCTTTCGCCTCTTCTTCTGTTTTCACTTCCGAAAAGTCAATTCCAGCATACTTTTTCACTGCCTCAGCCATTGTCAATCGTTCAAATGGTTTTCCCAAATCAATCTGGACATCACCATATACAATCTGTGTAGTTCCCAATACTTCCTGTGCCACATGACGGAATAACTTCTCGCATAAGTCCATCATGCCATAATAATCTGTATATGCTTGGTATAATTCCATCAATGTAAATTCTGGGTTATGGCGAACGGATAGCCCCTCGTTACGAAATACGCGTCCGATTTCGTAAACTCTTTCTAGCCCACCTACAATTAATCTTTTCAGATACAATTCCAAAGAAATTCGCAAATGCACATCTTCATCAAGTGCATTAAAATGTGTATCAAAAGGACGAGCAGACGCACCACCTGCATTTGGCACCAATACGGGTGTTTCCACTTCCATAAAGCCCTCGCCGTCTAAATAATTACGCATACTGCTGATAATCTTCGAACGTTTGATAAACGTATCCTTTACTTCTGGATTCATTACCAAGTCTACATATCTTTGACGATAGCGAATATCTGTATTGGTTAAACCATGAAATTTCTCAGGTAAAATTTGTAAACTTTTACTAAGCAACTTTACACTTCCTGCATGAATAGACATTTCACCAGTTTTTGTGCGAAACACTTCNCCAGTAATTCCAATAATATCCCCTATATCNTATTTNTTAAATTCNTTATATAAATCTTCTCCAATACTATCTCTTGCAACATAAGATTGAATATTGCCTTTCAAATCTTGAATATTGCAAAATGATGCCTTGCCCATAACACGCTTAGACATAATACGCCCTGCAACAGTTGCCTCTTTGCCCTCTAATTCCTCAAAGTTATCCTTGATATCTTGGCTGTGATGACTCACGTCATGTTTTGTAATTTCAAATGGGTTCTTTCCATTTTCTTGTAGCTCTGCTAATTTTTCACGACGTATTTTCCTTAATTGATTTATATCTGGTTCTTGTACATTTTTTTGTTGTTCAGACACGTTTTCACTCCTTATTATTCACCAGAACGTTCTATTTTTAGCACTTTGTACTCCATAATTCCTGCTGGTGTTTCTACTTTTACTTTATTTCCAACTTTTTTACCAAGTAACGCTTGGCCTACAAGCGACTCATTTGAAATTTTCCCTGTAAGACTATTTGCCTCTGTCGCGACTCATTTGAAATTTTCCCTGTAAGACTATTTGCCTCTGTTGAGCCAACAATCTGAAATTCCACTTCCTCGTCAAACTCTTTATCATATACCAATACCGTACAGCCAATATTGATTTTCTTCAAATCTACTTCTTCTTCAACTACTACCTCTGCATTTTTAAGTAGCTTTTCCAATTCATCTATACGTGTTTCAATATCACGTTGCTCATCTTTCGCCGCGTCATACTCTGCATTTTCTGATAAATCGCCTTGTTCTCTCGCTTCTTTTATCTTTCCTGCGACTTCTTTACGTTTGACTACTTTTAGTGTTTCTAATTCCTCTTCTAGCCTTTTTAAGCCAGCATAGGTCAGGATTGTCTTTTTTTCTTCCATTTTGTTTCCTCCTTAGGCCTTTGCCTCTGTATAAATTGATTCTTCCTATTCTGCCGTTTACAATCTTAATATTGTACCCTAAAACCTTTGTTCTGTCAATTATTCATATTTTTTTCCAAAAAATCTGCTTCCTCACATACAAACTCAGATTCTCCCAGCTTTCCCTCCAACAACACTTGCAACTCCTCATAAGACTCCACTGCATTAATCTCATTTCTAAGCTTTGCAGAATTTGCCAAGCCTGCTGTATACCACGCAACGTGTTTTCGCATTTCTCGTATTCCCAGATAATCGCCTCTATACTCTATTTGCAAGCGTGCATGTCTTAGCATTGTCGCTTTTCTTTCTTCTATATGAATAGGCGCTGTCACTACTCCCTCTTCTGCAAATGCCAGTTCTTTAAATATCCAAGGGTTCCCTCGCACAGCACGTCCAATCATAACCCCATCACATTTCGTATCTCGTCGTATCTTCTGTGCTGATTCTGCCGATGTCACATCTCCATTGCCAATCACAGGAATCGAAACGGCCTCTTTCACTGCACGAATAATCGACCAATCTGCCTCGCCAGCATAATACTGCTCTCTTGTTCTTCCGTGTACTGCAACTGCTGCCGCACCAGCCTCTTCAATTATTTTCGCAATTTCCACTGCATTGATATGCTCATCATCAAAGCCTTTGCGTATCTTTACCGTAACTGGTTTTCGTATTGCTTTCACCGTCTGTGATACAATCTCATACACTAATTTGGGTTGTTTCATTAAGGCAGAACCCTCTCCATTTTTCACAATCTTTGGCACAGGACACCCCATGTTAATATCCAAAATTGCAAAAGGTAATTCTTCTATTTCTCTTGCCATTTCACTGATAACATAAGGGTCGGAGCCAAATAATTGCAAGGAAACTGGCTCTTCGCTCTCATGAATTCGTAGCAAATCTCTTGTATTGCGATTTTTGTATTGTAATGCCTTGGCACTTATCATCTCCATGCATAACAAACCTGCTCCTTGCTCTTTGCACAGCAAGCGAAATGGCAGGTCAGTTACGCCCGCCATAGGTGCCAAAACATATCTATTTTCTAATGTTACATTTCCAATTTGTAACGTACTCATATACTATCCTCTTACTTTTTATTCTTTAGATAAATCAAGCGAAGTCCCTCAAGTGTCAACTTTGGATTGTAAACATCAATACAGTCCGTACCCTCTACAATAATTTTTCCAAGACCACCTGTTGCAACTACTTTCGCATTTAGTAGTCCCGATTCTTCTTTCATTTTGCGTACAATATATTCCGTCTGTCCAATGTATCCATACACCAATCCTGCTTGCATACTAGATACCGTTTCTTTTGCCAAAATAGATTTTGGACGTTTGATTTCAATTTCGGGGAGCATTGCCGCCCCTTTCCAAAGCGCCCTCGCACTCAAGCGTAAACCTGGTGACGTAACTGCTGCGATAAATACGCCATCTTCTGCAATCAAATCATACGTCGTTGCTGTCCCAAAATCTAACACCAACACTGGACCACCATACAATTCATACGCTGCCACTGCATCTACAATACGGTCTGATCCAACTTGCTTTGGATTGTCTGAACGTATCTGTATTCCTGTCTTTACGCCTGCAGAAACTACAAGTGGTTTTACCCCAAAATACTTAATGACGGCATTCCCTAAAGAATGCATAATATCTGGCACCACAGAGGAAATTACAACTGCGTCTATCTGCGTAATCGCGATATTTTTATGTTCAATCAAATCGCAAAGTACAATTCCATATTCGTCTGATGTACACGCCTTTTGCGTTGTCAAACGAAAGGTCGCCAACATATTTTCATTATCAAATATCCCAATCGTAATATTTGTATTTCCAACATCAATCGCTAATAGCATATTACACTTCCTCTCCTAAGAACACCACGCGATAGTACATCTGGAGCGCAGATAAAAGTTCTTCTTTTTCTGATTGTAACTTCCGTATTTTCAAATGACTGCCGATTTCATCAAACATAGCGTCACCTTGCGCCATGCTCACCTCAAATCGAAGTTCTCCATCTTCTTCATACACCAATGTCAAAATTCCACCGATTTCGTGTGTATACAGTACACACATGATTTTCAATTCATCTTTAATACTACTTGGCAATTTTTCAAATTCTGGGTTCAAATAATACTTTTCCTCATAAGAATTTGCCCCACACAATACCACCTTAGACATATCCACACACTCCTCTAACTGATACTTCTCCCGAACTAATCTTCTCTTTTTCGCCGTCTTGCCTCTCTATCAAAAGTTCCCCTTTGTCGTTGATTCCATCTGTCCTCGCCACATATTCCTCTTCTTTATCTATAACGAGAATTTCACGACCGACATTTACAAGTCTCGCATTATATCCTTTACAAATACTTCGCAAATTCATATCCTTTAAAAACACTCTATATTGTTTCTCAAATTCTTGCAAAATACAAGCAAGCAACTCTCTTGTATCCATTTCTTTCACACCCTCTAACTTAATAGAGGTTGCCACATCTTCTATCTCTTGTGTAACACTTTCCATGCCTACATTGATACCTGCGCCAATCACAACATAATCGACTGCATTTTCCATTGTACGCATTTCCGTTAAGATTCCACAGACCTTTTTCCCATTTATCACCAAATCATTGGGCCATTTAATCTGCGTACAAAGTCCTGTCATCTTTTCGATTGCCAAGCTAATCGCATACCCCATAACTAGCGTGAGCATCGGCGTCTGCTGTATACGAATATTGGGTCTTAATAAAATGGAAAAGTAAAGATTACCTGCCTTTGGAGAAACCCATTTGCGCCCATTTCTGCCTCGCCCTTTTGTTTGGCATTCTGCTACAAATACAGCCTCTTGCTTTTTATCTACTTTTGCATATTCTTTCGCTTTTGTGTTGGTGGAATCAACTGTTTCATAATAGAATATTGTTCTATCCCCAGACATTTTATTACTCTCCAAGCGTTGCAACCATAACTGCCTTTATCGTATGTAAACGATTCTCTGCCTCATCAAATACCAACGATGCCTCACCCTCAAATATATCCTCTGTTACTTCTTTTCCTTTCACTGCTGGCAAGCAATGTAGAAAAATAGTCTTATCTTTACCTGTACGGTTCATCAATTCTTGGTTAATCTGGTAAGGTGCTAAAATAGATTCACGCTCTTTTGCTTTTTCTTCCTCTCCCATTGAAGTCCATACATCTGTGTAAAGCACATCTGCACCACGCACCACCTCTATATCATCTGTAATTTCTATTTTTGCACCAGAAACTTTCGCATATTCATTGCATGTTGCAATCAAGTCCTCATTTGGCAATAATGTATTTGGACCACACACTGCCACATCAATGCCTAACTTTGCGCAGCAGATAAGCAAGCTATTTGCCACATTATTGCGGCCATCACCAAGATATACTATTTTCAGTCCCCTGTAATTTCCCAAAATGTTCGCGCACTGTCTGCATGGTCGCAAGGCTCTGTGTCGGGTGATAATCATCTGTCAGTCCATTCCAAACAGGAATGCCACTAAAGCGTGCCAAAACTTCTACATATTCATGTTTAAACCCACGAAATTCAAGTCCATCAAACATTCTTCCTAAAACTCTCGCTGTATCCTCAATGCTTTCTTTATGTCCAAGTTGAATTTCATTTCCCGCAAGATAGGTCGGATTGCCACCCTCATCGGCTGCTGCTATCGTAAATGCACACCTCGTTCTCGTCGATGGTTTTTCAAAAATCAAACCGATATTCTTGCCCTCCAGGCTATTGCCTCGTATTTTATTCTTCTTTTTCGCCTTTAGTTCATCTGCTAAATCTAAAAAATGCAGAATTTCTTCTGCTGTAAAATCTTTTAATGTTAAAAAGCTGCGACCTTTCATGTTCATATTCCCCACACGCTTATCAAATTGCTAACATTCAATAAGCCTCTCCTTTCTATGCACAATCTTATTATCCTCTAAGTTTATCATTCTTTGCCTATCTATTCAAGAGATTCACACCGCTGACGGCACACTTCAAACATAAAAACTGCCGCTGCAGTTGCTACATTTAGCGATTCTACTTTTCCTTGCATGGGAATCTTCACTCGTGCGTCAGAAAGTTTGGCGATTTCTGCCGATAGACCATTTGCCTCATTTCCAAATACAAACGCTAAGCTTTCGCGATATTGCTCCACCGAGTAATACGTAGTTCCTGCCAAATGCGTTGCATATATCCTTACATTTTGTTCTTTGAGATATCCAATAGTTTCCTTTAAATCTTCCACATATAAAAATGGCACACGATAAATAGAGCCCATCGTAGAGCGAATCACTTTCGGATTATACATATCGACACAATTTTTGCTTAGTAAAACTCCTGTCACACCTGCACCCTCTGCACTCCTAAGAATTGTCCCAATATTTCCTGGATCTCGAATATCTTCTAAAATCAAGAGATGAGCTGGTTTCTTTTCCATCATTTGCTCCAGTGTATATTTTTTCATTTCTACAACACACAAAATTCCCTGTGGCGACTTCGTGTCAGATATATGCGCAAATACACTCTCTGATACTATTTCCACTTTAAACAATTCAAATAATGTTATTTTATCCTCGTATTTTTCATAAAAACTCTCTGACACATACACTTCCCGAATATGCTCTTTCGGTGTTTCCTCAAATATACGCAAGCCCTCTACGACAAATAGGTTTTCTGTTTCTCTTATTCTTCGTTTTTGTTGCAACTTTAACAGCCACTTTACTTTTGCATTTGCAGTGCTTATAATCATAATGCCTCCCTATACACGGAATCTATATCCCACACCCCATATGGTTTCTATATACTGTGGGTTAGATGTGTCATATTCAATCTTTTCGCGTAATTTTTTGATATGTACAGTTACCGTCGCTATATCTCCTATCGATTCCATATCCCATATTTCTTGAAATAATTCATCTTTTGTATACACACGATTGGGGTGGCTTGCCAAAAATGTAAGCAGATTAAATTCTTTTGTCGTAAAGATTTTCTCCTCTCCATTTACCCATACACGCCTTGCTGTTTTATCTATTTTCAACCCTCTAATTTCTAGTATTTTATTCTCTTCTATTGCACTGCCAAGCAATCTCTCATAACGGTTCAAATGCGCCTTTACACGCGCCACCAATTCGCTTGGGCTAAATGGTTTCGTCATATAATCATCTGCTCCAAGTCCAAGCCCACGTATTTTATCAATATCATCTTTTTTTGCAGAAATCATAATGATTGGCGTATTTTTTTCACTACGTACTTGACGGCAGATTTCAAACCCGTCCACTTCTGGGAGCATTAAGTCCAAAATCAGCAAATCATAATCTTCACCTAGCGCTTTCTCAAGCCCTACTTTCCCATCTGTGGCTACTTCTACTTCAAAGTCGCTCAGTTCTAAGTAGTCTTTTTCCAATTCTGCAATCGCAAGTTCATCTTCCACAATCAATATTTTACTCATCTGCTTTCACCTCCTGATATTTTCGAATGATAAAGTACATGGTTGTTCCCTCACCCTCTTTACTCTTCGCCCATATATTCCCGCCGTGTTCTTCAATAATTTTCTTCACAATCGAAAGACCAATTCCACTCCCCCCTTTGCTCGAATTGCGCGAGGCGTCCGTTCTATAAAATCTATCGAAAATATTTGGCAGGTCTTTTGCCGAAATTCCACGTCCATTGTCCTGTATTTCCACTTGTACAAACCCCTGCGCATCTCGTACTCGCAAATGAATACTGCTTTTGGGCTTATTCATGTATTTTAGGGAATTTGTAATAATATTGTTAATTACACGTTTCAACTGTTCTGCGTCTGCGATAATTTTTGGATTACCCTCCACATAATTCGAAAATGCAAACTCAACGTGTTTCCCCTCCATATCCAGAGCCAACTCTTCTGCGCAATCTGTAAAATATTCTTTGACAGGCAATGCATCAAAATTATAAGGGATACGATTTGTATCAATCTTAGAATATAATGTCAATTCATTAATCAAACGGTCCATTTCATTTGCCTTATTATAAATCGTGCGAATATACTTATCCATCTTCTCTGGTGTATCCGCCACACCATCTGTAATTCCCTCTACGTACCCCTTAATTGCCGTAATCGGCGTCTTTAGGTCATGCGAAATGTTACTGATTAATTCCTTGCTTTCTTTATCATGCTGTATTTTCTCGCTTGCATTATCTTTCAGTCGCTTACGCATCTCTTCAAAATCTTGACATAAACGTCCAAGTTCATCGTCCTTTTCTGCTTGAATTTCAAAGTCCAAATTGCCCTCTTTTATATTTTCCGTCGCCTTATGCAAACGATTGATTGGAAATAATACCCCTTTGTATATCCACACATATAGAGCAACCGTACTGATAAGCAACACAACTGCAACCAAAGCAATGGCACGTGTAATAAATTGATGTACTTCTGGCGTTGCATTCAATGTTTTCATCGCACCGAAGAATTTTTGATATACTTCTGCTCCATAGGTTTCTTCAATAATGTGAATTTGGTAGTGTGCCAATCCCCATACTAAGAATGCCGCTGCAATAAGTGGCAGTATTAAAATAATAACAAATGTAATTGCTAAACGCGTTTTTAATTGCATACACATTCCTCCTACTGCAAAGTATACCACGAAAATAGGCACTTATCTGTAAAGTGCCTATAAATTTTTTATAAAATTTGTATTACGATTCAGCCATGCAGAAATCATTGTGCAAATTAGTAGTGAACGCTTGCGTTCTAATGATAATTTGCATAATTATTTCTATAGGGCGAATGCCCTACATGAATAATGTGCAAATACACAATGTATAGTCATTGTCATATTCGTATACCATGCACATTATGAATGCATGGCTAAACGATAGTTAAACACCCTACTCACTTATAAATAAGATTTTAATTTTTCTGCTTTGTCTAATTTTTCCCATGACAAGTCTAAATCGTTACGTCCAAAATGTCCGTATGCTGCCGTTTGTTTATAGATTGGGCGACGAAGATTAAGCATTTTAATGATACCAACTGGACGTAGGTCAAAGTTTTCGCGAACGATGGCGACTAATTCTTGGTCGCTTAATTTTCCAGTACCAAATGTATCTACTCGCACCGATGTAGGTTGTGCAACACCAATCGCATAAGATAATTGTATCTCACAGCGCTTTGCCAATCCTGCTGCAACAATATTTTTCGCTACATACCTAGCTGCATATGCTGCTGAACGATCTACTTTTGTGCAGTCTTTTCCTGAAAATGCACCACCACCATGACGCGCCATTCCACCATACGTGTCTACAATAATCTTGCGTCCAGTGAGTCCACTATCACCATTTGGTCCACCTATTACAAAACGTCCCGTTGGGTTAATGAAAAATTTTGTTTCTTCATCAATCATATCTTTGGGCAATACTGTGTCAAATACATGTTCCTTAATATCTTTGTGAATCTGTTCTTGTGTAACCTCTGGATCATGCTGTGTCGATAGTACAACTGCCTCTAAGCGAATTGGTTTCCCCTCTGTATCGTATTCTACAGTTACTTGTGACTTTCCATCAGGTCTTAAATACAAAAGTGTTTCGTCTTTGCGCACTTTCGTTAGCTGTCTTACCAAGTTATGTGCAAGCGATGCAGAATAAGGCATATATTCTGCTGTTTCATCTGTCGCATACCCAAACATCATTCCTTGATCTCCTGCTCCTGTTTCCTCTTCTTTTGAGTTTTCTTCTTCTCTTACTTCTAACGCTGTATCTACACCCATTGCGATATCTTTTGATTGTTCATCAATCGCCGTTAAAACTCCACAGGTATCTGCGTCAAAGCCATATTTTCCCCTTGTATATCCAATTTCACGCACTGTGTCACGTACGACTTTTTGTATATCTACATATGCATTTGTGGTTATCTCCCCCATTACCATCACCAAGCCTGTAGTTGTGCAAGTTTCACATGCTACGCGACTCATAGGGTCTTGTCTGATTAGCTCATCTAAGATTGCGTCGGATATTTGGTCACACATTTTATCTGGGTGCCCCTCTGTTACTGATTCTGATGTAAATAATAATTTTTCCATTTGTTCTCCTTTATTCTCCTGAAAATATAATTGTGTGCAGTATTTTTGTATAATTTTATATAAATAAGAATGCAATTTGCGACATTCTAGATTGTACATCGCAGTATGTTTCCCCTGTAGGGTGTTTATATAATAGGGCATAATTTCCTATTATATAAAAAGCAGGCCCATATAACGGACCTGCATTGATGATAATATCAATCTCTCTCATTGCTCGATTGCTCGCTTCGGTTGGCACCTTCCACATGGGGTTGCCGTGATTTCACAGGTCCGCTCCTCCATCACTCTAAATGAGATATATTTTATTGTAAAATTAGCTTACTTTAAACTTGAATTTTTGAATTTCCTTTTCGCTACTTACTTTTTGAATAATCGCTCCCAAGCCTTTTAACTTCTCTTCAAAGCACTCATACCCTCTTTGGATATATACGATATCATCTATAATCGTAATACCATCTGTAGCTAGTCCTGCAATTACTAATGCCGCTCCTGCTCGCAGATCTGGCGCTCGCAATGTTGCTGCCGAAAATGTTTCCACACCCTCTATCGTCGCTGAGTTCCCCTCTACTTTCACCTTTGCACCCATTCGTGCCAACTCGTCTAAGTATTTAAAACGGTTTTCAAAAATGCTTTCTGTAATCGTACTCGTTCCAGAACATAATGCTAACGTCACGCCAATTTGTGGTTGCATATCTGTCGGAAAGCCTGGATATGGCAATGTCTTTACATGCGTATTCTTCAAGTTTCCTTTTGAAACTACACGAACAGCATCATCAAATTCCTCCACTTCACAGCCAATCTCTTCTAACTTTGAAATCGTTGCCTCTAAATGCTTTGGAATGACATTCAATACTGTAACATCACCTCGCGTCGCTGCTGCTGCAAACATAAAAGTTCCTGCCTCAATTTGGTCTGGAATAATAGAGTATTCTGCCTTGTGAAGTTTTGGTACACCTTTAATTTTAATAACATCTGTACCTGCACCACGAATATTGGCACCCATGCTATTCAAAAAATTCGCCACGTCCACAACATGTGGCTCTTTCGCTACATTCTCAAGCGTTGTAGTTCCCTCAGCCATTGTCGCAGCCATCATTACGTTAATCGTCGCTCCAACACTAACCACATCAAAATAAATTGGTTTTCCAATCAATCTATCTGCCTCTGCAATAATCTTGCCATGCTCAATTTCTACATCAGCACCCAATGCTCGAAAGCCTTTTAAGTGTTGGTCAATCGGTCTACTACCAATGTTACAGCCACCTGGAAGTGCGACCTCTGCGTGTTTATACTTTCCAAGTAATGCACCTAGCAAATAATAAGATGCTCGAATTTTCTTAATATAGTCGTAATTAATCGTAAAATCTGACAAATTACTTCCATTAATCGTTACTGTATTTCTATCTATACGATGGACAACGGCACCAATTCCTTGTATTGCATCTAGCAGTACATTCGTATCGTTTACATCTGGCATATTATCAATCGTAACTGTCTCATTTGGCATAATGGCTGCCGCCAAAATTGCAAGGGCTGCATTCTTTGCTCCACCTATTTCTACTTCGCCAACAAGTGGTTGCCCTCCCTTTATAATATATTGCTCCATGTTACACCTCAGATTTTCTGTATTATTAAAAATTTATTTTCCCCAAAATATAATTTCTCATAACTTTATATTAGCTCATAACTAAGCATCTTATTATACCACATTTTTGAGATTTGTAAAATCTTTATTATTCTTGAGTTTTCTCTTGAGTTTTCTCTTGAGTTTGTTCCGCAAATATCAACCCTGTTGGCAAACTTTGTTCTTGAGGTTCTTTCTTGTATTTTTTCTTTTGTACAAACTCAATTCACTTTCTTAAATTAGAATTCATAATGTGACCACATACTGACGATTTTTATAATTTTCATTTCTTCAAACACCTCATACACCAACCGATGTTTAATGTTGATTCTTCGAGAGTATGCACCTTTCAAATCACCCTGTAGCTTTTCAAAATATGGTGGCGTTTGGTAAGGGTTCAATCTAATCAAATCAAGTAATTGCTGTGTTTTCTTATCTAACTTTGCCGCTTTTAATTTTTCAATATCAGTAATAGATTTTTTAGTATAAACGATTTCAAAACCTACCATATGACTTCATTCTCTGCTACACAATCCACCAAAGGTGTATTCATTCCCTCAATAATTTTTTCTTTTAATTTCGGGTTCGTATTTATCGCTAAAGTTTCCATAATATCATTATAGTCTGTTTCGCTAATTATAATTGCATTACCATCTTTTGTTGATACATTGATATGCTCATTATACTTGATTGTTCGTTCCAAGAAACCAAATAGGTTTTTTCTAAGACTTGTTACATTTGTATTTTGCATAGGAATACCTCCACCTTTTTATACGTACAGAATAGCGTACGTTTTAAGAATTGTCAATCTGTTTCTTCTGTAAAACCACACTACGGCGTGCAATGTATACAACACATGCACGCCGTAGAAAAGAGTTTATACAGATAATGGCTGACTTTCATTTTCCTCTAGCGCTGCCACCACACGCTCAACATTTTGCATTAAACTTGCATAATCTTGATTAACTGTTATATCTGCATACTTTTCAAAGAGTTTCACTCTTTCATTATATAAATCTTTCAAAGTCTGTCCATCTCGCAGCACAACACCGCGTCTGGTTGTATTCCCCAGTCTTGGGCTAATCATCTCAAATGATGCTTTCAAGTAGACAACTGTACCAATTTTTTTGTAATGTTTCATTGCATTTTCACAGTACACGACACTACCACCTGGTGAAATAATCGCCTTGTCTACATTGACTTGGCTATTCACCTCATCTTCTATCTTCAAAAACGCATCAATTCCTTTTTCAGAAATAATATCTTTCAGCAGGTGTCCTGTTTTTTCTTGAATCAGAAGATCTGTGTCAATGAACTGGTAGCCGATTTTTTTCGCCAAAATCACTCCAATAGCACTTTTCCCAACTGCTGGCATACCAATAAATATAATATTCTTCATCTAAACCATTCTCCTAGTTTATAAAAATGCTTTTATCTTTGTGTAGATACCGTCCCCATCAAGACCATACTTCTTAATTAACTCTACTGCTGGCCCTGATTCTCCGAATACGTCCATAACACCGATTCTTAACACTTTCGCATTTTCTTCACTTTCTGCAAGCACTTCTGATACTGCTCCACCAAGTCCACCGATGATAGAATGCTCTTCTGCTGTAACAATCTTGCCGATATCTTTTGCTGCTTTTAAAACAACTTCTTCATCTAAAGGCTTGATTGTATGCATATTGATAACTCTTGCCTCAATTCCCTCTGCTGCCAATTTTTCTGCCGCTGCTAGTGATTCTGCAACCAGAAGTCCTGTCGCAATAATCGCCACGTCTTTTCCCTCACGAAGAGTTTGTGCTTTTCCGATTTCAAACTTGTAATCTGCATTATCATTAATAACGGGAACTGCCAAACGTCCGAATCTCATATACACTGGTCCGTCATGTTCATACGCCGCTGCTACTGCTGCCTTTGCCTCCACATCATCTGCTGGATTTAAAATTACCATTCCTGGTATCGTTCTCATAAGTGCAATATCTTCATTACATTGATGTGTTGCTCCGTCCTCACCTACAGAAATTCCTGCATGTGTAGCACCAATCTTTACATTCAAATGTGGGTATCCCACAGAGTTTCTTACTTGTTCAAATGCGCGTCCTGCTGCAAACATTGCAAATGTACTTGCAAATGGAACTTTTCCTGTTGCCGCAAGTCCTGCTGCAACGCTTACCATATTGCTCTCTGCAATTCCACAGTTGATGTGTCTGTCTGGAAATTCTTTTAAAAATACGCCTGTTTTTGTAGCTCCTGCTAAGTCAGCATCTAATACTACTACATCTTCATATTTTTTGCCTAGTTCTACTAATGCATTACCATAGCTTTCTCTTGTTGCAATTTTCTTTACTTCTGACATAGTGTTTCACCTGCTTTCTCCAATTCGTTCATGGCTACTTCGTATTGTTCTGCATTTGGCGCCGAACCATGCCATGCCGCTTTATCTTCCATAAAAGAAACGCCTTTACCCTTTGTTGTCTTTGCAATAATTGCAGTTGGCATTCCCTTTGTTTCTCTCGCCTCTTTAAATGCCGCAGCCAGTTCTTCAAAGTTATGTCCGTCCACATTAATTACATGGAAATTAAATGCCTCAAATTTCTTGTCAATCGGATAAGGTGAATTTACGTCTGAAATTGCACCGTCAATTTGTAAATTATTATTATCTACTATTACTACTAAGTTGTCTAATCTTCTATGTGCCGCAAGCATACTTGCCTCCCACACTTGCCCCTCTTGAAGTTCTCCATCTCCAAGCAGTGTGTATACTCTATAATCATCATTCGTAAGTTTTGCAGAGATTGCCATTCCCACTGCTACAGAAATGCCTTGTCCCAATGAACCACTCGACATATCAACACCTGGAATGTGTTTCATATCTGGGTGCCCTTGTAAATAAGAACCTGTATGACGAAGTGTTTTCAAATCTTCTACTGGGAAAAACCCTCTATTTGCTAATGCCGCGTAATATCCTGGTGCAGTATGTCCTTTTGATAATACAAAACGATCTCTGTCCTCTTTTTTCGGTGCTTTTGGCTCAATATTCATTTCTTCAAAAAACAAATATGTGTAAATATCCGCTGCCGATAAGGAGCCCCCTGGGTGTCCTGACTTCGCATTAAAAACAGCCGTAACTACCCCTTTACGGACTTTGTTCGCCGTTTTCATAAGTTCTAATGTGTTCATGAAATACCTCCTACTTATAATGTGACTACGTTTTCTTTTTCGATTATATCACATTTTTTTATAGAATGGTATCCTCCAATAACCAGTCTAGAACATTTAACTGGCGAATTCCTCCATAATCACTGTCTGACATAATTTCGTCCAGTGTTAGAAGAATTTTAGGGTAACTATCGGAAATCTTCTGCAAAGGTAACAATTCTCGTTTCAATGTATTTTCATCAAGAACACTTGCTGATACTTGATAATATGCCATTCCCCGTTCGCCTTGTACAACAAAATCAACCTCTTTGTCTGCAAGTTTCCCTATATTCACTTTATAACCACGACGAATCAATTCAAAGTACACGATATTTTCAAGTTTTTTCTCTTCATTGACAAAACTTCCTTTTTTTTATACTTTTTTCATTTCATTGACAAAACTTTCTTTTTTCAAACACTTTTTTCATTTCATTGACAAAACTTATGCATTCTTGCCTTACAGTTTAACAGCACCTAACATAATTCCCTTTGTCATTTGCTCATTTAGGAAAATATAAATCAAAATAGATGGCAGTGCCGTCAATGCCATAACTGCAAACTGTGGCGCATAATCTGCTGAATACTGCCCCATAAAATTATAAACAGCAAAGGGCAATGTTCTAAGGCTATCCCTCGTCAAATATACCGATGCCATGATAAATTCGTTCCATGAATTTAAAAATGTAGTCACCACTATTGTAATAATTGCTGGCTTTGTAAGCGG
>JGI994J12354_10002650_pt1 | contig 17199 bp, 11 predicted proteins | sample IntmicLarv3ML3BL_FD_12354 | JGI IMG/M metagenome (IMG submission 12354) | reverse complement strand
GCTCTTTTGAAACAGGCAGCCCGCCGTCCGGTTCGACGGCGGGCTGCCTGTTTCCGATTTCTTCCATAAAAACAGAAAAATCCCTTGACACGTCAAGAGATTTCATGGTATGATAAAATGCTTCTACTATCGGGTTCGAGGAGGGGATACTCCCCCTTTTATCGAGCCCAGTGTACCACAGGCGGGGCGCTTTGGCAAGAGGGTAGTGCAAATTACTTTCAACGCCGCCGGGTGTATCGTGAGCTTGAGCGAAAGCTTCCCCGCCGCTGAATATGCGTAATAATGAAAATTTTGATATAATTGGAGTGATGGGAACGATGGCAAGACAGCTGCATGACATGGTGCATGACGTATACTACGGCAACACCCTGCGCAAGAGCTATGCCCGCCACGAGGAAGTTCTGGACATGCCGAATCTTTTGGAAATCCAGAAAAATTCCTACCAGTGGTTTTTGGACACAGGTCTGCGGGAGGTGTTTCGCGACGTAGCCGCCATTACCGACTATGCCGGCAATTTGGAGCTCTCCTTCATCGACTACAAGATGGACGAGCACCCGAAGTATGGCGTGGAGGAATGCAAGGCGCGCGATGCAACCTACGCAAAGCCGATTAAAGTGCGGGTGCGTCTGCGCAACAAGGAGACCGAGGAAATCAAGGAGCAGGAAATCTTCATGGGCGATTTCCCTCTGATGACCAACGCAGGCACGTTTGTCATCAATGGCGCCGAGCGCGTGATTGTCTCCCAGATTGTCCGCTCGCCGGGTATGTACTATGGCACGGAGCGGGATAAAACCGACAACATCGTTTACAGCACCACCGTGATTCCCTATCGCGGCGCATGGCTAGAGTATGAGACGGATTTGTCCAACATCTTCTATGTGCGCATCGACAAAAACCGTAAAATCCCCATCACCTGCCTCATTCGCGCCGTCGGGCCTAAGACGGATGCGGAGATTTTAGAGCTCTTTGGCGAGGACGACCGGATTATGGCGACCATGGAGAAGGATGCCTTTAATAACTATGAGGACTCTCTACTGGAAATCTACCGCAAGCTCCGTCCCGGCGAGCCGCCGACGACGGACTCCGCCAAGACGCTGATTAACAACCTCTTCTTTGACCCGCGCCGCTACGATTTGTCGATTGTCGGCCGGTATAAGTTCAACAAGAAGATGGCGCTGTGGACCCGCATCCAGAACCATGTGCTTGCGCAGCCGGTGGTTGACTCCCGCACCGGCGAGATTGTCGCCGAGGCGGGCGAGCACCTCACCCGCGAGCGTGCGCAGGAGCTCGACGCCATGGGCGTGAACAATGTGGTGCTGCTGGTGGACGAGCGAGAGGTGAAGGTTTTCTCCAACCACATGGTGGACATGAGCCGCTTTGTGGACTTCGACCCGAGCGAAGTCGGTGTGACGGAGAAGGTGCGCAGCAGCGTGCTCTTCGAGATGATTGCCGAGTTGGGCAAGGGCGATGAGCTCAAGGCTGCCGTGGCCGGGCGCATGGACGATTTGGTGCCGCGTTATATCATCGTGGATGATATCATGGCCTCTATCAACTACCTCAACTGCCTCGCCTGCGGCGTGGGTACCCGCGATGACATTGACCATCTGGGCAACCGTCGCCTGCGCTGCGTGGGCGAGCTGCTGCAAAACCAGTTCCGCATCGGCTTTAGCCGCATGGAGCGCGTGATTCGCGAGCGCATGACCATTCAGGATATGGATGTGGTCACGCCGCAGAGCCTCATTAACATTCGCCCGGTGACGGCATCGATCAAGGAGTTTTTCGGCTCCTCGCCGCTGAGCCAGTTCATGGATCAGACGAACCCGCTGGCAGAGCTGACGCATAAGCGCCGCCTTTCGGCGCTCGGCCCGGGCGGTTTGAGCCGCGACCGCGCAAGCTTTGACGTGCGCGACGTGCATTACAGCCACTATGGACGACTCTGCCCGATTGAGACGCCGGAAGGCCCGAACATCGGATTGATTTCCTATCTGGCCTCCTATGCCAAGATTAACCGCTATGGCTTTATTGAATCGCCCTATCGCCGCATTGACAAGACCAGCGGCTGCGTCACCGACGTGATTGACTACATGACCGCCGACATTGAGGACGAGTACACCATTGCGCAGGCCACCGAGCCGATGAGCGAGACGGGCTTTTTGATGAATGACCGTATCACCTGCCGCCGCCGCAACGAGATTATCGAGGTTGACCGGGCGATGGTGGATTATATCGACGTGTCGCCGAAGATGATGGTGTCCATTGCGACGGCGATGATTCCCTTCCTCGAAAACGACGATGCAAACCGCGCCTTGATGGGTGCGAACATGCAGCGCCAGGCCGTGCCGCTGCTGCGCACCGAAGCACCCATTGTCGCCACGGGCATGGAGCACAAAGCCTGCCTCGATTCGGAAATTGTAATTTTGGCCGAGGGCGACGGCGTTGTGACCAAGGTTTCCGCCATGGATATTTCCGTGCGCTATGCCGACGGCGAGAAAAATTACAAGCTGGTGAAGTTCCTGCGCTCCAACCACGGCACCTGCATCAACCAGCGCCCGATTGTGAAGGTCGGGCAGAAGGTGACGAAAAACGAAGTGCTGGCCGACGGCCCGTCCACCGACCAGGGCGAGGTTGCGTTGGGGCGCAACATCCTCATGGGTTTTATGACATGGGAAGGCTACAACTACGAGGATGCTATTTTGCTCAACGAGCGCATTGTGCGCGACGACGTGTTTACCTCCATCCATATCGAGGAGTACGAGACCGAGGCCAGAGATACGAAGCTCGGGCCGGAGGAGATTACCCGCGATATTCCCAACGTCGGCGAAGATGCGCTGAAGGACTTGGACGAGCAGGGCGTGATTCGTATCGGCGCAGAGGTGCGCTCCGGCGACATCCTCGTGGGCAAGGTGACGCCGAAGGGCGAGACCGATTTGACCGCCGAGGAGCGTTTGTTGCGGGCTATCTTTGGCGAGAAGGCGCGCGAAGTGCGCGACACCTCGCTGAAGGTGCCGCACGGCGAGAGCGGCATCATCGTGGACGTGAAGGTGTTCACCCGCGACAACGGCGATGAGCTCAACCCGGGCGTGAACAAGGTTGTGCGCGTTTATATTGCGCAAAAGCGCAAAATTTCTGTCGGCGATAAGATGGCAGGCCGCCACGGCAACAAGGGCGTGGTTTCCCGCATCCTGCCGCAAGAGGATATGCCCTTCCTGCCCGACGGCACACCGCTGGATATCGTGCTCAATCCGCTGGGCGTGCCCTCCCGTATGAACATCGGGCAGGTGCTCGAGGTTCACTTGGGTTATGCGGCGAAGGCGCTGGGCTGGAAGGTGGCAACACCCATCTTCAACGGTGCAAATGAGGTTGAAATCGAGACAACGCTTGAGGCGGCGGGCTTTGCCAAGGACGGCAAGAGCGTGCTCTACGACGGCCGCACCGGCAATCAGTTTGACAATCAAGTGACCGTGGGCTACGTGTACTTCTTGAAACTACACCATCTGGTGGACGACAAGATTCACGCCCGTTCCACCGGCCCGTACAGCCTCGTAACACAGCAGCCGCTGGGCGGCAAGGCGCAGTTCGGCGGCCAGCGCTTCGGCGAGATGGAAGTGTGGGCGCTGGAGGCCTATGGCGCAGCGTATACCTTGCAGGAGATTTTGACCGTCAAGTCCGATGACGTGACGGGTCGCGTGCGCACCTATGAGGCCATTGTAAAGGGTCACAACGTACCGCAGCCCGGCGTGCCGGAGAGCTTTAAGGTGCTGGTGAAGGAACTTCAGTCCCTGTGCCTGGACATGAAGGTGCTCGATGCCGCAGGCGACGAAATTGAGCTGCGCGACGACGAGGACGACATGACCTTCCAGACCGAGTTCCGCAGCGACGACCTCTATGACGGCGACGTGAAGGGCGGGCAGGACAAGGACTTCCAATCTGCCGGCTTCACCCTCAAGGAGTCGGATGACGACGACGATTTGCTCGTGGCAGACACCGATGAGGACGACGATGACTTTGCAGGCGGCGATTTGACACTGGACGTCGCTGACGACGAATAAAGAAGGGGGATTTTGAAATATGAGTTACGCTGAATTTGACGCAATCCAAATTGGTATCGCCTCCCCCGAAAAAATCCGCAACTGGTCCTTCGGCGAAGTGAAAAAGCCGGAAACCATCAACTACCGCACGCTCAAGCCGGAGCGCGACGGTTTGTTCTGCGAAAAAATCTTTGGGCCGACGAAGGACTGGGAGTGCCACTGCGGCAAGTATAAGAAGATTCGCTACAAGGGCAAAATCTGCGACCGCTGCGGCGTGGAGGTCACACGGGCGAAGGTGCGCCGCGAGCGGATGGGTCACATTGAGCTGGCCGCTCCTGTGAGCCACATTTGGTACTTTAAGGGCATCCCCTCGCGCATGGGTCTGCTGCTGGACATCAGCCCGCGCATTTTGGAAAAGGTGCTCTACTTTGCAAGCTATATTGTCACCGACCCGGGCTATACGCCATTGCAGCTCAACCAGACGCTCAGCGAGAAGGAATATCGGGATTATCGGGAGAAGTACGAGGACGATTTCAGCGCCGGGATGGGCGCAGAGGCCGTGAAGGCGCTGCTGGCCAATATGGATTTGGACGGGCTCTCCGCCCAGCTTCACAAGGATTTGGAGGATGCCTCCGGCCAGAAGAAGGCTCGCATTGTCAAGCGTTTGGAAGTGATTGACGCCTTCCGCACCTCGGGCAACAAGCCGGAGTGGATGGTCATTGACGTGCTGCCGGTGGTGCCGCCCGAGCTGCGGCCGATGGTGCAGCTGGACGGCGGACGCTTTGCAACCAGTGATTTGAATGATCTCTATCGCCGCGTAATCAACCGCAACAACCGCCTCAAGCGTCTAATCAGCCTCAAGGCTCCCGACATCATCGTGCGCAACGAGAAGCGGATGCTGCAGGAGGCCGTGGATGCCCTCATTGACAATGGCCGCCGCGGCCGCGCCGTCACCGGGGCAAACAACCGTGCGCTCAAGAGCCTGTCTGACATGCTCAAGGGTAAACAGGGGCGTTTCCGCCAGAACCTGCTGGGTAAGCGCGTGGACTACTCCGGCCGCTCGGTTATCGTGGTTGGCCCGGAATTGAAGGTTTATCAGTGCGGCCTGCCGAAAGAAATGGCCATTGAGCTCTTCCGCCCCTTCGTGATGAAGAAGCTGGTGGAGGACGGCCTCGCCAACAACATCAAGTCCGCCAAGAAGATGGTGGATAAGGGGCGCACCGAGGTTTGGGATGCGCTAGAGTTCATCATCAAGGAGCACCCGGTGATGCTCAACCGTGCGCCGACGCTTCACCGTTTGGGCATTCAAGCGTTTGAACCCGTGCTGGTGGAAGGCCGCGCCATTAAGCTTCACCCGCTGGTTTGTACCGCATTTAACGCCGACTTCGACGGCGACCAGATGGCGGTACACGTGCCCCTTTCCGCCGAGGCGCAGACCGAGGCCCGTATTTTGATGCTTTCCGCCAACAACCTGCTGCGTCCGCAAGATGGTGGCCCTGTCACCGTGCCGACGCAGGATATGGTGCTGGGTGCTTACTATCTGACCTACGACAACGAAAACGAGCCGGGCTCCGGCCATATGTTCTCCAGTGAAGAGGAAGCCATGCTGGCTTACGATGCGAAGGCTGTCGGGCTCCACGCCCCGATTCAAGTGCGGATGTTCCGCAAAATCGACGGCAAAATGCAGCAGAAGATGGTCACCACCACCGTGGGGCGGCTCATCTTCAACGAGGCCATTCCGCAGGATTTGGGCTTCATCGACCGCAATGACCCCGCACAGTGCTTTGAGCCGGAGGTCAACTTCACCACCGGCAAAAAGCAGCTGATTCAGATTGTGGAAAAGTGCATTGAGCAGCACGGCTTTACCATGTCCGCCGAGGTGCTTGACCGCATGAAGTCGCTGGGCTTTAAGTATTCCACGCAGGGCGCACTGACCATTTCTATCCACGACATGACCGTGCCGGAGGCCAAGAAGGCGTTGATTACCGCCACGGAGAAAAAGGTGGTTGAAATTGAGCGGCAGTATAAGCGCGGTCTGATTACCGACGAGGAGCGCTACCGTCTGGTCGTGCGCGAGTGGGAGCAGACGACGAAGGAAGTCACCGATGCGCTGCAAAGCTCGCTTAATCACCTCAACCCGATTTATATGATGGCAAACTCCGGCGCCCGCGGTACGATGAACCAGATTCGCCAGCTGGCCGGTATGCGCGGTCTGATGGCAGATACTGTCGGCCGCACCATCGAAATTCCCATCAAGGCGAACTTCCGCGAGGGTCTGACCGTACTGGAATACTTTATCTCCACCCGCGGCGCCCGTAAGGGTATGGCCGATACGGCGCTGCGTACCGCTGACTCGGGTTATCTGACCCGCCGTCTGGTGGACGTTTCGCAGGAGGTTATCATCCGCGAGCATGATTGCGGCACGCACGACGGCATCACCGTGTCGGAAATCGTGGACAACGGGCAGGTCATCGAGACCTTTGCCGAGCGGCTCAAGGGTCGCTTCCCTCTCAATGATATTGTGAACTCCAAAACCGGCGAGGTGGTCATCAGCAAGGAGACCATGATGGACGGCAATTCTGCGGCGCTATTGGCCTCGCACGATATTCACGAGGCCACCATTCGCACCGTGCTCTCCTGCCGGGCGAAGTCCGGCGTGTGTGCGCAGTGCTATGGCATCAATCTGGCCACCGGCGAGCCGGTGGGTGAGGGCGAGGCCGTCGGCATCATTGCGGCGCAGTCCATCGGCGAGCCGGGCACGCAGCTCACGATGCGTACCTTCCACACCGGCGGTATCGCAACGAGCGAGGATATCACGCAGGGTCTCCCCCGCGTTGAGGAGCTCTTTGAAGCCCGCAAGCCCAAGAAGATGGCGCAGCTCGCCGAAATCGGCGGCAAGGTGACCATCGAGGAGGGCAAGCGCGCCTCGCTGTGTACGCTCTCCATCATCGCCGACGACGGCGAGGTGGTGTCGTACTCCCTGCCGCTTCGCTCTGGTCTGCGGGTGAAGGACGGCGACGTGATTGAGAAGGGCATCCCCCTCAATGACGGCGCATACTCGCCGCACGAAGTGCTGCGGGTGAACGGTACCAGCGCCGTACACAACTACTTGATTCAAGAAGTGCAGCGGGTGTACCGCCAGCAGGGCGTTGATATCAACGACAAGCATATTGAGGTTATCGTGCGGCAGATGATGCGCAAGGTGCGCATTGAGGACGCCGGCGCATCGACGCTGCTGCCCGGTTCTGTCAGCGAGCTCTATGAGTTCGAGGATGCCAAAACCGCCGTGCAGGCACGCATTGATGCCGGGGAAACCGAGCTCGCTCTCCCCACCGCCGCCCGTATTCTTATGGGTATCACGAAGGCGTCGCTGGCCACGGATTCCTTCCTGTCTGCCGCCTCCTTCCAGGAGACGACGAAGGTGCTCACCGAGGCCGCCATCAAGGGCAAGGTTGACCATCTGATGGGTCTGAAGGAGAACGTCATCATCGGTAAGCTGATTCCTGCGGGCAGCGGTCTGGCCGTGTACCGTCGGAACAATCAGATTAACAGCGAGGGCGTGCCGATGGCTGCGCAGGAGCCGGTTGCTGAGCTGCCTTTGGCGGAGTAAATTGTGATAGGAACCTCCCCTCTCCCGGTTGGGAGGGGGGAGGTTTTGTTTTATGGTTTTTTACGGAGGCTGTTGAATCGGTGCATCCTCTATCTACTGGTTTCCTTGAATTATTTTCTCTTTTCTTCTTTGCAGGCTCAACCCGCGAAGGGGGGGCTTTTTGAGGCATCAAAAAGAAACCAAAAACCGCTGTTCCACCGGCTTTGTTGCAATTTCGTCCATTCTCACGGGGGAATGGACTCAATACAACAAAGCCGGCGGGGAAACGTTTGCCAAAAGTAGAACGTTACCATAGCATCACGTGGCACTGCGGACGATGGCGGTGCAAGCTTTGTGTTTGCAGGCGTATTCTAGTCGGGCTATGCCCTCTTGCAGCGGGAATGCGAAGCATTTGTCATTCTGAGCGCAGCGAAGAATCTTTTGGAAAGAAGGGACAGATTCTTCGCTGCGCTCAGAATGACAGGGATTGGAACGGCGGGACGCTGAGGGCAGCGTCCCCTACGGGAGTAGTGAAACGTGTGAGAGATGTATAAAGCAAAAGAAGCCGCCCGAGTGGGCGGCTTCTTTTCAAAATTATGCGTGCGGAGTGCGAGCATCGGAGACTTATCTTTGCACCCGACCGGAGCCGTCGCCGCCGGAGAGCTTTTCGACTTCGTCGACACTGACGAGGTTCATGTCGCCCTCGATGCTGTGCTTGATGCAGCTGGCTGCCACGGCGAACTCGAGTGCATCTTGATCGCTCTTGCCCGTGAGGGTGCTGTAAATCAGACCCGCTCCGAAGCTGTCGCCGCCACCGACGCGGTCGACGATTTTCATGTTGTACTCCTTGGAGTAGTGGGCTTTTCCGTCGGTGTAGAGCATGGCTGCCCAGTTGTTTTCGCTGGCGGAGATGCTGGTGCGCAGGGTGATGGCGACTTTGGAGAAGCTGAAGCGGTCAGTGAGCTGTTTGGCCACGCTCTCGTAGCCTGCGTGGTTGAGCTTGCCGCCGTGGATGTCGGTATTCTCGGCCTCAATGCCGAACACGTCCTTGGCGTCCTCCTCGTTGGCGATGCAGACATCGACGTAGGCGCAGAGCTTCGCCATGACCTGCCCGGCTTTCTCACGGCTCCAGAGGTTTTTGCGATAGTTGAGGTCGCAGGAAATGGGGATGCGCTTGCTCTTGGCGGCCTTGCAGGCGCTCTCGCAGAGGGCGGCGGCGCTGTCGCTCAAGGCGGGGGTGATGCCTGTGAAGTGGAACCAGTCGGCATCGGCAAAGATGTTGTCCCAGTCGAAGTCGCTCTCGCTCGCCAGTGCGATGGCGGCGTTGGCACGGTCGTAGACCACTTTTGACGGACGCTGAGATGCGCCCTTTTCGAGAAAGTAGATGCCGACGCGGTCGCCGCCGCGGGCGATGAGCGAGGTGTCTACGCCGTATTTGCGCAGGGCATTGACACCGGCTTGACCAATTTCGTGCTTGGGCAGCTTGGTGACAAAGGCCGCATTGAGACCGAAGTTTGAGAGAGAGACGGCGACATTGGCCTCGCCGCCGCCGTAAGTAGCACCGTAGCTGGTGCACTGGACGAAACGCTCGTAGCCAGGCGGGGCCAGACGCAGCATGATTTCGCCGAAGGTGATGACTCTTTTCATGATGGGAGTTCCTTTCTTTTTGTGATGATTTTTGCTGATATTTTAAGGGGAGTGTCCCCTTCCTGTCGTTTTTTGTTTTTTATTTTGCAAGATTTCTTATCAATATATTTTAGTTTTTGCTGGAGTTGCAGATAGAGACAACTTTCTCAATTTTTTGGTTTTCTCAAGTTTCGCTTGAGGCGAGTTCTCGTCAGAGCAAAGTTCGCTTCGTTCATTCTCCCGCAAGCGGAAGAATTCATTTTCACTTCCTTGCTCTTCCTCTTCCCAAAAGTGCAAGCACTTTTGGGAGCCCTGTGTGCTCAAAAAAATGAACCAAAAAAGCTTCTTTCCACCGAGTTTCTCCACATTTCAGATATTCTCACGGGGGGAATATCTGAAATGCGGCAGATTCGGCGGGGGTTTGGGTTGTCGTAACTGGGTTAGTGCTTATCATCTTACGGCAGGGTACGGAGATAATTAGGTGTAGGCTTTGTGTTTGCAAGCGTTGTTTGGGCGCACTGTGTGCTTTTGCGGAGGGAATTTAGAATTTCCTACGTTCTTGCACATCGCCGGGCATTCCCGCTGCAAGAGGGCACAGCCCGACCGGGAAACATCACGCATACAAGGCTTCCGCCGCCATCATCCGCAGTATCTTGTGACACTATGTAACGTCCTTCCTCTGGCAAGCGTTTCCCCGCCGAATCTGCCGCATGAAGAGTCGAAGCGCCGAGCATTCGAACAGTGAGATTAGGGCGGAGCGCAGACGAACAACACAGAAAACAATTCGCAAACTGTCGCTGTGTTGCGAGCGGAGAGACAACTTAGACGAGCGACCGAAAGAATGAACGAGGCGTGACATGCGCTCCTACGGAAAGAGCGCACGAAATGTGGAGAAATTCGGTGGTGGGCGCAGGGCGAAGCCCGCTACGTTTTTGGTTACTTTTGGCGTATAGCAAAAGTGACTCGCCTCGGGCGAAACACGAAAAGAGTATATAAAGAAGTGAGATTCTTCGCTGCACTCAGAATGACAGATCAGAAGAAACACAGATTGCGGGGCGCTGAGGGCAGCGCTCCCTGCGAGATAGGCAAAATGCGAGATGGGAGCAAAATTACTTCTGGTTGAGGTGCAGGGCGAAGCCCCCGATTTCGGTGGTCAAATAGGCAAATGTGCGCTGCCCCTTGGCGTTGCGGCTCACGCTGCTCTCGTCGAGCTTGTAGCCCTTGCGCTCTAAGTAAGCCACGGCGCGGTCGAAGTGGTTGACGCCAAAGGCGATATGGCCGTGGGCACCCTTGCCGCCCTCGGTCATAACCTCAATGAGAGAGCCGGCGAAGTAGCTCTTGCTGGTTTTGCGGGCGCCTGTGCCGAGGAGGGCGGCAAACTCGTTGGTGATGGCTTCGCCCTCGCTCCAGCCGGGGGCGTTGACGCCGACGTGGAGCACCTCGAAGCCCAGCGCAGTCTGCACGGCCTGCTGGGTGAGGGCGACGATGGCGTCCCAATCACCGGCGGCAATCTTGTCGGCGGGCACCATCCATGTGCCGCCGCAGGCGACAACCTTCGGAAAGGCCAGATAGTCGTTGATATTTTTGGCGTTGACACCGCCGGTAGGCATGAATTTTAGGCTGGTGTACGGCCCGGCGAGCGCCTTGATTTTCTCAATGCCGCCGTTTTGCTCAGCGGGGAAAAACTTGACCACGTCCAAGCCCAGCGCAAGCGCCTGCTCAATTTCACTGGGGGTTGCGATGCCGGGGATGATGGGGACATTTTTGCTCTGGCAGTATGTCACGACCTCGGGATTCAGACCCGGGCTGACGATGAATTTTGCGCCGGCCTCCAGCGCCTCGTCCACCTGCTGCGTGGTCAAAACCGTGCCTGCGCCCACGAGCATGTCAGGCAGTTCACGGCTGATGGCGGCGATGGAGTCCTTGGCGGCGGCGGTACGGAAGGTGACCTCGGCGCAGGGCAGGCCGCCGTCGCAGAGCGCTTTGCCCAGCGGAACTGCGTCCTTCACGTCTTGAATCACGATGACCGGAACGATGCCCGTTGCGCCCAGCGCACTAAAAAATTCCTCATGCATGATTTTCAAATCCTCTCTTGTTACAGATTGCGCACCGACCGATGAGGTGCGGGATATTTACATCTGTATCATACTATTCAAAAAAGGAAAAGTCAATCATTTTTTCGAAAGAAAAGTGCTTGTTTTCTCATTTGTTCACGTGTGTTTCATATTTATCATTGCAATATTGTAATTTGGCCGTTTCTATGCTTGATTCCAGCACTTTTTCCGTTTTTTCTGTCGATTTGCGCTGTTTTTTCGCAGGAAAATGCCGTGAAAAGCATCGGGCTCTCCCGCAGCGGGCGGGCGGGTAGTTGCCAGACAGGCGGGATTTGGGACGGGTGGCGATGGTGCAGGTGCATACAATCACTCCTCTCTATGGATATGGTCAGTGTTCCCTTTTGGATGAGGACTTATGCCATAGAGGCAGCGGCAGTTGTATTTTTTGTTTATGTTTGCTAAATAATCGACAATTTTCGCATTATTTTATATGCTAATTTACAATTTATTCACAGTTCAGTCATTATTTTTTCGCATCTGTCCGCTATTATAATGACAGAATCAGTCTTGATTCAAAACATCTTTTCTCCCAACACCTTTTTGTAGAACACAGCAACAAGCCCTCTGGTTTCTCCCAACCAGAGGGCTTGTTGCGTTTTCTATCGGATTTCGCTCTCCAAATAATCCACATCCACGCCTGTGTAGTACCAGCGGATGATTGCGGCGAAGTCTGCGCCGTTTTTCGCCATGGCGTTGGCACCGTACTGGCTCATGCCCACGCCGTGGCCATAGCCCCGGACGGAAAAGCGCAAGGCATCGCCGGTTTCCACCGTGAAGGCGGCGGAGCGCAGGCCGAAGAGGCTGCGCACCTGCGTGCCGCGCAGGGTCACGCCGCCGAGGGTGACGTGGTCAACGGTGCCGTTGGGAAAGCGATTCCAGTTCGTGAACCAGTCCGCCATTGCGTCGGGGAGCACCGCCTCCGGATAGCGGGCGGTGATGCGCTGGCGGGCTTCTTCCCGGGTGAATACGTTCTCCTGCTCCCAGCCGGGCACTTCGATGCCCTCCGGACTGGAGACACTTTTCAGATAAGGCACGTCGCCGCCCCAGACCGACACGGCGTCCAATGTGCTGCCCGACGAGGAGGAGTGGAACACTGCGTCGATGGCTTTGCCCTCGTAGAGAGCGACGAGGCCGTCGGTGCCTGCGACGGCGCTACGGATTTTTTCCTCGTAGAAGTCGGCGTGCTCGCCCCAGTTGCTGCGGGCCTGCTCGGGCGTGATGTATGCCTGGCAGCAGGTGATGTCGCTGCACATATCGGTGTGCGGGTGGGCGGGGGAAATGACCGCCAGCTTGTTCACCGTGTAGGTGCGGGCGGCGACCGCCTGCGCCTTGAGCGCCTCGAGCTCAAAAGCGGCGGGCATCTCGGCGGCAACTACGCTGTAGAGGTAGTCCGCCAGATTTGTTTCCACCACTGCGCCGTCCACTAGCACGTGCAGAGGCCGGGCGGTATCCAGCTCCTGACTGCTCCTGCCCTTGGGCTGCGGCGGCAGGGCACGCAGACTGCGCTCCTCTCCCCCGTCGCCCGATCGCTCCAGCAGAATGCCCAGCGGCTGCACGAGCAGCAGGGCGAGGACGAAGAGGGCGAAAAATGCGGCGAGGCTCATCACAATCACCGCCCCAGTGGCCAATTGGCCGTTTCTTTTTTGAGGCATAAGTTTTCCTTTCTTTTCGGCCTGTTTTACGACCGCTATCCGTTGACTTCCACACGGTAGTATGTTAAACTGAGCTATTATTATTTCCATGAAAAGAGGTACTTGGCCATGCAGCAGCAATGGGAGCACAGCAACACGGTGACCTTTATTGATAGTGTATGCCAGCGGGTACACCTTCATAACCAGTTTGACGGGGCTCTGTATGAAAAATTCGATGTGAAGCGAGGGCTGCGCAATGCCGACGGCACCGGCGTGATGGCCGGCATCACCAACATCGGCAACGTGCGGGGCTATTTCATTCAGGACGGCGAGCGGATGCCCATGCCCGGACAGCTGATTTATCGGGGCTATGACGTCAATCACCTCATTGACGATTTTCACGCAGAGGATCGCTTCGGCTTTGAAGAGGTGGCCTATCTGCTGCTCGTCGGCGAGCTGCCCACTCGTGAGGAGCTGCGGCAATTCAATGCCGTGCTGGGTGAAATGTACCGCCTGCCGGACGGGTTTAACGAGGCGGTGATTTTCCATGCGCCGAGCCCCGACGTGATGAATAAGCTGGCGGCGGCGGTTTTGAATATGTATGTCTACGACCCGAATCCCGAGCCGTCAACGCTGGAAAACGGTCTGAAGCAGGCGCTGGGGCTGATTGCCCGCACGCCGGTGATGGTGGCCAATTCTTACAACGTGAAGCGGCATTACTATGACAACGAGTCGCTGACCATCCATCGACCGAATCCGGAGCTGTCGATTGCGGAGAATTTCCTCTATTCAGTGCGGCACGACCAGTCGTTCACCCGGGAGGAGGCGCGGTTGCTCGACCTCTGCCTTGTGCTGCACGCAGAGCACGGCGGCGGCAACAACTCGGTGTTCGCCTGCCGCACGCTGACCTCGTCGGGCACGGATATTTATTCCGCCGTCGCCGCCGCCATCGGTGCGCTCAAGGGGCCGCGGCATGGCGGCGCCAGCAAGAAGGTGGCGCAGATGATGAGCCATGTGGAGGGAAACGTGGCGGATTGGAACGACGACGACCAGATTACCGACTATCTACGCAAGCTCCTGCGCAAGGAGGCGGGCGACGGCTCCGGGCTGATTTACGGCATGGGACATGCGATTTACACCCTCTCTGATCCGCGGGCCGTGCGGCTGAAGGAATACGCCAGGAACGTGGCTGAGAGCAAGGGCGTGCTCGACCGCTTCACCTTAATTGAGAGCGTGGAGCGGCTGACGGTGCGAGCCTACAAGGAGGAGCATAATCTCGACAAAGTGATGTGCGCCAACGTGGACATGTATTCCGGGTTTATCTATTCCATGATGGGGATTCCCGACGATTTGCACACGCCGCTGTTCGCCGTGAGCCGCATGGTGGGCTGGTGCGCACATCGGTTGGAGGAGAGCTTCCATGCGGGCGGGAAGATTATCCGTCCGGCGTATAAGAGCGTGGCACCGAAGCAGACCTTTGTTCCGCTGAGTGAACGTTGAGAGGAGTTTTAGATTATGGCGAGACCAACAGATAAGGCGAGTTTGTTGGCGCAGAGCAGTGCCAATTTTGAGAAGCTGACGGCGATGGTAGATGGTTTTACGCCGCAGCAGTTGGCGGGGGCGTTTCCCTTTGAGGACAGGGATAAAAACGTGCGGGATGTACTGGTGCATCTGCACGAGTGGCATTTGATGATGCAGTCATGGTACGCCGTCGGCATGAGCGGCCAGAAGCCGGCCATGCCGGGCGAGGGATATACCTGGCTGACGCTGCCTGCGCTGAATCTGGAGATTTGGAAGAAGTGGCAGGGGACGAGCCTTGAGGAGGCACGAGCGCTACTGGCGGCGAGCCACGGGGACGTGATGGCGCTGATTGCAGGGCACAGCGATGAGGAGCTGTTTACAAAGAAGCTCTATAAGTGGACGGGGACGACCTCGCTGGGAGCTTATTTTATCTCGGCAACGGCGAGTCATTATGACTGGGCGATGAAAAAACTGAAGATTTACCAGAAGGCGATGAAAGGATAGGTGCAACGAGTTATGGCTATTTATCAAGATTTCGTGTCCGCAAAGCCGCCCTTGCTTTTCATTTCCGGGCAAACCGGTCAGCAGGACGGCATCACCCCTGCGTCCATCGAAGAGCAGCTGGACAATATTGTGAGCAAAATCGATGCAATCATCAAGCGCAATGGAGCGGATTCCACCCGCATTGTGAAGATGAATCTCTATATCACGGACAGAGCTTACGTTTCTGCTCTGCGTGATAAGCTGGAGGCTTATCTCGGGGAGACGAAGCCGGTGATGACGCTGCTGGTTGTGGCGGGTTTGATTGATTCTGCCTATAAGGCGGAGATTGATGCGGTTGTTTCTTTGAGCAGTATTTGACGGATTGCTGATGTAAACGCATAAAAAAGAAGTCCCGCCGATGTAACCGGCGGGACTTTTCCTGCTTCATGTTATTCTATCACAATAATCTTAGATAAATCCGGTTCATGCGGGGCAACCCGCTTCTCCGCAAAGCCCAAGAGCACGCCCATGCCGAAGCGCCAGCCTGCGCCGATGCCGATTTTCTCCATGAGCTGCGGGCCGGTCTCACCCCAGAGCGGGATGCTGACCATGGCGCAGATGATGCTGGCCATGCCGAGCGACTCCGCAGCGAGGGTGATGTTCTGGCAGACGATGCCGCAATCCAGCTCAGCGTAAATGTATGGGCCCTCCTCCACCGCAACGACAATCATACAGGGTGCATTGTAGAACATTTTGCCGCCGCGGCTCTCGACACGCTTGAGAAGGGTTTTATCCTCGTCGGCGGTGACGACGGCCATGCCCGCCGCCTCCATCTCCTGCATCAGCGCCGGATTTTTAATCAGATGGATGCACCAGTGCTGCTCGTTGCGGCCGCTGGGCGCCTGCACAGCGGCCTCGGTGATGAGACGCAGGTGCTCGTCGCTGGGCATTTCAGCGGTGTATCCCCGACAGGCAAAGCGGTTTTTGATGGATTGTAAGGTCTCGTTCATCATGCTTTTCAGTCCTTTCTTCTGCCATATCCCGATTCGTATAAGGTGTTGGCCAGCAGGTGAAGGCGCTCGGAGAGCAGCTCGTCATCCCGCTGGAGTGCGTCACGCAGGAGTGCGATGTCCTCGTCGAGCAGGGGGTTGTCCCGACAGGCCGTCATGGTCATGGCGCCGCCCTGCACGCCGATGCGGTCGATTTGGTCGGCGGCCTCGTCGTAGAGCTTGGGGTAGCGGTATGCCTCGCTCATGTAGGTTTTTGTTTTTGCCACCAGAATGGCCAAATCCAGCACCCGGTGCAGCGGCAGTTCCTCGGATTGGCGGCTCCATTTTTCGCCGGTGTAACGCCAGACCTTGGCCGACACGTCCACCCGCCCGCGATCGTTCCACTGGGCGAGACCGATGGAGAGCCCCTTGGCGTCGCTGGTTTTTCCGGCGTAGCGGCCGTCGATGCTGTGGTATTCCTCGGCGACGATGACCGGCTTGTGCTTGAGTGTGGTTGGAATTTTCATGGCGGTGCCTCCTAAGTGTTCGGGTTGGGCTTGAGATGGAGGCTGGCGGGCAGCTTCTCCATCCAAAGCGTTTGCAGGGCAATCAAGTCGGCGGTGTAGTCGGTTTTTGACTCGTCCTTGTCGTAGTCGAGCACTTCGAGCTGCTCAAGGGAGAAGTCTGCGCCGCCGACGGTTTTGTAGATATTTTGCAGGCGCTGGTTCATGTAGCTCCCGCTGCGCAGGCGCAGTTCCATGCCGTTGAGGGCCGCCCGCAGGTCTTTGGCCCAGCCGATGTAGGTCTCGCCGCCGCAGTGGACGGCGAACACGCCCATGGCGGGCTTGGTCTGCTGATATTGGCGTTTGAGTTCACGCCGTCGCTGTGTGTCCATTTTATCACGCTCCTATGATTTTTGTCCAGACGGTTTCTGTTTTGGGTGGGACTTTCTTCCGTTGAATCATGTAGTAAATTAGTAAATCACTGCATAATTATAGCAGGATTCTCAGTTTTGTCAAGGGCAGCGACAGCCTGCACTGCTTTTCGTAAAAAGAAGGAATTATTTTGGCGGAAGCACTTGACTTTTCCTCGATTTCTCTATATAATACATCTTGCGCTGTTTATGCGGCGCAGGCGCATGGCCCAGTAGTTCAGTTGGTTAGAACGCCAGCCTGTCACGCTGGAGGTCGACGGTTCGAGCCCGTTCTGGGTCGCCAA